>Ga0099364_10006518_pt1 | contig 16983 bp, 8 predicted proteins | sample TergutTh196P3_FD_73070 | JGI IMG/M metagenome (GOLD analysis project Ga0099364, IMG submission 73070) | Microcerotermes parvus P3 segment gut microbial communities from Pointe-Noire, Republic of the Congo - Th196 P3 | ecosystem: Host-associated > Arthropoda: Insects > Digestive system > Gut ... | reverse complement strand
GAAATCAAGCAGCGCGAGCTTGAAAAGCCGCCGATGGAGCGGGCGCCGAAATCGCAGGGGCTTGAAGTATGAGCCGCGGCAAACTGAAATCGCGTGACAAGACCGTTCAGAAAATGTCACGCGACGGGCTAATGGAGCGCAACGTCACCACCGGCGAGGATATAAATATAAGCAGGCGCGAAGCTGATTTTGACATACGCGGCGATGCTGCGGGGCGGCAGCCATTGTCCCAGGTTGGCACAAATCCGGAAGAAAAAAAGGGTATCGGCAGAAAGGCCGCATATAAATATAGCGAATCCGTGCGCGAAGCGGAATCAACGGCGCTGAAGCCGGACACGAAAGGGCAGCCGCCGCAGCAACAGACGAGCATGCCGGGGCATGGCAATACGGAACGTATGCAGGGCGGTACAGAGCCGCAGCGCGATTCTCTATACGACACCCTGACAGACACCCTTGACGGCAATGGCAAACTCAACGGGCCGGGCGATGCCGCGTTGAGTCAAGAGCCAATGCCCGGCAGTGCCACGCCCCGGCTCGAAACTCGGCCCGATGCCCGCAACAACGGGCAAGCCGCACAACAAACGATGCCTAACAGCAGCGGCGGCCATCCCCAACCCGCGCCGGAGGACGTTAGGGGCAGCGCGGCGGTGAATCAAATTGAACCCACCGGCATACCGCGCAAACAAACCGCCGCAACTCCCGGCAGCGCCCGCGCCGCGACAATGCGGCATGGGAAACGCAAGGGCAAAAAGCAGCGGGGTACGGCATATAAGGTGCAAAAGCCTAGCACGATCCAGCATGAGCCGGAAAAGCCGGAATCTAAGCTGACGCATGACGATGAAGCCCTTGAACAGCCCGCCAATGCTAACGCAGGCGACCCCGGCGATATTACTAAAGATGACAATCCGGCAAAACTGCAACGCAAGCCAAACCCGCAAATACCGGAAACTGGCATCAGCCCTGACAAGGGGAGAACGGAGAGCCAAAGCATCGCGCCAACCAATGATAAGGCTCTGCCACCCGGCGGCGCGAAACCCGAAACGGCCAATCCCGCCGATAAACCGGATTCCCCGGTTAAGCACGGCAAACCCGGCAAGCTGAAATTCACTGACGGCGAAAAAGCGCCGACGAAACAGGAAATCCGGCTGAACGGCAAACTGGAAAAAGCCGGGCGGCAGGCGGGGCGCGCCGGGGAAAAACTCGAAAAGGCGCGGGGAAAGCTCCCCGCGAAGCGCAAACTGCGCTCCGAACTCGTATATGACGAAAGCAAAGGCACGTCAAGGCGTCGGCTGTATTTTGAAAAGGACGCCAAAACGCAGGGTCAGCACCTGAAAGGCCCCCTGCCACTCCGCCCCGTCAAAGCGGCGGCGAACATGGCTATAGTAAACGCACACCGCAAAATACATCAGGTTGAGCATGAAAACGTCGGCGTGAAAGCCGCGCACCGCGTAGAGATGGCAGCCGAAGCGGGCATCCGCACCGCGTTGCGCTTCCACAAAACCGCGCCATACCGCAAGGCCGCAAAGCTGGAAAAGCAGGCGGCGAAAAAAAGCGTAAACCTAAGCTACCGCAGGGCGCTCGCCGAAAACCCGAAGCTGAAAAGCAACACGCTCTCCCGGGTGTGGCAGAAACGCAAAATAAAGAAAGACCATGCTAAGGCGGCGCGTGAAACGAAAAAAGCTGCACAGAGGACGAAGAAGGCCGGCTCCGCCACCGCCAAAGCGGCCATCGTTGTCGGAAGGTTCGTCAGGCGCCACCCCATAATCACAGCCGTGCTGATAGCTGCCATACTCCTGCTGTATATGTCCATGACGCTCATCGGTGCGTTCGGCGGCGCGGGGGGCGGTGCAATCGGCGGGTTCGCCGCTTCGTCCTACCTCGCCGAAGACGGCGACATATACGCGGCGCAGGAGGCTTACGCTCAGATGGAGGCTGATCTGCAATATCTGCTCGACAACTATGAGGCGCTCAACCCCGGATATGACGAATACATTTTTGAACTGGACGGGATCTGGCATGACCCCTATGTGCTTATGGCGATATTGGGCGCGCTCCATGAAGGGGCATGGACGTTCAGCGACGTCGAAGGGACACTGGCGGCTCTTTTCGCGCATCAGTACACCCTGTCAGAAACGGCCACGGCGGAAACCCGCTACCGCGACGAGGGGGGCTTGGACGTGCCGTATGAGCACTCCGTCATCACGGTCAGGCTTGAGAACAACAACCTCTCCCGCCTGCCAATATACATCATGGGGGAGGAAAGGCTGAGCCGCTATGCGCTGTTAATGGCTACGCTAGGCAACCGCCCCGACCTGTTCCCGGCATCCTCATACCCCCATGCGTCGTACTACAGGGGTTATCTGCGCCATGACGTGCCTGCGGAATACCTCGCCGCGGACGCTGCCTTTGCCGCAATGATAACCGAGGCGGAAAAGTATTTGGGCATGCCCTATGTATGGGGCGGCTACAGCCCGGTGACGTCATTCGACTGCTCAGGCTACGTTTCGTGGGTACTCAACAACAGCGGGTGGGACATCGGGCGGCTCGACGCGCAGGGGCTTTACAATTACAGCACCCCCGTGCCTGCGGCTGACGCGCGCCCGGGCGACCTCGTGTTCTTCCATTCAACGTACAATGCGGCGTACACCGTCACCCATGTGGGAATCTATGTCGGCGACGGCATGATGGTGCATTGCGGGAACCCCATAGGTTACGTTTCCATTGAAACAGCGTACTGGCGGAACCATCTGTATGCGTTCGCAAGGCCGTAACTGAGAAACTGAAATTTTTTTTCGGGGGGTTTTGCAGCAAATTTCCGACGCAATCTACAAAACCATGCCCCTTTGATGCCGCAATTCTTTCGGGGCATACAGGGTTTTGTAGGATAATTGTTATTTATTACAAGGGAGGTTTTATCGCATGCTGACCAATCCTAAGATCGAACGCAAGAAAAGCGAAATCGCCAAGACGGAGGCGAGGATAGCGGAGTTCAAGGCGAAGCTCCGCGAACAGAGGCAGGAACTCACCGGCCTTGAGGACGAAGAGATCGTGGCGCAGTACCGCAAGGAGACACTGAACGAGGACGCGCTGCCCCTGCTCCGCCAACAGCGGGGCCATATAAACCCCAACGCCGGTGAAGCGGCCTTGGGGGGCAAGGAGGAAAAACCCGATGCGCCCGATTAAAAGCACATTTACCATAATATTGGCGCTCATGATCTTCATGGGCGCTTTCTGCGTCACGGCGCTTGCCTCCGGCGGCGGCGAAACGCCCACCGTAGACGCCGTCTGGATAGACGGCGACCTGCTGCGGATAAACGTGACCGACGCGAACGGGGCAAGCTCCTCGCTCGCGCTGAGCCTGACGGACTATATCAGCGACGCCGTGAACCAGGAGTATATCTCCATCCAGGCGGTAGACCTCATGGGCAACTCGTCCGGCGTGATAGAGATCAAAAACCCGTTCTATGTGCCGGCAGCGGATACGGGCGCTGCGGGGGCGCAGTCACCGGGCGGGACGGCGCAACCCCCGGCGCAGGACGGAAACAACAACCCCGGCAGCCCGAACCCCTTTACGCCGGACGGCACAGGCACGGTCCTGGACAACGCCAATGACGGGGACGGCAAGGAGTTCTTCACCATAGGCACCGACGCGGGGGACGTTTTCTTTCTCATAGTGGACCGGCAGCGCAACGCGGACAACGTGTACCTGCTTAACACCGTCACCGAGGAGGATCTGATGGCGCTCGCCGAAAAGAACGGCAGGGGGATAGGCGGCGTTAACGACAGCACAGGCACGGCCCCGAACACGGGACAGCCGGGCGAACCTGACGGGCAAACTACGGCCCCCGACCCGGATGATGTGACGCCCGCAGGCCCGAACGCGAAAAAAGACACCGGCATGTACATACTCATAGCTATAGCCGTCATAGGCGTCGGCGGCGCGGGCTATTACTTCAAAATCGTCAAGGGCAGGAAAAGCGAAGACGACGACGAGGAAGATGAAGACGACTACGGCTACGCCGACGAAGACGATGACGACGGATACGGCGATGGCGGCGATGACGATGCGGAAGGGGGCGAAGGCGAATGAAGCGGGCAGCCTTGATTATCATATGCGCCGCGCTAATTCTGGCGACCCCCATGACGGCGAAAGCAACCGGCAATGGCGGCGGCAGCGGCGTGACGATCACCGTCGTAATACCGAACCCCGCGGAAAACGCCGCCGCGCCCGAACCCGCGCCCGCAGCCCCGGCAAATACCCTCTACCCGTCCAGCGTATGGGAGACGCAGGAAAACGGGCGGCGCGAGATAGTGCGGACGTATGAGCTTGACGCATGGGAAAACCCGGAGGATATACCGGGGGAAAGTTTTGTACGCGAGGGCTGGCTGTACGAGCTGGCGGATATCACAAGACGGGAAACCGCGTCTGTCGATACGCGCGACCATACCGAAACCGTGAGCATCGACACGCAGACTAATGAGATGGCGGCTGTCATGGGCCTGCTTGCGCCCACTATGGAATACAGGTCCGAGGACGGATATATAGGCGTCCTGCACCTCAACATCGCCAGCATCAAGACCGAAACTGCGGGGACTCGCTCAAGCAGCTTCACCGTGAGGGCCACAAGGGAGTACCCCCACCTGTCGAGCAACGACACGTCGCTCATACCGAAAACCATAACGGACGGCGGCAGGACGCTCACGCTGGCAAGCGTGGACTGGAGGGCGCAGAACACCGTCGCGGTGGACTACGAGCGGATACCGGAAAGCTACACGGCGGCCGCCACGTACACAGGCACGGCTTCAAGCACAGCCGTTACCGGCTATACCACGACCGCCGAATACAGCGGGACGATAGCGAAGGCGCTGACGGGCAGGACCGTGTACACGGCGTATTTTATCGGGATACCGATCGTGACGCCCACGGCAAGCAGGCTATCGGAACCTGATACGGACTGCGAAGAGCCGCCTGCGGACGATTCAGGGTGCGATAACGCCGAAACCGGACAGCCCCCTGAAACGGGGATACCTGACGGACCCGGCGCGGATTCAGGGCCGGAAGCGGAATCAGGACAAAACAGCATCGGCTTCCTGCCGATACTGCTATCCGTTTTAATTGGCGCGGGCATTGGCGGCGGCGTGGCCTATTTCACTATGCAAAAGGGCAAAAAACAAAAGGAGGATGAAACAACCCATGAAGACGATAAAAGCGAAAACGGCGAAACTGCTTAGCGCGTTTCTCATTGCCGCATTGCTGGCGGGCATGGGCGTACCCGCATACGCATACAATTTCAGCTTTTCGAGCGGTGCGGACCACAGTGAGGCGCTCGGCAAGCCGACCAGCACCGATAACCATGTGGCGCCCAACCCCATGACGCAGAACATCAGGAGGAACAAGGACGCGGCGCACTTCCCACCCGCATACGGCGTGTTCTCCGGCGACATACCGACCGGCCCCACAAGCCTTTACCACGACAACTCCATGCCGCACAGCGGGTACACGGGCAACCCGTTCCCATCCGCATACGGCGCGGGCAGCGCAAGCGACTGGAATTCAACAGGCGGGGGCGTTTCGCCCATTGCCGGTTCGGACTCAGGCGGCATGCTGCCCGCCACGTCGGTACTGCCGGCGGAAGCCGAAAGGGGCGCTGCCACCACCCAACCGCTGTTCTATGCGGACGGCTCAATCGGAAAGCTCCATATCCCAAAGCTGAACCTGACCGTCACCGTGTATGACGGCGAGACGCCTGACAACATGAGGGCAGGCGTGGGGCGCTTCGAGTCCACCTCGGCCTGGGACGGCAACGTAGGCATAGCGGGGCATAACCGCGGTGTGCCGTCCGCCATCGGCGGCGTCAAGGACTTGGCTGACGGTGACGTGATTACCTACACGACTCAGTACGGGACGCGAACCTATGAGGTCTTTTTCAGGCAGCAGGTGGACGAGACGGACTATTCGAGGCTCGGCCGGTCAGATACGAACATCCTGACCCTCATCACATGCGTGGAGAACGTGCCTGCCATGCGCTGGTGCGTACAGGCGAGGGAAAAAATAAATTAGGGCAACCCGAATAAACCTACTAAACATATTGACAAAGTAGCATTATGGTGGTATAGTATAATCAGGGACAATATGACTTCAAACATTTAACGGTAAGCGCTCCCTAATACAATCAGGAGGTTTACCACCATGAAACGTACATCCATCATCAAGGCAGCCATCGCCCTCAGCCTGGCGGCAACCATCACCCTAAGCACGGCGGCTATGGCAAGCGCCGCCGGCACACCGGCAGTAGCAAGGACGAAGGCATGGGACGGAATCATCCACACGCTCGGCGGGGTACCCGAAAGCGTCAGAAAGGTTGAATATGCGGGCAGCATCTTCTACCTAGCGCCAAATATAACGGACGGCGATTTTCTGGCGGTGCTGGCGGCGGGGCCGGAAGCGGTAAGGCTGAAACCGCCCCAAGAAAACGGCAGCCTCTACAGCTACCCGGTCTACATCCTCTGGAACGCCGGCAAAACCGTGCTGCTGGTGCATCCGATCATTTTCGGGTACGACGACATTTTGGATGCCGTGTCAGTCCCGACAGCCCTGCCCGCAACCCTGACGGCAGCGCGAACACCGGACGGTACGCCAATGGAAGCATTGTCCGAAGATGAAGCGATAGCCTACATGCTTTCGGACGAATACGCGGATGCGGTCAGGGCGGAGTTTTACAGGCTCGTCAACGAACACAGGAGGTCAAACGGGCTGCGGGGGCTGGAAACCAACTTGGAATTGCAGGGCTACGCCGACATGCGCTCAGAGGAACTGAGGGTACGCTTCGGCCACACGCGCCCCGACGGAAGCCCCGCAGGGGGCGGATGGCACAATTCGCGCAACAACCTCAATACCCGGTACGCGGAGAACGCGCTCACCGTGGGCGCGATAGGGGCTGACCCGCTGGATGCGGCAATGGGGATTTTCAACAGATGGAAAAACTCCGAAGGGCATAACCGCCACATGCTGTACGAATTCCCCCCAGGCATAAAGATGGCGCTTGGGATATCCCCCAAGCTTGACGCGGACGGGTTCGTGACGACGGGTGCGATATTCGCCACCGGCTACTGAGCGGAAAGAAACTGAACAAACAACACAAAAGGCAGCCAGGCCCCAACGCTTGGCTGCCTTTTTCCGTTGCCCGCATTTATCGGCGGGGGCATCGGAAAGAACCGATAAGGAGGACATTTATGAACCATGCAAGGCCAACCAAGCCAATTATGGCTTTCCTCATTGCGTTGATAACGCTCATGGGCGCCATGCCTATGGGCGTTTTTGCGCAAGGCAATACCGAAATGCAGGCGCCGGAAACATCCTTAAAGGACGGACAGCCGGGAAACGCCGTTGTTTTCCTGCCCGTGCAGCCCATGCAGGCAACCTCAATAAGCCCTGCAAGCGCGGGCGCAGCCCCCAACGTCAGCGGCATATCAGGCGTGTCGGGCGCTTTCGAGCGCGACCCGGGCGTCACGATGGACGGGAGCACAGTGAGCGCGCAGCGGTATTACGTGCAGATAGACGGCATAAGCTACGAAGCCTACTGCGCCGACCCGCTCCTAGCGGGGCCGGAGAACGCGGGGGCCATTTACGCGCTGTCGGGCGAAGCCAACCCGCAGTTGCTGAACGCCCTGAAAAACGGCTTCCCCATCAATTCGGAATGGGCAAGCGAAGCCGACGTCGAAGACCGCATGTGGTGGGCGTATGTGACAAGGGTGGCAGTCGCCATGGCAAACAACCCCACCCGCACTTTCGCCGGGGACGCCATAGCGGTGGATCAGGCAGCGGGCCTCGCAGGCGGGGCGCTGACGGCGGACCACGCCGCGTACCCCCCAATAATGGTCAACGGCGCGGCGGCGGCGCAGGACTCCGGGCGCAAAATCACCGGGGCAAACGCGCAGTCCATAGCGTTCAACGTCACATACAGCCGCAAGACCGGGCATGACTACAACCCGTTCAGGTTCGAGTGGGCGCCTGGTACGCCCGACGGGGCAAAGCTGGTGGCCGGCGGGGCCGTGATCGCCACCGCGCCCGTGAACCCTACGGCGGTTTACAGCGACAATATAACTTCATTCCGCATCGAAATGCCGAACACGGCGGCTTTCGACGGGAAAACGGCAGCCGTCAACCTTGTAGGCATACACAACCAGTTCGCGGACAAGATCTGGCTCATGCAGAACCCGAACAGCCCGGACAGTTGGCAGGACATTGTCTTCTACATCCCCCCTGCCGCCGCAAGCGCGGCGTTCTCGTTTTCAGCCGAGGTTGACACCCCCGGACCCGACCCATGCCCCGAACCCTGCCCCGGGGCGGAGCCGACCAGCGTGATTATCCAGAAAATCGACGCGCTGACCCGCGGGAACATACCCGGCGCGCTGATACGGCTTCGCGGCATATCGAGCCACCAGATAGTAACGGAGGACGGCCAGATATGGGAGATAGACAACACGGGGATAAACCTGTCCCAAGTCCTGACGGCGGGCGCTGCCGTTGGCGGCGGCGACGTCGTCAGCACCGTCACGGACGGCGTATGGAGGCTTGAGGGCCTGCCATACGGCGCGTACATCGCGGAGGAGGAGCGCGCCCCCAACAATTACAGCCTCCTGCCGCAGCACACGGCTTACGCATTCTGGGTGCTGCCGCCGAATATTGGCATCAAGGTGAACCAGGAGGAGTCTGAAGCCGTCGTTGACATACAGGCGGCGGTGGATTCCATGCTGGAAGCCGCTATAGCGGCAGCGGTAGCCGCAGGGCAGCCATACCCAAACATACCGGCTCTTTTGCAGGAAATACGCCTGATACTTGCCGATTTGCTTGACGGCATGTACTTGGACGTTGTTTTTGATATTGAGGAAGGTACAGCCGTCAACTCGCAGCTCATCACCTTTGAAAACTACCCGTTCGGGCAGATCGAAGTAACCAAATACGACATGGTGACGGGCGAAGCGCTCGCAGGGGCGCATTTCCGCATACAGGGGTATTTCGCGGAAGGCAACCCCAACGGCATGCCCATAGACCGCATACAGGTAACGGGAAGCGACGGCAAAACCGTCTTTGACAACCTCCCCGCAGGGCAGTACACCGTCAGCGAGGCCGAAGCGCCCCCGGGGTACCAGTTCGACGCCACGGGGTTCCGCTCCGTGCCGCTCACATGGGGGCAGAAGGCAAGCACGACGTTTTACAACAAGCCCAAAACCTTTGTGGAGGTCATTAAGATTGACGGAAACGATTCAACCGTATTGCTTGACGGCGCTTTGTTCAGGCTGTCCGACCCGACAAGCGGCGAGATATGGGAGGGCATGACAAGCGGCGGCAAAGTGCGGCTTGGCGAGGGCGGAGGCTCATTCGGCAACCAGCTTACCGAGGGGAAATTGTATATCCTGACCGAGATACAGGCCCCCAACGGCTATGTGCTTGACACGTCCCCCATCGAAGTCATCGTGGCGGCTGACAACCAGTTGAACACGGTCACCGTCAGAAACTTCCGCAAGCCCGCGCTCACCATCCTTAAATACGACGAACTGACCAACGAACCGCTTGCGGGCGCGCATTTCAGGATATGGCGCACCGAGGGCGAAACGTGGAGCGAAATACAGATAACCGGCGAGGACGGCATGATCGTATTGACGGATTTGGAACCGGGCATTTATTCCGTGCAGGAGACGGACGCCCCATATGGCTATTTCCAAGACCCCGCGCGCAAAGAGGTCATTCTTAATGGCGGCGACGATAAGCAGTTGGAGTTCTTCAACCGGCCGCGCCCGGTGCTGACGATACTCAAGCGCGACCAGGTGACGGGCGAACCCATCGCCGGCGTCACGTTCAGGGTGCAGCTACTTGAAGGCCTGACCATCGGCGAGTTTACGACCGACGAAAACGGGATTGTCGAACTGTCCCCGCGCACGGGTTACTTGCTTAACGAGCAGGTCTACCGCGTGACGGAGGTAACGCCGCCTATGGAATACCTGCTTGCCGCCAATAACGTCAAGGACGCGCTCCTAAAATGGCATGAGCCGACCGGGCTTATATTCGAGAACCTGCTGAAGCCGACGCTTATTTTCATGAAGACCAACGGCCTGACCGGGCGCGGCATCAGCGACGCCACATTCAGGGTGGAGCATGAAGCGCCCAACGGGGGCGTAATAAACTTAGGCACATACAGGACGAGGTGCGGGCTTATCGTGCTACCCCACGTCCAGCCGGGATGGTACATACTCACCGAGACCTTGCCCGCGCCGGGGTTCCAGCTCCCGACAAACCCCGTGCAGAGGATGTTCCTCGCGCCGGGGCAGAACAGCTACACATACGGACAGACGCGGGCAGACCTGTACGCAGACCCGCGCACGGACCCAAGCAGCGGATCGCGGGGGAACTGCGGCGACTGCTGCGGGTACCTGTGCAGCCGGCTGTGCGCGGGAAACTGCGGCAACCCCGGCGACGGCGGCATGGCAGGCGGCAGCGGAGGCACTTTCGGGAACATGACGATCACCAACGGCAACGGCGACGCCCTCGGCGCGATAACGGAACCGCCGCCGCCCGGCACCGGCACGAACCCGTCAAACCCGTCAGCCCCCACGCTCACGGAGGGAACCGCCACTCGCAACAGCGACCTGACCGCTGCGGTGCAGTTCACCTCAAGCGCGGCGGGGCGCTACTTTTACTCCGTCGTCAGCAGCGGCGCAAATGAGCCTGCCATCGGCACGGGCGGCCCGGGTACTGCCTGCGCCGTTGGCGTCAACACAATGACCGTATACCTGACGGCGGGGGCGAAAGACCTTTATTTAAGGGTAAGGGACGAAAACGGCAACATCAGCGCCATGCTGAAAATCCCCATACCCGCATTTGCGCCGCAAACGCAATCAACCGCGCAGGAACCGCCTGAGCCGCCGCCTGATTTTGGCAACATCGTTATAACGGGCGGCACCGTGGTATACCTCAACCCCGATTTTGCGGGGATCGCAATCACATTCGGCAACCCATAAATTTGAAAGGGGATTTTTACGCATGAAAAGAACAATAACGGCGCTGCTTTTCGCAGCATTGGCATTGGGGCTGTTCTCAGCGCCCGCGCTTGCGTCGGGGGGCGCGCAGAACTACCCGCTCAACAGCATCGTAATAAAGATCGAGGACGCCGTGACGCACCGCATGCTCGGGGGCGCGAGGTTTGAAATCTATTTCAGCAACCAGGCCGTGACGGGGGGGCTTGGCACCCTTATCGCCACGGTCGATTCGGACTCCAGCGGCGTCATCGTGATATCCGGCCTCCCGAGCGGGTATTACATCGTGCGCCAGACAATGCCCCCGGCAAATTATCAGCTATCCATAAACAACGAGCAGCATGCCTTTATAAAGCCGGACGGCACGAGCATAGAGGAACTCGTTTTCTCGAACTACCGCTACGGCGGCTTAGTAGTCTCGCTTTCCGACAAGGACACCGGCGCGCCCGTCGCGGGGGCGACGTTCAGCGTAACCGACGTCACGGGCAAGGCGGTCGGCAACCACGCGGACGGCATTTACACCACCGACGCGAGGGGCCAGTTTTACCTTGAAAACCTCCCGGCGGGCGACTACCGCATTACGCAGCTTACCGCCGCGCAGGGCTACGCTATGGACGGCGCGCCCAACGTGCGCACCGTGCGCTTGCAGCACACGAACGCTGACCAGAGCGTGTTCCTGGTCGGGTATTCCAACTCGCCGCTCGGCACCCTCCTTGTCAACCTGCGCGACAGCGTCACAAAAGAGCCGATTTCCGGCGCGGTGTTCAACGTCAGGCTGAGCGGCGGCGCGGACCTGGGCGACTTCACAACGGGCGCGAACGGGTCGTTTTCATTGCCAAGGGTGGAGCGTGGGACATATATCGTGTCGCAGGTCTCCGCGCCGACAGGTTATCTCATTGCCACCGGCACAAGGTCGCAGTACGTCAACTATATTAACACCTATACGATAGACTTCGAGAACCAGCCGAGGAGCGGCATATACGTGACGAAGTACGACGCCGAAACCAAAGCGCCGCTGCGCGACGCGAGGTTCAACGTGTATCAGGGCAACACGCTCGTCGGGTCGTTCACCACAAACGCGGACGGCGTGTTCCATATCGCGAACCTCGACCCCGGCTGGTACACCGTCGTGGAGACCGCCGCGCCGCAGGGCTACATCCTCGACGACACGCCCAAAACCGTCCAGGTGACGGCGGAAACGCTGCACCGGATTGAATTTGAGAACAGCAGGCTTGCAAGCTTGCAGATCGTGAAGACTGACGAGCATAACGGGCAGCCATTGCCCGGCGCCAACTTCCGCATCACCACGCAGGGCGGCGCGTTTGTCGCCGACGTGACCACGGACGGCGCGGGCAGGGCGTCCGTCCCCTCCGTTGGGCCGGGCTGGTACGTCGTCACGGAAACTAAGGCGCCGGCAGGTTACATCATCACGGAACCGGCGAGGGCGGTCGAAGTGAAAGACACGGTGCCAACGGTCGTCACCATAACGAACCGGGCTGAAAGCAACCTTGAAATCCTAAAATTGGATATGTTCACGCGCGCACCGCTCCCCGGCGCCACGTTCCGGGTACAGCACGCAAACGGCGAGGTTGTCGGCACGTTCCATACCGACAGCGCGGGCAAAATCCTTGTCGGCACCCTTGCCGAAGGCACGTATGTCATAAGCGAGATACAGTCCCCGGACGGGTACCAGCTTGACGCGCAGCCGCAGACCGTCGTTATTGAGGGCGGCAGGCTGCACAGCGTCGAGTTTCTCAACAGGCCGCTGTCCGGCATTCAGATCCTGAAGCTCGACTCGGTGACAAAAGCGCCGCTGCAAGGCGCGGCGTTCACCGTCGAGCGCGCCAACGGCGAGCGCATAGGCAGGTACACCACCGACATAGCCGGGAAGATAATCGTCCCCGACCTCGAAGCGGGCGTATATATAGTCTCCGAGGTCGAAGCGCCGCCTGAATATGTCCTTGACGCGCAGCCGCAGACGGTCGAGGTCAGGAGCGGCAGGCTCACGGTGGCCGAGTTCGTAAACAAGCCATACCCGTACCTGCACATCGTAAAGACCGACGCCTCCACGGGGCAGTTGCTGGCCGGCGCTGAATTTACCATTACCAACGCAATGGGCGACGTAATCGCCAATGTGGTTTCGCAGTCAGCAGGCCCCGTGTCCGTCAGGGTAGCCCCCGGCGTGTACACGGTAAGGGAAGTCAAAGCCCCCGCAGGGTACGAGCCAAGCCCCGGCGTGCAGACGGTGGAAGTCCGTGCAGACGGAAGCACGACATTCTCCGGCGCAGGCGGCGCGGTACCGGGCAACACGGCGAACTTCGCCAACAGGCCGCTCAACGCGCTTGAAATCGTCAAACTTGACGCGATAACGCACCTCCCCCTCGCAGGTGCCATGTTCACGGTCGAGAAAACCAACGGCGACAGGATAGGCACGTTCCGAACGGACGCAAGCGGGAGCATACTCCTGACAGGGCTGACCGAGGGTGCGTACCTCATAAGCGAGATCGCAGCGCCGCAGGGGTACATGCTGAATGAAATCCCGAAAACGGTCAACCTGGCCGGCGGCGGTGCAGTGAACGAGGTCTTTTTCAACAGGCCGCTCTCAGGCATACAGATAATAAAGCTGGACGCGGCCACGCAGCAGCCTTTGCAGGGGGCGTCGTTCAACGTGGCGAGGTCGAACGGCGAACGGATAGGCACGTTCCGCACCGAAGCGGACGGCACGGCCATCATAACCGACCTTGAAGAGGGCGTGTACACCGTGAGCGAGGCTGCCGCGCCGGAGGGCTACGTGCTTGACGAAATGCCGAAAAACGTCACGGTGGTTTCCGGCAGGCTGGCCACGGTGGAGTTCACCAATGCCCCATACGGCAGCCTCGTCATCAGGAAGACGGACGAGCTGACCGGCAGGCCATTGGCAGGCGCCCATTTCACGGTTCAGCATCAGGGCGGCGCTTCGGCCGGCGAGTTTATCACGGGCAACGACGGCGCGGCAACGGTGCCGAACCTCATGCCCGGCTGGTATGTCATTAGCGAGACGCGCGCGCCGGAGGGGTATCACCTCGACAGCGCGGCGCGCACCATTGAAGTCCAATCCCATGCGCCCACTACGGCAACGTTCACCAACAGGGCGTTTTCCGGCATACAGGTCATAAAGACGGACGCCATCACCAACGCTCCGCTTTCAGGGGCGACGTTCAGGGTGGCCCGCGCCAACGGCGAGGTTATCGGCACGTACAGGACGGACGCTGCGGGGCAGATACTCGTGCCTGACCTGAGCGAAGGGGTATACGTTGTGAGCGAAACCATCGCGCCGCAGGGCTATCAGCTTGACGAGACGCCGAAGAACGCCACGGTAGTTTCCGGGAGGCTGGCGACGGTGGAGTTCACGAACAGGCCGCACTCCGGCATACAGATCATAAAGCTCGACGCCGTGACAAACGCGCCGCTCCCCGGCGCTTCATTCGTGGTGGAGCGCGTCAATGGGGAACGCATAGGAACCTATAGGACGGATTCCACCGGGAAGATCATCGTGCCTGACTTGACCGAGGGGGCGTATATCGTCTCCGAGACCTCCGCGCCTGACGGCTATATCCTTGACGAAGCGCCGAAGACCGTCAACGTAAGGAGCGGCGCGATCACAACGGTGGAGTTCGCGAACAGGCCGCTGGCGGGGCTTCGGATAATCAAGCTCGACAGCGCGACGCGCAGCCCGATTGCGGGCGTGGAGTTCCAGGTGGCGAGGATGGACGGCGGGCGCATTGACAACGGCTTTGGCGGCGGCACGTTCAGGACTGACGCCACGGGGCAGATTACTATCCCCGGGCTGCCGGACGGACACTATATCGTAACCGAGACACGGGCGGCGGACGGCTACCTCCTTGACGGGGAGCCGCAGGCAGTCCATGTGCAGTCAGGCAGGACGGCGGTGCTGGAAGTGTTCAACGCCCCCATGTCCGGCCTGCTCATAGTCAAGACCGATTCAGTCACGGGCAGCCCCGTCCCCGGCGCGGTGTTCGACGTAAGGCGCGCGGACGGGCAGTTCGTCACGGGCAGCATCACGGACGGCAACCAGCCGGGTTCGCAAGCCAACAGCCCCAACAGGTCTGCCTCCCCGAACGGCGACATAACTGGCAGCTACACAACCGACGCCAACGGCAGGATACAGATAAACACGCTGCCCGCAGGCCAGTACCACGTCATAGAGCGCACGGCGCCGGACGGATACCAGCTTGACGAAACCGTGCATTCCGTCACCATTACGCCAGGCAACCTGGCGACCTTGCAGGTGACGAACACGCCCATGAGCGGCATCAGGCTCACGAAGATAGACAGCATGAGCAAAAGCCCGATCTACAACGTCGAGTTCATGCTGTTCAATATGCAAAACCATGTGGTGGGGACTTACTACACGGACAACAACGGGCGCATCGACTTCCCCGCAGACATACCCGCGGGGCGCTACACCATACGCGAGACGCGGGCGGCTGACGGGTACTACCTTGACGACATCCCGAAAACCATTGAGTTCGCACCGGGCAGGGTGACGGAGATCGTGTGGGAGAACACCCCGCAGATGGGGCAGGTCCAGATCATGAAGCGCTCCGGCGACGACAACGAAGTCAACGGCCTGCCTGCGGGCATGCCTCTGGCGGGCGCGGTCTTTGAGGTATACAACCAGAGGACGGGCAACCTCGTCGACCGGTTCGTCTCCGGCAACGACGGCAGGGCAGTGTCGTCCCCGCTCCCCCTCGGGCGCTACATCGTCAGGGAGGTGCAGGCGCCGCAGTGGTACAAGCTGTCCGACAGGGAGCTTGACATAACCATAGAGTTCCCGACGCAGATAATCCGGGACGAGTTCCTGAACTACGCGGCGAACACCGGCGTCACCATCAGGAAGACAGGCAACGTGGAGGCCATGCCCGGCGACACGATCCGCTACGACATAAGGCATCTGCGCAACGATTCCACCGTGCCGCTCACCGACTTCTTCTGGCGCGACATACTGCCCGTTGACGCGGTGAGGCTCAACAGGATCGTCACCGGGACTTACAACCAGTCACTGCGGTACAAGGTCCTCGCCACGACAAACAGGGGCGACACCATGATCATTGCCGACAACCTTTCCACAACGAGGAACAACGTCATAGACTGCCGGCCTGCCGCGCTCGGGCTGATGAACGATGAGCATATCACCGGCTTCACCCTTGTGTTCGGAACGGTAAAGGCGGGGTTCGCGCATGTGGAGCAGCCGCAGGTATTCGTTGATGTGCTGAGGACCCTGAACAACGGCCAGCAGTTCGGCAACCGTGTTGACGCCGGTGGCAAATACGGGAACGAATGGGTCATTGGGAACAGCACCGCGGTCACCACGGTCTATTCCAACCAGAAGCTCCCGAGGACGGGCCACTAGGCGCAAAAAAAGCTGTCGATGGACAATAAAGTCGTAGAATAACCGTGTATAGTCGTAGAATATGCAATATAGTTGTAGAATTTTCCACTCAACAACTTTGTTGTCCGCATACAGCGAAATTTCACCGTGCGGCGGCAGGTCAAATCCTGCCGCCGCGATATTTTACAAAAATAACGGAGGGTATTATGAAAACAAGGAAAATCGTCACGGCGCTTATCGCGGCATTCATGCTGCTTTGCATCATGCCGCTTTCAAACCCTGCAAAAGCCGCGCCTTCGGACGCGCACCCGTTCGAGCTGCCCGTTGTTGGCGCTACCGGCTGGATGGCTTCGTCTTATTCGCAATACCAGCGGCTGTACGGCGAACCAAGCACAAGCGGCGCAGCATCAAAAACGCTTCAGCCGGGCGACGGGTTCGTTATCCTTGAGGAACAGGGCGATTGGTGGAAAGTGCGGGACGGCGGCGGCACGGAGGGTTGGGTCCGGCACATCGCGTGCTTTATAAACCTCCCCGACGTATTGCCGTCCATCATCTAC
>Ga0099364_10006517_pt1 | contig 16985 bp, 12 predicted proteins | sample TergutTh196P3_FD_73070 | JGI IMG/M metagenome (GOLD analysis project Ga0099364, IMG submission 73070) | Microcerotermes parvus P3 segment gut microbial communities from Pointe-Noire, Republic of the Congo - Th196 P3 | ecosystem: Host-associated > Arthropoda: Insects > Digestive system > Gut ... | reverse complement strand
CGCGATATATTGAGAAATTATTACGTACAACTCAAAGCCAACGATGAATACCTGCGTTTTGTATTCATCACGGGCATATCCAAATTTGCAAAGTTTGGCGTGTTCTCAACTTTGAATCATCCGATCGATATTTCGTTGATGCCCGAATATGCCGAAATTTGCGGATATACAGAAGAAGAAATCATACAATATTTTCCTGATTATCTCCACAAAACAGCAAACGGGATGCACATCACCGTTGATGATTTGATTGGGAAAATGCGCATGTATTACAACGGTTTTACATTCGACAGGGACGCAAAAACAAGACTTTATAACCCATTTTCCACCCTGTCTTTTTTCAAAGAAAACGAATTTTTTAATTACTGGATAGACACCGGCAGATCAAAAATGATTGCCGATTACATGAAAGACAGGAATTTAACAGTCGAACAGTTTCGTCGTTTTCCTATTTCGAGAGATTTTGCCAAGAGTCCGGGCGATGTAGATACTACGCCGCCCGAAGGCTTTTTGTATCAGAGCGGCTATTTGACTTTGCGCGAGGGAACTACCGACTATCTTTCGTTGGATTATCCCAACACCGAAGTACTCAATGCCATGTCGGAGTTGGTGGCGCAAAATATTTTGCAGGATGGAGACGAAGATTATACCAGATGTAGGAGTAATCTGTTAAATGGTTTAATGTTCGCGGATTACAATAAAATTATTGCTGTTTTCAACCGTTTGTTGGCAAGTATTCCCTACGATGATTTCTCGGCTGCGGCGCGAAACAGCATTTCCGATAACAACTACGACATGCAACCTCAGGAGTGGCTATACCGATCAAATATTCTCTCTTTTTTGCGCGGCTGCGGCGTGGTTACATTTGCCGAAATGCACACTAACTTTGGTCGTTCCGATATTGTGCTTTCACATAAAGGACATATCTGGGTAATAGAAATGAAAGTAGCCTACGCAGGCGAAAATCCGCAGAAAAGAGCCGAAGAAGCCTACCGGCAAATCATGGACAGGAACTATGCAGAACCTTACCCCGATGCGGTCTGTCTGGGTATTGCCATAGACGACGCGAAAAGGCAAATCACGGATTGGATAACGAATGTGAAAGTCGCGGACGAGGACGATAACCGCAACTTTTGATAAATAAAAAGAAAAAATTTCGCAAAAAACCCCTTTTTTGGGGTTTTTTATAAAAAAATCATCCTGTAGTTTTGCACTGTCATTTTATTTGTATTTTTGTCATCTTATTTTATTCATTATCAATTATAAATCGATGAAAACAAGATATTTCAAAATCCTGCTTTTTTGTATCGCGACGGGAAGTTTTGCCCTGTCTCCGAGTCTTTACGCGCAATCCGCCTACCCGGATTCGCTCGAACGGCTACTGCAAACACAAAAATTGACCTCTGACGAACGGTTGAATTTATACGAAAAATTAACGACATTCTGGTCAGAAAGCAATCTGCCAAAAGCAATTTCATACGCCAAGGAAGGAGCTCATCTAGCAGAAAAAGAAAAGAATAAGGATATGGCAGCCCTTTTGTACCAGAAACTCGGATCGGCATATATGATTTCCAACCAGTTCGACGATGCGAAAAACAGTTTCGAAAAAGCCATCGAATACGCAAAACAGGTGCAAGACAATGATAGAGAGAATTTTGTTTATGGGGATATGGGAAACATGTACAACCTGCAACAATCATATCAACTTGCTTTGGAGTATTATATGAAAGCCCTGTCTTATTTTGAAAACGGCGGAAATGAACTGCTGGCTTCAATGATACGTCTCAACATTGCAGCGCTCTACGAAAATACCTATAACCATGAAAAGGCATTGGAAAATTTGCACATGGTAGAAACAACGGCGCGCAAATTCGAACAATCAGGATTATTGGCAAGGTCCTTGTCCAATATGGCGTCAATTTATGGATCCGATTCATACAAAGAATGGGACAGGGCTTTGCAATATGCCGAAGAAGCCTATCAAATTTTTGATTCTTTGAAAAGTTTAAGAGATAAAAGTATTACTACACAACGCTTTGTTGTCATTTATGCCCATCATAAAAACGAATATCAAAAGGCTTTGGAATGGGCTGATAAAGGATTGCAGATAGCCGAAGAATTGGGATCCGATAATCAGGCTGCTTACAGTTTGGCTCAAACGATGTCCGTTTACTTTATGATGAACAATTATACAGAGAGTATTCGATTCGGTTCAATGGCTGCAAAAAGAGATACGTCTGACCTGATTACCCTATCGTATGTGTATAAAATCATGGCATTGTGTTATGCCTATCAGCACAATATGGATACTGCATATGATTACATTGATAAATATGACAAAACGATCACCGGAACAGCACAAGAAGATTTTCAGCGCTCGTTTTCAGAGATGGAAGTCAAATATGAAACCGAAAAGAAAGAATTGAAAATTGCCTCCATGGAGGAAGAAAGGCAGTTGATGATTTTGCTGAGTATTTCCGGAGGCGTGATTTTGCTGTTGGCGTTGGCATTTTTTATCATTCGTCACCAATTGGCGGTAAACAAACGAAAGATGGCAGAGCAGCAAATCAAACAGTTAGAACAGGAAAAGCAATTAATAGCCACTCAGGCGATACTCGACGGAGAAACAGCCGAACGCGCCCGATTAGCGCGCGACCTGCACGACGGACTGGGAGGCATGTTATCAGTAGTGAAATTAAATTTAAACGACGTGAAAAAAGGAGCAAGTTTAGAAGGCGAAGATGTGGTACGTTTTGAACAGGCGTTGGACGTACTGGAGGGATCGATTCGCGAACTTCGCCGCGTGGCGCACAACATGATGCCCGAATCGCTCACCCGCTATGGACTGAAAGCAGCCCTGACCGATTTCTGCAACAACATCCCCAATGCAGAATTTTACTATTTCGGCGACGACGAACGACCCGAACTCAATCTCGAAACCATGGCGTACCGCGCTATACTCGAATTGGTCAACAATGCGTTGAAACATGCGGACGCCAAACGCATCATCGTACAGATTGTAAGCGAACCCGACAGGCTGGCGCTTACCGTTCAGGACGATGGCTGCGGGTTCGACCTGTCGGCAGTAAGCAGCGGAACCGGTATAGAAAATATCCGAAACCGCGTCAGCTCATACAACGGAAACATGGACATATGGTCGAAGCCGGGAAAAGGAACGGAAGTGAATTTGGAATTGAGAATTGAGAATTGAGAATTGAAAATTGAAAATTGAAAGTTGAAAGTTGAAAATTATACTTAACAAATTTTAAAAAATGACAAAGTCCAATAGCCCAAATAATTCTCCATTCTCACGTCATTGCGGGCTTGATCCGCAACTCCATTCTCAATTCTCCATTCTCCATTCTCAATTCATTAAGGTTGCGATTGTTGATGACCACAAAATGTTTGTGGAAGGGATAGAGCGAATTATCCATGCGTCGGGAATCGCCGAGGTGACGGGGAAGGCGTATTCGGTGCGCGAATGTTGGCAAATGCTTGCTTTCGGTACGCCCGACGTACTTTTGTTAGACATCCATTTACCTGACGGCAACGGCGTTGCCCTTTGTGCGGAAATCCTGAAACAATATCGCGGATTGAAGATTCTCGCCCTGACCAGTTTTTCAGAATACGCCGTGATAAACAGAATGTTAGAAGCAGGCGCGATGGGTTATGTTCTGAAAAATTCGATGGCGGAAGAAATTCTGCAAGGCATAGAAACAGTGATGGAAGGCGAAAAATTTATCTGCGAAGAAGTTAACCTTCTGCTCAAAAAACAGACCGGAAAGGCTATCGTGCTTACCGGAAGGGAACAGGAACTGTTGCGCCTGATTTCCGAAGGATACATCAATACTGAAATTGCTGATAAAATGTGTCTTGGCGTCGAAACCATCAACAGTTACCGGAAAAACCTGCTTTTCAAACTGCAAGCCCGCAATACGGCATTATTGGTGAAAATAGCGATGGAGCAAAAGTTGATATAAAGAAAAAATACTATTTTTGCCCTATATTTTTTTCCAATTTTGATATTTTACTTCCGTGATAGACATTCAAAAAATTCGCGACGATTTCCCGATACTGTCGCAAACCGTATACGGCAAGCCCATGGTGTACATGGACAACGGGGCTACCACGCAAAAACCTCAGCCGGTGATCGATACGCTGGTAAGGATGTACACCAGCTGCAACGCCAACATCCACCGTGGCGTACATTATTTGAGCGAGCAGGCAACCGAAGCCTACGAGCAAACGCGACGTGCAGTACGCGACTTCATCAATGCCGAACTCTCGCAGGAAATCATTTTCACGCAGGGCGTTACAGCAAGCATCAATCTGGTGGCTTTTTCGTATGGCGAGCGGTTCGTCCGTTCCGGCGACGAAATCATCCTCTCGGTGATGGAACACCACTCGAACATTGTGCCGTGGCAAATGATGTGCGATAGACAAGGCGCCCGTTTGCGCGTTATCCCAATTACCGACAGCGGCGAACTGATGATGGACGAATACCGCAAACTCCTGAACGAAAAAACACGATTAGTAGCCATCACGCATGTTTCCAATACTTTGGGAACGGTTAACCCCGTAAAGGAAATCGTCCGGCTGGCGCATGAAGCAGGCGCGCATGTACTGATTGACGGCGCGCAATCCATACAGCACTGCAAAATTGATGTACAGGATATGGCTTGCGATTTTTTTGCCTTTTCGGGACACAAAATATATGGACCAACAGGCATCGGCGTTTTGTACGGACGCAAGGAACTTTTAGACGAAATGCCACCCTATCAGGGCGGCGGCGACATGGTGGACTGCGTGCGTTTCGATAAAACCACATTCAACGAATTGCCTTTCAAGTTCGAAGCCGGCACCGCCAATTATATTGACGCCGTAGGACTTGAAAGCGCCGTCCGCTATATCGAAGACATCGGTATGAACGAGATTGCCCGATACGAACATGAACTGATGCTTTATGCCCGCGAACAACTCGAAAAGATACAAGGCATACGGTTTTTTGGAACAGCCGAAAATAAAATCGCTACTTTTTCATTTCTGTTGGACAAGATTCACCCCTACGACACCGGCATGATCCTCGACAAAATGGGTATTGCCGTCCGCACAGGCACGCATTGCACCCAGCCGCTGATGCAGCGCTTGGGTATTGAAGGCACGGTGCGCGCGTCGATGGCGTTATACAACACCCGCGAAGAAATAGATTTCCTCTGCAACGCTTTAGAAAAAGTGAAACAAATGTTGCAATAAAAAAAAAATACATATTTTTGTCGCGATGATTTTTTTTAAATACAGAAATGGAAGTTTTTGAAGCCAAAGCTTCGATAAATCAAGCCCTTCGGCTTTATCGCACCCGCAACGCAGCCATTGGCTTCGTGCCAACTATGGGCGCATTGCATGAAGGACATCTGTCGTTGGTGGAACAATGCAGAAACGAAAACGGTATCACAGTGGCGAGCATCTTTGTGAATCCCACGCAATTCAATGATACAAAAGACCTTGCCAACTATCCGCGCACATTGGATAAAGATTTGGACATGCTGCAATCGGCAGGATGCGATCTGGTGTTTGTACCGCCGGTGGAGGAAATTTATCCCGAAGAGGATACGCGCATGTTCGATTTTGGGATGCTCGACAAGGTAATGGAAGGCGCCTGCCGCCCCGGTCATTTCAATGGCGTTGCGCAGGTGGTCAGCAAATTGTTTATTATCGTACAGCCGGATAAGGCGTATTTTGGCGAAAAAGATTTTCAGCAATTGGCAATCATACGGCGTTTGGCAAATATGATGCATGATACGGTGCAGATTGTCGCTTGTCCCATCGTTCGCGAAAGCGATGGATTGGCAATGAGTTCGCGAAATATACGGCTTACGCCCGAACAAAGGAAATATGCTCCGAAAATTGCGCACACTTTATTTGCCTGCAAAGAAAAAATTGCCGTAACGCCTTTGGATGAACTGAAGAAATGGGCGGCGGAACAAATCGACAGTACGCCTTATCTGCAATGCGAATACTTTGACATTGTAGACCGCCTCACGCTGCAACCCGCCGAGCAGTATACGGAAAATACGCTGCAAGGCTGTATAGCGGCGCGCGTCGGAACTATCCGCCTGATTGACAATATACGGTTATAACGAAAAAATATAAAAATGCAAATCGAAATTTTAAAATCGAAAATACACAGAGTAACAGTAACGGAAGCCAACCTCAATTACATCGGGAGCATCACCATTGACGAGGACTTGATGGATGCCGCCTGCCTGATAGAGTTTGAAAAGGTATCGGTTGTGAATGTCAACAACGGCATGAGATTTGAAACATATGTGATAAAAGGCGAACGCGGCGCGGGAGTTATTTGTCTCAATGGCGCCGCTGCCCGCAAAGTTGTTGTTGGCGACATTATCATTATCATGTCTTATGCTTTGATGGATTTTGAACAAGCCAAAACGTTCAGTCCCCATATCATTTTTCCGAATACCGCCACAAATAAATTAATACGCTAGTGAATCCGAAGTTTGTAAAGATTCTTCAATATCTGTTTTTTTTACTTGTAGGGCTTGTTTTGCTTTTTTATGCTTTCAAGGATATTGACTTGCATGAATTAATGTCGCAAATCTTTGAAGCCGACTACCGATGGGTGGCATTGTCTTTGGTTTTCGCTGTATTTGCGTTGATATTCAGGGCTTTTCGATGGCGATTGCTCATCGAACCCTTAGAAAAATCTCCTAAGCTCATCCATATTTTTCATGCCATCAACATCGGCTATTTAGCCAATTTTGCATTTCCCCGCATTGGCGAAATCACGCGCTGCGGTATCCTCAACCGCACGGATCGGGTTTCGGTGGGAGGGTTATTCGGCACGGTCATTGTCGAACGCATTTTCGACATGCTGATGGCAGCCCTGATGTTATGCCTCATCCTCTTGTTGCAGTTTGATGTAGTGGGAAGTTTCATCATGGAGCATATCATGCTGCCCATCATGAACAGCATATCGGGGATGATCGGTTTTGTTTGGCTTATCGCGATATTTGCACTAGCGACGATGGCTGTTTTGGCGGGCTACATCATTTTCAGGAAACAACTGTCGAAAATTACCGCCATACGGAAGATTAAAAATGTGATACAAAGTGTATTAAAAGGTATCCAATCAGCATACCGAATGAAAAATTTCGGGCTGTTTATAATCTTGAATTTGCTCATCTTTGCGATGTACTTCCTGCAAACTTACGTGTTGTTTTTTGCGTTGGAAAGCAGTTCTTCTCTTCGGCTTGTCGATGGCTTGTTTATTCTGGTGATCAGTTCGTTGGCGTTGATCATTCCCGTGCAGGGAGGTATTGGCGCCTACCATTTGATTATTTCCATGGGATTGACCATATTTGGTCTCACCCGCGAAGAAGGCATGGTATACGCTACCATCTCGCACTCGGCAACTTCTATTTTGTTTATTTTGCTGGGAATAATAGGCTTGATTTTTGTTTTTTTTGGGAAAAAGAGCGCTGAAGAAAACGATGCTGAAAAACACATCTTCCGCAAGATGGGATACTACGACGACCAATCGGGAATTATCCGCCGTTACCAACGCGAACGGGTACATTGGGATGCCCATCTGACAAATACCCGACAATTTGCTTTGGAAGCCATGCAGGGAAAAAACAAAAAATCGGCTGCCGTATTGGGGAGCGGATGGCTGCTCGATGTGCCGGTAGAAGAAATGAGCCGGTATTTCGAAAAACTGTTTCTCTTTGACGTCCGACATCCGGCAACGGTACAAAAACAGATCAAACGAATCAACAACGTGGAATTGCGCATTTGCGACATCTCCGGCTTTGCCCTGCCCGTTTTCCAATATGCAAAACAATACCGCAATAATAAAGAACGACCGCCCATCAGCGATATACAACCGCAAACATCTTTGGACTTAAGCGGCTTCGACTTTGTTTTCTCATGCAACATCCTGAATCAATTGGATATTTTGCTGATGGACTACCTTGCGCAGTTCTTCAATTTGGAATATGAGGAAACTGTGCTCTTCCGCAACAACGTGCAGCAACATCATATTGACATGCTTCCCCGCAACCGTTCCTGTCTGGTTGCCGATTATGAAGAAATCACCCGCGCGCCCGATGGCAAAGAAATATCCCGCAAACCCTCTGTACGCCTCCCCATCGTGCAATGCCCGGACGCCAGCCGCTGGACATGGACGTTTGATACAAAAATGACCTACTACAAAGACAGAATGACCTTTTTTGAGGTATTGGGATGTGGGATATGAAATAAAAAGAGAAAGGTCGATCTTTTGATTTTTTTTTAAAAAAATTAAAAAAAAATTGCATTTCAAAAAAAATATATTATCTTTGTGTCGATATTTTTTATTCAAAAAACATTAATAATTCAACACCATGAAAAAATTAGTCATTTCTTTTCTTACAGCCCTGTTGCTGTTTTCATGCAGTAAACTTGAGAGAACTTGCACAGATCGGGGCACTTGCTGCGGCAGATTTTCAAAAAATTTTGTGAAAAGCGACGTAGGAGAGGTATTGTTAACAGGAGGCGTAACGCTTCCTATTCCCATCCACGTGTCGCTCCTTGATGAAACGCATCAAGACCTTTTAAACCCTGCCTCTCCGGCTTTTTTAGGCAACAATTTCTTTGGAGGTATCAAAACATATGGTTTCTGGGATGGAAAAAGACAACATTGTGTAGCAATGAATCCAATAGATGCCCCTAACCGCTCCAATCAATCTCCCTTTTATTATGTTGTTAATTTATACTGGTTTAAGCCAGTAATTGAGGACGACAGACATGTCTTTTATACGTATATTTGCTATCCTGACGGCAGTGAAGACGAAATAAAAGTGCGCGAAAATAGCAGTGACCCGCGTAACGTGTTTTACGACAAAATATGGGTCAACGGCGAATTGGTTTATGACCAGTTTTATGATGTTTCGAAAGAAAATCTATGGAGGCGTTATTACAACCCAAATTATTTTCATTGGATGGAGCCTGTATACGACATGGATGGAAACCATGTAGGCAATATTCCTACTACATGCCATGATTTCGTTTACATTACAAAACAATTTGCATCCGTAAATGATCTATAGGTTCCGCCAAAATCCTGCAAACACATGGTCTCTTTTGCGCCCGTTTGTATAAGGTAATAATCGTCAGAATATAAAGCAGAGAAGCGGCAAATCGAAAATATTGCCGCTTTTTTATGCGCTGTGCATGAACGATAACGAGGAACACAAACAATTATTTTTATATTTCTACAATGCAATTCACATGAATATCAAAGGCGCCAAACTATTCTCTGAAAAACTCGCTCGCGAAATTGATTCATTGGGGATTTTGAAATGAGAGGACTTTATATGAATTCAGTATTGACGAAATTTAAAAAAACGTTGTGATAAATTTGATATTCAAAGATTTATAATCATAACTTGATGGCTATGAAGTCCAACCCGCAATAGCCTGCCCTGAACTTGATTGGCTTCGCCGAGCTAAAGGTTCAGGGACGCGCTAACCTTATTTTTTTTTTATTTTTTATGAATTATGCAGGTTAGAAACAAAAAACGATTATCTTTGCGCCGAAATCTTTTAGGGGTGTCTGCATATGGCAGACTGAGATCAAACCCATTGAACCTGATCCGGATCATACCGGCGTAGGGAAAAAGATTGCCGTCGCGGGGCAATTCACTTCATCGCGTTTCCAGCATCTCATCCGTCCCCTTTTTCATGTTTTATTCTGAAAATCAATTCAGGATCAAATTTGAGGTTTCGACATTTTTGTTCATTAAACTTTAAATATCAATGAAAAAGGTATTCTATTTCGCACTTTCGTGTTTTACTTTGGGCGTACAAGCCCAAAATGATTCTATCCGGCAGTTGGAACTGTCGGAAATTGTGGTTTCTGCCACACGCGCCAATCACCGGACGCCAACCAGCTTTACCAATCTAAAAACGTTGGATGTCAACCGAATGATGACGATGCCCGAAATTCCGTTTGCCATCGGGCTCAGTCCGTCGGTGGTGATGACTTCCGAAAACGGCGCTGCCATCGGCAACCAATCATTTCGCGTTCGCGGAAGCGATGCTACCCGCACCAACGTAACCTTCGACGGCGTTCCGCTGAACGATGGCGAAAGTCAGGCTGTTTTTTGGGCGAATATGCCCGATCTGATGTCGTCGCTGCAATCCATGCAGCTACAACGCGGCGTGGGTACTTCGGCAAACGGCGCCGCCGCTTTCGGAGCAAGTCTGAACATGCAGGCAGTGCAGCCCGCTCTCGAACCATACGGACAATTAAGCGCTGCGTATGGATCGTTCAACAGTTTCAAACTGAATGTCGCCTCAGGCACCGGACGCAGCAGAAAAGGATGGAACGCCGATCTGCGTTACTCTCTGGCACAAACCGACGGATACATCGACAACGGCTTCGCCGACCAGCAGTCGCTATTTTTCACCGGAGGCTATTCGAGCAGCAAAAGAATTGTCAAGATGAACCTTTTCCACGGCGACCAAAAAACGGGTATCACATGGAATGGCGTACCGGAAGATAAAATTGCCGAAAAGCGCAATTATAACCCTGACGGATACATGGACGCCGAAAAAATTGCGCGCTACGATAACGAAACCGACAATTATCGACAAACGCACGTGCATCTGCACTATACAGAGCAATTGAGCGATCGACTGAAACTCAACACCTCGCTGTACTATACCCGTGGCAAGGGATATTACGAACAGTACAAATTTAATGAAAGACACAACAGGTATGTGCAGAGTTCAACGGACAGGAGCAGCCTGATACGCCGAAAATGGCTGGACAACCACCTCTGGGGAGCAATCATAACGGCAACATATACCACAGAAAAGACCCAAGCGCTTCTGGGTGTTACGGGCAGTATGTTCGACAATGACCACTACGGCAGGCTGATTTGGGTGGAAAATCAAGCCATTGCCGAAGGATATGAATGGTACCGAAATCATGGTAAAAAACCGGAATTCAGCGCATACATAAAGGCGACGCAACAAATCGGCGCGCGCTGGTATGCTTTTGGCGACGTGCAATGGCGATACATCGAATATAAAATGTACGGAATAGATGATGATTTTACCGACCTCGCACATGAAAAACACAAGTACAGTTTTTTCAACCCTAAAGCAGGCGTCACTTTTGCCATCGCTCCGGAGCAGCGGGCTTATGCCTCGTTTGCTGTGGGACGCCGCGAACCTGCCCGCGCCGACATCAAGGAAGCATTGAGAGACGGCGATACGCCCCTGCCACGCCACGAAACGCTGTATAACGTGGAAGCGGGATACGAACTCAATAACAGTTTATTGAGCATCGGCGCAAACTATTTTTATATGTATTACATTGATCAATTGGTTCATACCGGCAAATTGAACAATTCGGGCTATGCCTTAATGGAAAACGTGCCGAAGAGTTATCGCGCAGGTATAGAATTAAATTTTGGCATTCGTCCTGTCAGCGCCTTGCAAATCAACGGAAATCTTGCGTACAGTCGCAACAAAATCAAAAATTATACGGCTTATGTCAATGCAACGGAAAATAACGCAAATCTGCCTCACGTCGTTGAAGAATACGGTACTACCAATATCGCATTTTCGCCCGAATGGATTGGCGCTGCTGATGTATCCTACGAGATTTTCAAAGGTTTGACGCTAAGTTTGACGGCAAAATATGTCGGCAAACAATACTATGACAATACCTCGAATGACAGCCGTAAGTTAGACCCGTATTTTGTGAACAACGCCATAGCGCAATACCGGTACGATTTCAAAAAATATTTCGCAGCGTTGCAATTTTCGGTAAATAACCTCTGGAACGCCGACTATATTTCCAATGCAGCCGTATACAGGGGTTATGCTGACGGAGAAGAATGGATAGCCAGAAGTTTCTTCCCGCAGCCATTCAGAAACTTCATGGTCAAATTGACCGTGGGGATGAATTGAGAGATGAAACCTTTTCGTAAAAAATACGTAAAAACAGAAAAAAAACATTTTGATGATGAATAGATTTAACTGTATAAAATTTTTTGCGATCTTGTTGGCGTCCACCGTTTTTATGCGGATTTTACCGGCGCAGCCGCCGCCGGCTGAAGCCGTAAAACTTTTCCAGCCGGTAGCAGCGACGCCCGATTTTTCAAAAATCGACAATTATGTTCTTGGCTTGAAGACCCAAAGGAACATCAGCGAAGCGGAATTAGTGAAGGTCATCATGCAGCAGTCGCAAACCAAAATAGAGAAAGCCCGCGCCATCTTCATCTGGATCGCCAACAATATTGCCTACGATACGAATTACAAGGTGCGCTCGAAAGATGATGCGCTCAAGCAAGGTAAAGGCGTGTGCGAAGCGTATTCGGGACTGTTCAAATCCATGGGCGAGTTGGCAGGATTGGAAGTGGTCGTGGTTTCGGGCGATACGAAACAATATTTTTACAAGAAGCCTTCTGACCTTGATCAGGGCGGTCATGCGTGGAATATGGTTAAAATTGACGACGGTCGCTGGCTGATTGTGGATGCTACCTGGGGCGCAGGGCATGTAAACGGAAAAACGTTTACGCGCAAATTGTCTGTACACTGGTTCGACCCTAAACCCGAAATTTATATCTTTACCCATTTGCCAAGCGAAGACAACTGGCAATTGCTGAAAAAGCCCGTTACGCGCGACGAGTTTCTGCGCTTGCCGCCGCTCTCGCCCGAATTAGCTACTTGGGGCTTCAATCCCGACGCAACGTTCTCATACTTCGCTAAAACCAAAAACGCATCGTTTCCCGACCAATTTTCTATTGATATGACGTGGAAAATCAACATGATGCCCGTATGTAACGAGTTACAGGTAGGCAAATCCTACAAATTTGAGTTTGAATTACCGCAAAACGAGGAAGTAGCCATCGTCAGCAACAACAAGGACTGGCATCGTTTCCAACAGGATGGCGCCAAGTTTTCCGTAACTTTTACCCCAGAAACCAAAGGACAGGCGGTCTTGGTGGTGAAACAACCCTCCGGAAAATTCGGGGGAGTTTTCCAATACGATGTAAAATAATGGGAATATAATGATGGATACTTCTGACCTCATCCGGGCAATAAAAGATTTGCAGGAAGCCAAAAATGCGATAGTCATGGCGCATTATTATCAAGAGCCTGAAATTCAGGATATGGCTGATTTCGTGGGCGACAGTCTTGCCCTTGCGCAAAAGGCTGTAGAAACTGATGCGGATATCATCGTACTTGCCGGTGTAAATTTCATGGCAGAGACGGCGAAAATTCTTAACCCTACAAAAAAAGTACTTCTTCCTGATCCGGAGGCAGGTTGTTCGTTAGCCGATTCATGCCCTGCTGACCGGTTTGAAGCGTTTGTGAAAGCGCATCCTGATCGCACCGTGATCACTTACGTGAACACAACGGCTGCGGTAAAGGCGCTTTCCGACATTGCCTGCACCTCGTCCAATGCCGTGCAAATCGTAAAATCGTTGCCCGAAGACGAAAAAATCATTTTTGCGCCCGACCGCAATCTGGGCAACTATATCAAAAGCCTGACCCATCGCGACATGCTGGTCTGGGATGGCGCCTGCCACGTGCACGAGGAATTTTCGCTCGAAAAAATTATCGACTTGAAAAGGGCGCATCCCGAAGCAAAACTCTTAGCGCATCCTGAATGTACCAAACCGATATTGATAGTGGCTGATCATATCGGTTCGACGGCGGAACTGCTGCGGTATTCAAAAACCGACGCGGCTACCGCATACATCGTTGCCACCGAATCGGGAATCCTCCACCGGATGCAGCAGGAAAGTCCGCACAAACAATTCATCCCTGCGCCGCCAAAAGATTCGACCTGCGCCTGCAACGATTGCCGGTACATGAAATTGGTGACGTTGCAAAAGATATATGATTGCCTCTGCAAGGAAAGCAACGAGGTAGTACTCGATGAAAATCTGCGCGTAAAGGCGGAAAAACCTATCCGCAGAATGCTCGAAATATCAAGTAAATTGGGATTGGTGTAGGGTGATACCTGACCGAATTGCATTGAAAACATACATAACCAGCAGGCCATCTGATTTCTATCAGAAACTGCCAGCAAGTTTGATAATTTGGACCGTTGGACAGGATGGAAAGCAGTAGCAGTAAAAATTGTGGATGATGATGATCGAGCAGGCAGTTTACTAGGTGACTAAAATATGTGAAAATCTGTGTACATAAGAAATATAAGCCCTGATGTTCTTTTAAAGCTAACGGTGAATTAGGTATTGGTAATAATACCAAAAACCATTAGTATGTCGTGCAGTTATATCAATTTTCCAGGTTGCTCTTATGCTTCCATCTTCCAATTCTATTTCAGAAATTTTTATCTCGCTTACATCCACTTGATACCAACCCCATGACTTAAAAGTATTAGGGAAAGTAAGAGAGCCTGCCATAAATTTTATTACATTGGAACCATTTCTATTTGAAACTTCAGCAGTAGACAATTCTGGATTTGATCTTTCTCCAGTAGATACTATTGTTGGAGCAGATGCAGATCTTACCACAGTATCACGAGAAGTAACTATCTCATTGACTGAATAAAATATCCGATAATAGGCTGATACTGTATGTGCGTGATATCCGAAGCTTCCTATTTCACTAAAAAATTTCCCGTCATTTGAATTCCAGTCTAAAAATTTAAAATCAACCACAAACCTTACCGGCTTGTTGAGTGGAAATATACGTGAAGCAACAGCAACAATATTGTTGCCGACAGGAAGATTGCTTCTTGCGATTTGAAGATTATCCTCAACCAACAGTACCCCGTTCAGAAATTTGTTCTCATTATAAACCGTGACTGATAATTCCGTATTGTTGATGGTTTTCAACGTCATTCCATCGGTAAGGCTTCCTGCAGCCCAAGCCCCTGCCACAATATGTCGCATGATTTCATCTTCGGTAAGCGACAACGCGCCCTGTTCGTCTGTTTCATCCTCCTCAATGGCAAACACCGTAAATGCGTTCGTGTCAATTTCGCTTAAATCAAGCGATTCGAAACGGTCTGCAAAAACCTGCAAATTTTCAGTTTTTCGTAATTCGTCAATGATCAGTTTTTGCTGTTCGAGGGTAGCGGTATTTTTTGCCGGCATGACTCGCGGCAATACATAAACGACACTGTTGCCTACTTTTATTTCATTTCCCTCCACCGGCGTACTGTTGATATACGCCGCTTTTCCAACCATATCTACGGCAAGCGTGGTATTGTCCACAGAGGTAAACTTTGCGCCGTCAACAAGTTGATCTCGCGCCAGAACTCCTTTCACAACATGGCGTTTCACCACATCAGAAGTTAAATCGACCGGCGCAGAATTTACAACGGCGAAAACTGTGAACGCCTCTACATCCATGCTGCTTACATCAAGTAAGGCAAATTGAGCTGCAAAAGTTGATAATTCGCTGTTTTTTGACAGCTCGTCAACAATGATCTTTTGTTGCTGTTCAGCGGGGGTTAAATCTCTCGCCTTTTCGTCATCGGTGTTATCTTTACACGCAGAAAAGACGAACATGATGCAAAGATTCAATATAACTAATTTTTTCATGATGTTTTTTATTTTTGAATGATGATTATCTTTGAAATCTATTTCCGGTTTTCGTACCTCTATAATATCGTTCGCCCATCAGTCCCTGTCCGTCATTGACCAGCTCTTCCGATGTGCCGTCGGGATATTGCGCGCTGTATCCCGAGTCTCCGCCATAATCGCTCGGCGATATTCCTTTACCAATCCAGTCAAATCCAATTCCTTTCAATATCGATATGACGATAATGATTGCTACTACGATGGAACCGGCAGCCCCGACAAGAAAACCATAAACGCAGAACAGCGAAAGCCAGAGTATCCTGCGCAAGATGATCAAAACTTTGGGCGCACTCCATATGATCATAATGACGGCATATGTGGACAGTAGCCAGAACGCAGTTGTCATCAGGTCGGATAAACTAGCCCAGAAAGTGTCGTATGTCGACGCGAATGAACCCAGACTTGCAGACACGCCCCCGGTATGCCCCATTATGGCGCCGTATAATCCCCAGATGAGACAGAAAAGCGGGAATAGCGAAATTTTTATTTTCCAACAGCGATACTTGTATTCTGACTTTAGGTAGCGAATGTATCCGACAAAAAATAAAATGAAAAAAGCCAGCAGTATTAGTATCAGCGTTATTGCAGTGAGCCATACGGGCATGCCGAAAAGCCGGAAGGATGCAAATCCTGCGAGAAGAAGCCCCAGCGCGGTATCTTGTGCTATATAGGCTATTTTTGCCATCGGCGTGCCGCTAAATGTTTTCCATTGGTCGCCTATTCCTTCAAAAAAGAGGGTGTGCATAGCCGCTTCTTCCTTGTTGATCTCTCGTAAAACCGTTCGGGCTTCGGTAATTCCTTTTTCGGCAGCCGACTGGAGCAGTATCAGGGCTTGAACCGTATCTTTTTTCACATGATCTCCATTTAGATACATCGTTGCTAACTGATACATTGCCTTTCCCGATCCTTTTTCGACGCCAAAGTTGAGCCATTTGATTTCCTCCTGCCACTTCTTGTCGGTCTGCGCTTCTCGTATCATCCTTTGTATTGCGGTTTCATGTCCGTTGTCCAGAGCCTTTTGGAAATACAGACTACGGGTTTCATCATCAAATTCAAATTTGCTTCCGTAACCTTTTTTTGCGGTTCCCACTTTATACTGTGCTACCACATCTCCGTTTTCAGCCCTCGTGATGAGTCTTTCTTTCTCTTCGGGCGTCATTTCGGCAGAGCACGAAAGCATGAATCCCGCCGCTAATATGAACATGAAAAAAATGATTGCTCTTTTCATTTGTTTCAATTTTACAGGTTTAAGGATTAACAAACTGATTCCCGGTTTTAGCGCCCCTGTAATACCTTTCTCCCATGAGCCCCTGTCCGTCCTCTTCCAGATCTTCGGTGGTTCCGTCCGAG
>Ga0099364_10006516_pt1 | contig 16985 bp, 6 predicted proteins | sample TergutTh196P3_FD_73070 | JGI IMG/M metagenome (GOLD analysis project Ga0099364, IMG submission 73070) | Microcerotermes parvus P3 segment gut microbial communities from Pointe-Noire, Republic of the Congo - Th196 P3 | ecosystem: Host-associated > Arthropoda: Insects > Digestive system > Gut ... | reverse complement strand
GGCGGCCCCTTGGTTTTCGTCCGGGCCCAGAACAGTGACGAATTCACAGCAGAAAATATAACGGCGACCGGCGACAACAATTTCATGGTGGAAAGACTGGGCAAAATCGTGGTCCGCGTTGACGCTGACCCATACGCCCACGTCGGGAACGAGTACGAGCAAGAAGCCGCCCATGAAATTGAGTTCAGCGGCAGGGTAGCCAGCGTTGACGGGGTGAAGCTGACTGTCAACACTCTTCAGACAATGCAAAGATTCGCTATGACCGATTCGTACATGGTGGGCAGCGCAACGGGAACCTATCGCGGCCTGAGGCTGTTCGACCTTCTCACGCAGTCTGCCGCCATAGGCGCATCGCCTTTAATGAGCGAAATAGTCGTCAAGGGGAATGATGGCCGCACCATGACGCTCTCGTATGACCAACTGGCAAACGGTGTAAACGGCAAACCGGTCATCCTTGCCTACGGCATGGATGTAGGTGGAGAACCCACGCCTTTCAGTGCTGCGCACGGCGGCCCCATGCGTCTTATAATTAACGGTGGCAGCGAAGCCGACTGCATAAGAAATGTCGTCGAGATTACGGTCGTCGCGGAAGACGCCGGACGATGGAAGCATAACACCGGCGTCTACGCTCAATACGCAGACTGGACGCTTGAAGTGTCCGGCACCGGCCTTGTCCACAACAGAACCTACACCGTAGAGGAATTGGAGGCTATGTCCGACGAATTCTTCGTGGAGGGCCGCTATGTGACAAGCAGCCAAGGCTCCACCGCTTTTGTCCAGGGAATTGATTTATTCAAGCTGCTGCGCGATGATATCGGTTTTGTCGATGATACGTCCGTTATAACGGCTACCGCACGGCATGACGGCGCGACAGCGATAATTTCGCGTTCAACTCTGCAAACGGGAACGCGCCCGTCAAGCACATCGTTTTTTGATGGAACTGTGGATAAGCCGATAATTATTGGCTTCGGTCAAGGCATCAGCCCAGATAACGGCTTGCCGTTGGTTCAGACGAGTACGTCGGCTGGCTATAGCAGCGCGTACCTGAACAACAACGGGCCTCTGCGCCTGTTCGCCCACGGCGGCGGTCCGACAGCTTTGCAGCAGGTTTTGAGGATCGTCGTAGGCAACGAGGGAGGCAACCCCGACCCGAGGGAGAACAAGGACTTCAATGTATATGGCCTGTCAGGAGGCACGAGAGCCTATACGATCGACGATCTCAAGGCGCTGCCGGGCAATACCACAGAAACATACAGCTATACTAGCGGCGGCATTCTGATAGACGATACTGTTTCAGGAGTGTACCTATACGACTTGCTGAAATCGTTCGGCGTTAGCGATTTAGCCACAGTCACCGTGAACACTTCCGACAAAACCGAGACCGGCACAGGCAGCGCCGCAGGCCACTACCGCGACCATTCCATGTCCGACATCAAAGACATGCAATTTATGGTCGCGTATGAGACAAACGGAAACCCAATAAGCGACAGGCCAAATAATGCCGCTCCGGAGATCGTAACTGCCACGGTCCGCATTTATCGCAACTACAACGACGGAACTAGCTGGTTCAACAGGCTTACAAACGTCATTGGCGTCACTGTAACAGACTTTGAATTTGATGTCTGGCTTTCAGGCGGAGCCAGCGGGTTCCCAAATGCTGCTGTGCGTTCAATCAGCTTTGACGAGAACGGCGGCATGTGGGTTGGTACAAGCACTGGCGGAGTCGCTTATCTGGCGAAGGATGCGGAGCAATTTGAAGTCTTCGCTTCCGGCACAGTTGCGGTCGCCGTTGCTGCGGACGGAAAGGGAGGGGTTTGGTACAGCCAAAGCGGCGACTTGACCGATACTTCTTCCGGTCAAGGCGTTAGATACATGAATATAAGCACCAAGACTACCTCCGAGCCATACCTTTCCGGCGATTTTGTACAGGCAATCGAGATCGGCTCCGACGGCAGCGTTTGGTTTGGCACATTTAGCGGTCTTGTCAAGTACGACGGCAGCACATGGACGACGATTACCGGCCTTCCCGCAGAGTCGGTGCAAACAATCACCGCAGATGCAAATGGAGTGTGGGTAGGCCTCTATCCGGATCTTGTTAGAGGGACATATAACACGGTATCCGCCGTTTACAAGGGCGGCTATGCGTATGTGACCAACAGCGGAAATGTAACCTTCACGCGGGCATATGGCGATGGGGAAAATGATACAGGCTTGCTGTCTTACCTATTAGCCGATTTTTGGGTCCGCAGCATCGCCGTTGACGAAGACGGCGGCGCATGGGTTGTGCGTTCTTCCTCGTTTATGCCGCACGTCGGAGGCCGCGTGGATTATGTCAGCCCTGACAAGCGCAATGTGCTCACCTGGACCGGCCATGATTTATTGGGTGCGGGTTCGTTTACAGGCACAAGCGAAATCCGCTCGGCAGCGACAGACAAGGACGGCGGAGTGTGGTTCGGCACATCGGGTAACGGGATTCTCCACTGGAAGGGATTTAATATTAATACGCCTGTCAAACCCTACAACTCAGAAAGCGGCTCATGGCCTTCCGGTAGTCAGTTGAACAATATCTATACCCAGAAGTTCGTTGGAGAGACACTCTACGCAGGCAGCGCGAGCGGTGTGATTTACGGTGCGCCCCAATCAGTAGAGGTTCCGCCCGTCATCAACATCCAATCCCCTGATTTGACGATCAGGGGCGGCGGGGTTAACAAAGACTGGACTGTACTGCAAATACAAGGACTCACAAGCAACGTCGAGGAATTCGGTTCCGTCAAAGTGCGCGGCATCCCGCTCAGCGCCATATTAAACGAATCCAACGCAAATGCGGATAACATGATGCTGACCATTGTCACCTCGGACGGATTTACGCGCACGGACTACCGCGAAATGACGCCGGGCAATCTGAGCGGCTATTTCCTCGCTTATGAGATTGAAACCCCCTCGGGCGTATGGCAGACTTTCGCCGATTTGGACGAATACCGCAACCAAACGGCCCTGCGTATCTACCGGACGGGATCCGACGGAGACAGGGGCAATGAGATAATACATGTAAGCGGCATAACGATTGACATGGCAGGCACGGGCGGCCCAAGTCTACCCCCCGGAGCCACTCAGGTCGGCTCAGGCACTCCTGAAAATGCCCTGCTTAGCATCACAGGAGAGGGAGTGCGCCTGCCGGGTTACTTCACCATTGAAGACCTGAAAACCCTCCCCGGCCTGACGATCAGAACAAGGACATTCCCGTGGCTGAATTCTTTCGGAACCCGAGGGAATACGACCGTGACCGGGGTCACCCTTGAAGACCTGATGGGGATAATGCCGCTCGACTCAGGCGCGCGGAGCATAACGGTGTGGTCTCCTGATGGTAATTTTGACCGCAGCTTTAACCTTGACTCGGAGCCATTGGGAGTGTACTGGACCGACATCACCGGCAACCAATTGATGCTGACCTGGGCCGATGACGACGAGGGCGACAGAAGAGCAACCGAAGAGGCATTGCGCCTTGCCGTAGGACAAACAGGCGTTGATGATATAAACCGCCCGCATTGGGTGAGCAATTTGAAAACCATCGAAGTCACAGGAAGGACCGTCGTATCTGGAAGTGGGAGCGAAAGCGATTACCAACGGTCGCTTCAAACCACGCCGGGAGGCGGCGGGTCGGCTCAGGGCGAAATCACGACCACTGTAACCTCTACGCTTGAAGCCGATACCGAAGTCACGGGCGGCGCGGTCCGCGCAACAAACACCGCCGATGAAGTGTTTGACGCCCTTGTCGAGCTCAACGCCGAAGCCGCCGGCCAAGCGGGCGCCGAAAAAGTCCTCATTATCGACGCGACGACGGATGAAGAAACAACCAAGACTACCTACACTCTGCCGCAGGACGCCTTAAAGGTATTGACGGACGACGGGGCAACGGGCATCGAGCTTGTCACGGATCAGGGCAGGATCATATTCAGCGCGGAACTGCTCAAGTATCTGGATGACAACGGCAATGGCCCGCTGGTCATCGAAATCTCCGAATCCGAATCCGAAGGTGAACTCATCGTGGACATCACGGTAATGCGCGGAAATCAAGTCATAAGCAACTTTGGCGGCACTCTGCTCATAGTTGACATACCCGTAACCCTTACAGCCTCACAGCGGGAGGCGGGAATGCTCGTCTATCACGTCGCCGCAAACGGTCAAAGGACACTTATCAAGCTAGCGGCATATGACGAGGACAGCGCGAGCATCCGAATCGGCCTTTTGCACCTGAGCAAATACGCAATAGTCTACGGCCTGAAGACCTTCCCGGACATTCAGGGGCATTGGGGACAAGGCGACATCGAATTCCTGGCTTCGCGCAACATAGTGGACGGGTATTCGGAAAATGTCTTTATCCCGAACGGAAGGGTGACCCGCGCCGAGTTCCTCAAGATGCTGGCGGAATCCCTCGATGGCATAGACATTTCTGCGACTTTCAGTTCCGGTTTCAGCGATGTGCGGAACGACGCATGGTATGCCGGGTACGTCTCCTGGGGGACCGGCTTGGGAATCGTTCAGGGTTATCCCGACGGAACGTTCAGGCCCAATGGCCTGATAACGCGCGAGGAAATGTCCGTGATGACGGAGCGTTTCATCCGGGCAATGGGGCATAGGTTGAATATCGTGCAGCGCGCGTCGGATTTTGCCGACCAGGGCCAGATCGGTTCCTTCGCAGTTGGCGCAATCAGGTCGATGCAGCAATACGGGATTTTGAGCGGCAACCCGGACGGCACTTTCAACCCCAAAGGCACGGCCACGCGCGCAGAGGCCGCGAAGGTAATCAAGACATATATGGAAGCTGTTTTGCAATAGCATTTTGACATGAAAAACGCCGGAGGGCCGCCATCAGCGGAACTCCGGCATTTTTCAGTACACACGGCATTGGAAAACACTAAGAATCGTCGTTGGATACGCTTCGCGACGCGGCAATCCAGAAAGAACATTTAAATCGGCGCAAAAAGTACTGGATTGCTTCGCTGCGGCTCGCAAAGACGGGGTGTGTGTGACTTGTAACCGCGATTTATATAGACACAGGGGCGGGAATCCAATATAATTTACAGCGATAAGAAATTGAAGGAGACGACGATAATGAAACGATATAAATCTTTGCTATGCGCTTTATTCACGCTGATCGCGGTATTGGCGGCGACGGCGGCGCCAATCATGGCCTTGTCCGCAGGCGCGGAAGGCGAGAACCTCACAATCCGAGGCGACGGGGTGGAAAACGAAATCAGCTTCAGCCGCGAAGAGCTGGAAGGGCTCACCGACATCATCGAGCGGCACACGTATTCGGTCATCAACAACTTCCCCACCGCGAGGCTCGACTACGCCTCCGGGATCCCGCTCCCGTATTTGCTTGAACGAGCGGGCCTGAAGGACACGGCGCGGCTCATAACCTTCATAGCGTCCGACGGCTACCGCAGGACATTTACCATTGAGGAACTTCTTTTGGCCGAACGCTATTTCTTCCCGGAGGCAGGCGGAAGGGGGACGCCCGTCCCCGCAATGATCAGCCTGCAGGGCAGCAGAACCGGTTTCAACGACCTCGAAGGCGATCAGCTAAGGCTTGTAATGGGCCAGCGGGCGCCGAACGAACAAAACAACCCCTGGTTCGTAAGGTTCATGCAAACGATAGAGGTGAGCACGGAAGCCCCCGGCAAATGGCCGGAGGTAGGCTTCACCCGGGTCGCGGGGCCAGAGGGCGTGACCTTGCACTTGACGCACCAGAATTTCGACTCGGTGAAGATATACTACACGACGGACGGCTCCGTGCCCACGGTGGAAAGCAACATGTATAACATCAGCGCCACCTATTTCCAACCCCATCTCATCGTCCCGCTGCTAATAGACAAGACGACGGTCGTGCGCGCCGTCGCAATCGGCGCAGGCGGGGAAGACAGCGCGGTCTCTTCCATCACGATATCGTTCGACGACGCTGCCGAGGCCGAGCCAGAGGCAAGCGGCTCCGATTGGACAAAGCCCGCCATATACCAACTATTCCGGTTTATCACAACGCTTTTCAGAATCATCTAAAATATTCCAAAATCGCGTCTACCGTGGCGTCGGCCATGCTGTCCTGTTTCGCGGGATCGATCAGCCATACAAAATCGTCAATATTAACTATAAAGCCGGCCTCCAGAAGAACTGACGGCGCCCATTGCGGGCGGCAGACGTAGAAGCCGGCTTGATTTATTCTCCGAAGCCTGTTGGTCGCCGGATTGATATTATACATATTGTCCAGAACGGTCCAAGCGAAAGCCGCGCTCCCCTGATTCTGATACCAAACGGTGAACCCCCGTATGTCGGACGCGTCGGTCGTTTCCGTGACGCTGTTCACATGAAGCGAAATAAACAAGTCCGGCATGATATGCAAACTGAAATCGACCCGCTCCCGGAGCGAAACGTCCACGTCCGCGCTGCGGCTCAAATATACGACCGCGCCCAGAGCGGTCAACCGCTCCGCCAATTTGACAGAATTTATGAGATTCAAATCCTTCTCGGCCAATGCCGCGCCCATCGGGCCGAGAGCGCCATACTCATCGCCGCCATGCCCGGGGTCGAGCGCGATCGTGATGCCGGTCAGCGGCTTGTCCCCTTCGGCCAAAATCCTGCGTTTTTTGAGATTGAGGCGGAACTCGCCGTTTTCATAATCGATATGGCAACCCTCGAATTTCGCGTCATCGCTGACCGTGAATGCGTAGAACTGCGCGTCGCCGTTTCTGCCGCTGCGAACGCTCTCAAAAATAGTTTCCGACAAGTCGGCGGGCAGGCTCAGGGGCGGGACCTGCGCATGCATCCCGAAGCTCACAGTCAAAACCTTCCCGTCAAAATCCGCGTGGGCGGCCGTGAATACGTCCGACTGCCAGACGATCATGTCGTAGTTTTCTCCGGCTCTGTATTCTCCGTTTTTCAACGTATCCTCCGCGAAAGCCCTACCCTGCCGGATTTCAACGGCGTCTGAACTGATCCACATGCCGCATGAGAGTTTTACATAACCGTTGGCGGATTCCGCAACGACGCGATCGGCCTGTCCCCGATTCATCAACCAGCTTGAGCCGCCGGCCGTGGAATTTGACTGAAAGACCCAAGCCGCATCGGAAACGACCACGGCATACGTAGGAGACGTAAGCGTTGTGACCGCCGGCGCGGAGGGCGGCGGCGTCGGGTCGCCGGCGTCGTTTCTGGTTATCTTTCGCGTCACATCCGCCTGGCCTTCCTGGCTGAATGTAAAAACATTTTCCCCAGCCTCAATGGGCGCGAAAACAAAGAAGAACCCTTCGATGGTGCGGTTTGTGACCTCCGCGCCATTCATGTATAGAGGCTTGCCCGGGTCGCTGGTCCCGGTTATGTTAAACCCGGCAGCCGCGTTTTTTTCCACCGTAATCGCCGTATCCTGCCTCGGGGCACCCACCGCCAACGTGTCCATGAGTATTATAGGCCGTCTCGGCGAAACGCCGTCTTTTTCCACGTAATGATCCCTGATGGAATTGCCGACCGAGCCGACTAATGAATAGAAGCGGAAGAACACGCTGCCTTTGACCGCCTCAAACTCTGCCGTCATTTCCAACTGACGCTTTATCTCGCCCCTCCAATGCGGCGGTTGGTCGTTCTGATCCTCCCTGTATGCGGCGTGGCCAATGTACAAATCCACGCCATAAGTTTCGCATAATTCGGCCCACCAATTCAGAATCGCTTCAAAATCAGCTATTTCAAAGCCAATATACCAGTATATCTGCGGGCAAATGTAATCCACCCAACCTTCCATGACCCAACGGCGGGTGTCCGCATATAAGGCGTGGTATGACTCCTGCCCCCTTGTCGTGGAAATACCTTGCGGGTCAGACGAACCGTTCATCCATATGCCGGAAGGCGAAACGCCCCAACGCACGTTCTTTTCATGCTTTTCGTTCATCTCGCGGATGACGGCTTGGATGTCTCTGATAAGCTGATTGACGTTTTCGCGGCGCCAGTTTGCCAAGTCCATGCCGTTTCCGTAACGGTCGAACGTCGCGGCGTCGTTAAAATTCGTCCCGGGATAAAAATAATCGTCGATGTGAATGCCGTCAACATCGTAATTGGCGACGATCTCCGCTATGCCGTCAGTGATCAGCTCCCTCACTTCCGGCAGCCCGGGATCCAAAAACAGCCCCGAGTTCCCCCCTGAGTCGGTCCACCTCACCGCCAGCTCCGGACGCAGCCTTACAGGATTGTCCGGGGCAAGGGTATCGTGGTCGGCGCTGTTGGAGTTTGTATGTATTATTCGGTAGGGATTCAGCCATGCGTGGAGCTCAAGGCCCTTTGCGTGGCATGATTCTATCCAGTATTCCAATGGATCAAAGCCCGGGATGCCGATGCCTTGCTCTCCCGAGAGCCATTGGCTCCAGGGGAAAATGTCGGACTGATAAAACGCGTCGCCTGCGGGCCGCGCCTGGAAGATAATGGCATTTAGCCCCAGCTCCGCCGCATAATCCACTATCATGTCGATTTCGCGCCTCATCGCGGACGCGGAAAGGTTTTGCCGCGACGGAAAATCAAGGTTGAGGACCGAAGCGACCCAGACTGCGCGAAACTCGCCTGCGGAAATCCCCGCTATGTCGTAAATCTGGCCGTCAAGGTACGCTCCCCCATGCGGAATAAAGGGTTCATATGAACTCTCCTGCCGTTCATGTGTTTCTTGCGCTTGATACTCTCCCCCATTGTCCCCTATTCGCGCAGGAAGGACGCAACGGCTCAAAAAAAAGCCGAGCATAATCACCGAAACGGCGCAGAATGACAATTTTCTCACTGACGACCACCATCCCTCACCCTGAATTCTACACTTACAAACAAGTCCTGTCAATCCGTTACCATTTTCTTGACATTTTTGCTCAAACGCTGTAGACTACAATCCATATCCATGCGTAAGAAAGTTGGTGAGCCCCCAATTTGAATATCAAGAAAACCCCACATGCCGCAGACTTTGAAAGAACCTTGAATGATTTGCTGGAACTTCGAGACACGGAAATAGTCGTAGTCAGGGGGAAAGACTGCAAAATCCTCTTTGCCAATGCCTCGGCAAACGCCCGAGCAGTTTCCGGCCAACTGGCCGGGCTGGCTTGCAGAACCAGCTTTTCAAGGAACTTTAAGCATAGCTGCGAATTTTGCTCTTTCAATGAGCCCGCCGAAGAAATATCGACCGAGCCGTTTGAAATCGACGACATGGATGGCAACATATTCTCAGCCAGATGTTCCGCCATAACCTGGGTCGACGGCAACCGGGCCTCCATGCTTTATTTGAGAAATATCACTGCGGAAAAAGAGGCAAACGAAAAGCTGTACGCATTGGCATACATCGATCAGCTCACCAGCGTCCCTAACAGGCAAAAACTAAAAGGCGACTTTGGCGCTCTTGAAGAGAAAATCTCAAACGGATTATTAAAAGGAATTGTCGCGCTATTCGACCTTGACCGCTTCAAAACGGTCAACGACACCTACGGGCACAATACCGGGGACTTGATCCTCCGCCGCCTGACCGAGCATTTGCAGGAAGACCCGGACTTTTCCGGACACCTGTACCGATTGGGCGGGGACGAATTTGTGTTGCTCTATTCCGACCCGCCTGACAGATTCTCGACGGAGGCCGAGAAAACTGAGCATTATGTCAATCTGCTCTCATCCGCCCTTCGCTCATACACGCTTCCGTACATCGATGTTGACTGCACGCTCAGCATCGGCGTCTCCCGTTTCCCAAATAACGGCAACAATCTATCCGATCTCCTGCGAAAAGCTGACATAGCGATGTATCATGCGAAAAACTCGGGCCGAAACCGAATAGTATTTTTCGACGACCGGTATGACGTCGCGCAGGAATTCAAGGATTTGTACATATGCATTCAGCCCGTCCTGCTCGAATCCGGAAAAACGCACGGATATGAGATCATTGATTGCGGAGGCAGCAGCGATGAAGACGACGAAAGCATCGTTCGTCTGAGCGGGTTCAATAAAACCCTCGACGCGCTAGGGTTTGAAGAAATCGACAACAAGTTGCGTTACTTCATTCCATACTCGAAACAACTTTTGGACCCGGCGGTAACGAAAACCCTGCCCCGCGACAAATATGTCGTTCAAATCGCCGTGAAGTCCGACGACTCAAAGCATGACATCGAAGTCTATCGCAATCTCCGAAATAACGGCTATAAGATTGCGCTTATAGGCCTGCACAGCGGCAAGCCGGTGCCGGAATCGTTGAAGTTTGCCGATTACTGCAAGTTTCACTCTTCCGACAAGAACCTCATGATGCAGAAAAAGGTCATCGACAAACACCCCTATGTGGAGTTCATCGCGACCGCTGTGGACACCCCCGACATCTTCCGGACCACAAGAACCTCCGGCTTCCAACTGTTTCAGGGCGTTTTCTTCAAACAGCAAACGGAGGTCAGAAAAACGAAAGAAATCAGCCCGCTGAAAGTGAATTATTTCCGGCTTTTACAGCTTTCCATCACTGATGATTATATGGATTTTCAAGAAATCAGCTCGATAATATCCTCCGACCTGGCCCTCACGTACAAGCTCCTTCGCATCCTGAATTCCGCCGCCGTGGGCCTGCGAAACGTTTCCTCCATTGCAATGGCCGTCGCCTATTTAGGGGAAGTGAACCTGAAAAAATGGATCGCCGTGCTGGCGCTCAGAGGCATTGCGGAGGACAAGCCCCTTGAACTGGTCCGATTGTCGCTGATCAGGGCCCGATTTGGCGAACTGCTCACGTCGCACACACGGGTCAAGCGAAACCCCAGGGAGGTCTTTATGGTCGGCCTGATATCCTTGCTGCACCTTGCGCTCGAAACGTCAAGGGAAGATTTCCTGAAAGAACTGCCCGTCGCGGATAACATCAAGGAATCCTTGCTTGCCAAGAGCGGCTTCTATTCAGATTTGATCAGATTCTTTGAGGAATATGAATATGCCAATTGGGACGAAATCACAAGGTTTGTCGAGGAAAACCAGTTGAACCCAGGAATCGTCAATGACTCCTATATCATGGCCGTGAAATGGTACAACGACCTAGCGGAGACGTAGGCAAGGCCAAGACAGGGGGACGGTTCTCTTGTCTTCTCGCGAGAAGACAAGAGAACCGTCCCCCTGTCTTGCTGCGCCCCTATAGCAGAGGCAGGGCTTCCAGATAGATAATGTCGTCGCGGTCTTTTGCGTCACCTTCGGCGAGTATCGCCATTTTGCCCGCGACCGTCCCCCCGGCCTCCTTGACCAGTTCTTCAAGCGCGCGCAGCGATTCCCCAGTGCTTATCACATCGTCCACGATCAAAACCCGCCTGCCTCTCATTTGTTCCGCTTCAACGGAGTCGATGTAGAGGTTTTGCTTGTTCTCAGTTGTAATTGACTGCACCTCGACCGAGAACACTTCCTTCATGTATAGCTTGACCCCTTTTCGGGCGACAATGTAGTTGTTCTCCCCGCTTTGGCGCGCCATTTCATGCACAAGGGGTATCCCCTTTGATTCGGCGGTAATGAGAATATCGTGCGGCGGCGCAAGCTTCAGCAGCTCCGAGGCGGCGGCCACGGTCATTTCCACGTCCCCGAACAACACGAACGCCGCAATGCTGAGGCTCTCCGAAATCTTGCATACCGTCAGATCCCTTTCCAACCCCGCCACTTTCAATTTGTAAATACTTTCCATCAAACGCCTCCACTTTCCAATATTCGATATCCGCTGCGAGTATCTATAATTCAGCCGGTGCCCGGGAGAGGGGTTTTTTGAAGCGCTTCTCTACGGCATGAGGCGGCAGCCAATGCCAATTGAACCCACGTAAGGTTTTGGCAAGCTTCAAAAAGCCGCTCTCCCGGGCACCGGCTGAACAGTAGCCGCTACGCCGTTTCTATCGCCGCGGCTTTTTGCAGGCCGAGCTTTTCGATGGCATCCTCGCGCATTTGGTACTTTAAGATTTTGCCAGCGGCATTCATCGGGAACTCCTTCACGAAATCAATGTAACTTGGAACCTTGTGTTTTGCCATGCTTGCGCGCACGAAATCCTTTGCCTCATCCTCGGTCATATCCGCGCCATCTTTCAATATGATGCAAGCCATAATCTCCTCGCCGTACTGCTCCGACGGCACCCCAATGACCTGCACATCCTTGACATCCGGATGCGTATAGAGAAACTCCTCGATTTCCTTCGGGTAAATGTTCTCCCCGCCCCTGATTATCATATCCTTCAGCCTGCCCGTTATTCGGAAATTGCCGTCAGGAGTGCGGCAAGCAAGGTCGCCCGTGTGAAGCCAACCGTCATTATCTATGGCAGCGGCAGTCGCCTCAGGCATCTTGTAGTAACCCTTCATCAGATTATACCCGCGCGCGACGAACTCGCCGGTCACCTCGTCAGGCATATCCGCATAGGTTTCGGGATCGACGATTTTGCACTCGACCCCCGGAAGCGGCCTGCCTACCGTGCCGACGCGCACGTCAACCTCATCGTCAATCGAACTCATCGTGCATCCCGGCGCGCTCTCCGTCTGCCCGAAAACGATGGTGATCTCCGACATGTTCATTTTATCAATGACGTCGCGCATGACGGAGATTGGGCAAGGGCTGCCCGCCATTATTCCCGTCCTCATATGCGTAAAGTCGTCGGGATTGAAGTCCTCATGCTCAAGCATGGCAATAAACATCGTCGGCACGCCGTTGCAGGCCGTGATACGCTCCTGCTTGACGCAAGCCAACGCCGCCTTCGGCGAAAAATACGGCAGCGGTGACATGGTCGAACCATGCGACATCGAAGCCGTCATCGACAGCACCATCCCGAAGCAATGGAACATCGGGACATGGATGAGGAAACGGTCGGCAGTCGACAGATCCATGCGGTCGCCGATGCACTTTCCGTTGTTGACTATGTTGTGGTGCGTGAGCATGACCCCTTTGGGGAAGCCGGTGGTGCCGGAGGTGTACTGCATGTTGCACACGTCGCCCGGGCGCGTCAGGGCAGAAAGGCGGTAAACCTCCTCGATCGGGACGCTCGACCCCATTTCCAACGCCTCATCCCATGTAAGGCATCCTTTTTGCCTGGATGAAATGGTGATGATGCGGCGCAGGAACGGCAGTCGTTTACAGTGCAGCGGCTTGGTCGGCGACGAATATTCAAGCTCCGGGCACAATGCCTTCATGACCCCCACATAGTCGGAATCCCTGTATTCATCAATCATAATAAGCGTATGCACATCGGCCTGCCGCAGCAAATATTCGGCTTCGCGCACTTTATACGCCGTATTCATGGTGACGAGCACCGCGCCGATCCTGACGGAGGCCCAAAACGCCACAAACCATTGCGGAACGTTGGTTGCCCAGATGGCAACCTTGTCCCCGGGCTTGACGCCGAGCGCGACAAGGCTGCGGGCAAAAGCGTCGGTGTCGTCGCGGAACTCCGCGTAAGTCCGCGTGTAGTCGAGCGTCGTATAGCGGAATGCGTACTGATCCGGGAACTCTTCGGCGACACAGTCGAGCATCTGCGAAAAAGTGATGTCCAACAGCTCATCCTTTGGCCAGATATACTTTCCGGTCTTGCGGATGTTGTCAAAATATTTATCGGCCCTCGCGCGGCTGTCCGCAAGGCGGTCTATGGCATTGACATAATGCGGGAGAATCACTTCAAAGTCGTCAATTCCGGAGTCGTCGCATGACATGTCAAGCGTCAGATGCCCCTTATAATCGATCGAACGCAAGGCCAGCAGCATTTCGCGCAAAGGCACGTCGCCGTCTCCCGTCAGGCAGCGTATCGCTTCATCTGCGGAGTCAAACGAATCGCAAACGTGGACAAGCCTGACATAAGCGCCAAGATTGCTTATCGTGTTGTCGGCGGACTCCCCGCCGTATCTGAACGTGTCGTGAAGGTTCCACAAAGCGGCCAGATTGTCGCTGGCAAAGCGGTCAAGCACGCCGCAAAGCCGGGTCGTATCCGAGAAGAAACCATTTGTTTCTATCAGCAAAATCACGCCCTCCGCCTCCGCTTTCGGCATCAGCACGCCGATAAGCGAGACAATGCGTTCTTCATTGGCGTCCGAGTCAAAGTCCATATCGAGGCAAACATGGGGCGCTCGCAGGATTCTTGCAAGCTCAATGCAAGCCGCCGCATCCTTCAGCTTGGCTTCCAAATCGTCCGCGCCTCCCGACACGTCGACCGTGACGCACGCGATATCAAGCATCTTTTCATTCAGGCGGCGCAGGAAGTTCTGCCTGTCCTGGATATTGTCAAGCAGGCTTGAAGCCTCGGCGGGCGAATAGCACAATTCCAGCCCGTCCAGCTCCATCCTTTCGGCCAAATCGCAATGCTCGTTCCATGAGAGCTTCGGCCATGCTTTTGATTTATATGACAGTTTCATAATGCATTTCGCTCCTCTTGCACGATTTTGTTCACCGCGCTCAAGAATGCGCGGATGCTGGCGCCGACGATGTCGGTGGATACGCCGCGCCCTGAGTACAGCTTCCCGTTATGCCTGAGTTTGATGAGCGCGTCGCCGGTCGCCTCGCGCCCTCCGGTCACGGCCTGGAGCTGAAAATCCTCCAGCTCATAGTGAACGCCAAGTATCTGTTCCGCAGCTTTGAAAGCGGCGTCTATCGGGCCGTCGCCCGTAGACAGGGCTTCTTTCTTGGCTCCGTCTTTCACGATCTCGATGACGGCGGTCGCCGTTATCGCGCTGCCGCTGTTTATCACATAGTTGCGAAGCTGATAAACCGGCGGGGCCTGCCCGGCAGTTTCGGCGATGAGCGCGTCTATATCGCGGCTGACCACCATTTTGCCCCGGGCGATTTCCTGAAACTGCGCGAATATCCGCTCAAGATCGTCGTTGGAAACTTCATAACCGAGCTCGCCAATATAGTCGCGGAGCGCGCCGATGTCGGCATCCGCAGGCAGCGCAGCATCTTCAACCTGCTTTGAAGCATCGTCGGAAGCCCGCCCCGCGGCGCCTGCGCCGGACAGGGCTGCCAGCTGGGCGCTCGTGCGTTGAAGCGTCGTGTCGTTGATATTGTATGAAATGCCAAGCGTTTCCCCGCGAATTTTGATGACGTTGAGGAACTGCTCAAGCGAGAGCGTCCCCGATTTGCCGCTCGACGAGACCTTGATCTGCCGCGCACCCGACTCAACCCCCGCCAAAGCACCTGCGGAAGCAAGCCCAAGCGTGTCCATGAGATGGAGCGACAGCGTAATCCCCCGCATCTCCGGAACAGCCTCGTAAACGGACGCGATAAACCCCGACAGTTCGTCAGGCAGCAACTCGCCGACGGAGTCGCAAAGGGTTATGAACTTCGCGCCGGAGCCGATGGCGGCTTTCAATATGGACGCCAAAAAATCAATATCGCTGCGCGTTGAATCGACAGAAGTGAATTCCACCTCCGGGCATATTTGGGCGCAGTACGCCGTGATTTCCTCGACGAGCTGCAGCGCCGTCCCCGTATCCATCTGCCTTCCGTACTCCATCTGAACGGTCGAAGTCGGCATGACGACGTTCAATCTCGGCTTTTTCGCCTTTGAAAGAGCGTCCCACGTCCTGTCAACGTTCTGCTTGTCCAGCGTGACTGGCACGCTGATCGCGCTGTATCCGAGCGTCGACGCGAGAGTCCTGATGAAGACAGCGTCCGCCGGGGCTTCGCCGATGGGGGCGGTTTCTATCACGTCGATCTGCAGTTTCTCCAACAGCTTCGCCGTCTCAAGCTTTTCCTTGAAACTCAACCGCGCTTCATATATCTGCTCCGATTCGCGCAACGAAGCATCCGCTATTTCTATTTTAATCATATTCATTATATCCTTTCGTGTGTTTTATAATAACTGCTCAGGTAGTGTCGCAACGACCCCTGACCCCTGACCCCTATTCACTGAAAAAAACGGACATGCCCGGTCTTTAGCCGTTCATGTCCGCCAGCTTTTGTGGCATCATTTCCGGTAAAAACCATTCACACTTCGACAATCCATCCCATATCGTCGGCAATGCCGCCTGTCTGGATGCCGTAGAGCGTGTCATAAAGTCGCTTAGCCACCTCTCCGACCTCCCCATCGCCTATCGCGAAAGAGCTGTCTTTGAGCATAAGGCTTCCGACTGGCGATATTACTGCCGCCGTGCCGGATGCGAACACCTCCTTCAACCTGCCGTCTTCGGCAGCTTTTATGACATCGTCGATTCTAAGTCGGCGTTCAGAAATCTTCACGTTCCATTTTTTAAGAAGCGTAATGACAGAATCGCGCGTCACCCCCGGAAGGATCGTGCCCGTAAGCGGCGAGGTAATGACTTCATCGTCTATCATAAAGAACGCATTGGACGTTCCGATTTCTTCCACAAAGCTGTGTTCAACGGCGTCAAGCCACAGCACTTGCTCACAGCCGCGTTCGGCAGCCAGCGTCTGCGCCTTCAGGGACGCCGCGTAATTGCCGCCGGCTTTTGTGAACCCCACGCCGCCAATCGCGGCGCGCACATACCCCTCTTCGACGAAGATGCAGGTTGGCACAAGGCCGCCGCCCGGCGTGTCGTAATAAGTCCCGACAGGGGAGCAGATAATGATGAATTTATAGCGGTCCGCCGCGTGGACGCCCAGAAAAGCGTCGTCCGCAATTATGAACGGGCGTATGTAAAGGCTCGTGCCGGCTTTCTCAGGTATCCAGTCCCGCTCGACGTCAACGATAGCCTTCACGGCCTCAACGAACATTTCCGCATCAAAATCCGGCATGCACATGCGTTCGCTGGAAGCGCGCATGCGTTCCGCGTTCATATATGGCCGAAACAGTTGGACGCGCCCGCTTGCGGTCCGGTATGCCTTCATGCCCTCAAAAACTTCCTGCCCGTAATGGAAGACCGATGCGGCAGGGTCAAGCGTTATCGGGCCGTAGGGCACGATGCGCCCATTGTGCCACCCCTTGCCTGTCTCGTAATCCATGATCAGCATATGATCCGTAAATGTCTTTCCGAATTTCAAAGTGTTCGGATCCGGC
>Ga0099364_10006515_pt1 | contig 16987 bp, 11 predicted proteins | sample TergutTh196P3_FD_73070 | JGI IMG/M metagenome (GOLD analysis project Ga0099364, IMG submission 73070) | Microcerotermes parvus P3 segment gut microbial communities from Pointe-Noire, Republic of the Congo - Th196 P3 | ecosystem: Host-associated > Arthropoda: Insects > Digestive system > Gut ... | reverse complement strand
GGCATTAAAGGGTGTTCATGGCAAGCTTCTTTTAGACAAAGCCGACCACTGAGTACATCAGCATAATCTGCCACTGCATAGTCTGTCATGCAAAGAGCGAGGTCGAGGTTTTTAAGCCCCGCATCAAGGTCGATGCATAGCGTTGTATAGCCTAATGCTGCCAGGCACGAAGAAATCGCAGCGACAGTTGTCGTCTTTCCTGTCCCGCCCTTCCCGGAAGCCACCGCAATTATTTTACCCATTCTTCAAACCTAGCCTTGATAAATGAAATCGGAAAAATGCCAAAGACTCGTTTCTTTTTGATTCCTGCGAAGCAGGGTGCAAAATTGCATAAATAAACCAGTTTACAATGATTTATTTGAAATCATTATATATTGTTTATATTAGTTAATCAATGTTTTTCGCAGCGATGAGATCCGCAGTAGCTTGAAGTGCACGATGCATGGGTAAACTGATTCGTTCGTGGAGTGCATGAAAAGAGGTATATTTCCTCTCCCGCATGAGCATGAGCGATACCCCTTTGAGGTCTCTCACCTGTCCCATTCTTCAGATAGCGCATCAATTTGATCTGTGAATTTTGCTAAATCCTTATTTGCACCGCCATGGTTGCGTGTTATGACTTCAATCAAGCGAGTACCGGCATGTAATAGGCGTTGGTATGCCGCTGATTCCCGTCTTGCATTAAATGGTGTTTCTTCTCCCCGTTTACCGGTTATGTCGCGGCCTTCAAATACCATCTCATCAGCTGCTAAATCAAACACCGCAGTATGTTTTGGTGCAATGGCTCGATGCCCCTCTTCAACAAGCTTAAGTGCAAATGATTCGCAGGTCTCGTTCTCGCCATGCACAACAAATATTCTTTGAGGTTTAGGGTTTATCCTATTTGCAAATTCAATCAACCCATCTTGATCGGCATGAGCGCTCATTCCTCGCATACTGTGAATCGTGCATTTGATCACTATGTCATCGCCAAAGAGGGAAACGCTTGTTTTATCGCCATCTGCCAAAATACGGCCTAGTGTCCCTTGGGCTTGATACCCAGAAAAAACGACTGAACATTCACTGCGCCACAGGTTGTGTTTCAAGTGATGCCTGATTCTCCCGGCTTCACACATTCCGCTGGACGATATTATAACTTTTGGAGTTCTGTCATCGTTTAAAAGTTTTGATTCATCTGCCGTGCTAGTTATGCGGAGACCATCGAACATCAATGGATTTCCGCCTGCTCTAACCAGCGCTGCAGAGGCACTGTCCAGATACCCTTCGTTGTCTCCCGAGTATATTTTGGTCGCTGCAGAGGCTAGCGGACTATCCAAGTACACAAGAAAATCCGGTTTGCTTTTGACAAGGTTATGTTCCTTGATTTCACGTATTTTATACAGGAGTTCCTGGGACCTTCCTATGGCAAAAGCCGGGCAAATCACATTCCCTCCTTTAGCCAAGGTATCGTCGATCACCTTTGCAAAATCGTCCACATTGTCATGTAGCGGATCATGTTTGCGGTCGCCATAGGTGGATTCCATAACAACAAAGTCAGCTTCTGAAACTACGCTTGGGTCTCGAATAATGGGGCGATCCGATGAACCGATATCACCTGAGAACAGGACTTTTTTAGAAATTCCATTCTGTGTCAGCCACATTTCAATATAAGCTGAACCAAGTAGATGCCCTGCATCTGCAAAGCGAATAGAAATGCCCTCTCCCACATCGATTTTCTCGTCGTATCTACAAGGTACAAGCATGGGAAAAACTCGCTCCGCATCTGCGAGCGTATAATAAGGCTCAGCATTTTCGTCCCCTGCCCGCTTTGATTTGCGGCTTCGCCACCCTGCCTCTGTTTCATGTATATGAGCACTATCCCGAAGCATTATGCCCAATAATTCACAAGTTGGTTGTGTCGCATAAATCCTGCCGTTGAAACCTTGCTTCACAAGCAATGGGAGTCTTCCGGAATGGTCTATGTGCGCATGTGTCATAAAAACAGCATCGATCTGTCCGGGATTAAAAGCGAAATCCCTTGCTGGCCCTGCACCAATCCCTTGCTGCATACCGCAATCAACAAGATATCTTCTCCCCTGTATCTCCACGCCATGACAGCTCCCGGTGACTTCTCTTGCTGCGCCATAAAAAGATATTTTCATATAACAATTCCTATCCCATATGAATTTGACATAATTCACATTTATGCATTTATCGTGGCTGACTTATTCGCAACTGCCAGACATTCACACAATTACTTGACAACCACATTTTCCTCACCTAGCATTTCACAAAGTTCTTTGACAAATGCGTCATGTATAACACATTTCGATCCTACGTTCATTTTAGTATCCTCGAAATGGATCACAAGCTGCTGCTTCCCCGGAAACATTATGTGTACCAACTTAAGTCTATCGTATTCCGGAGCCGTATTGCTACTGAGTTTCACGTAAAGCTTCTTTGTGTTTTCGGATTGCTCATTTATGCAGCTATCAACAGCCGTGGTGTTCCCTGGTTGCTTCTTGGCTGCGCTCGCAGTATTAAGCACCTGGAAGCCTGCTCGGGCATTTCCCATTGATTCCGGCTCTAAACTCCCGGTTTCCTGCTCCTTCTTATGAAACAATTCATCACAAAGAAATCCTGACTCCATCTTTATATCGTTGTTCTCTGTCATCGGTCTTGATTCAGATATTGGTTTTAGCGTGTCAAGCACTATTTGCGGCTCTTTGTCATCTCGCGCAGATAGTTTACCTGTAGCAACAACAAGTGCACCTGTTTCCATATGTGCCGCTGACATGTCAATTACCCTTTGGAACGCTAGTAACTCTATGCTTCCTGTTCCATCGTCCAACGTCAAGTATGCCATCAAAGAATCGTTTCTGGTTGCTCTCGTTTTAGTCGCTTCAACAACACCGGCTACTTTGATTTGCTGATTGTCCGAAAACTTGACGTTGCCTTCTTCCCGTGAAAAATCAGCCATAATTTCGCCTATTGCTGCTGTACCGGTCTCTTTTAAAAATTTTCTGTACTCATCCATGGGATGCCCGGAGAGGTACAATCCGGTGACTTCGCGTTCCATCCGCATTAAATCGCTTTTTGAAAATTCCTGTACATCCGGCATCTCGATGCCTCTAATGTCTGCGCTGTCCTGATTCCCTGACAGCCCGAACAAATCCATCTGACCTTCGACATTTCGTCGCCTATGGTCGGCAACGCTATCGATTACTGTCTGGCATATCATCATCAATTGTTTCCTATTTGCGCCAAAACTATCAAAACAACCGCATTTTATCATGCTTTCAAGGGCGCGGCGGTTTATATCGCTGCCATACATGCGTTTGCAAAATTCCTCGAAGCTGACAAACTGCCCGTTTCTATCCCGCTCGGTTACCATATCAGCTATGAATGCTCGCCCAATGTTTTTAACTGCCACTAAACCATATCTCAGATCATTTCCGGATACTGAAAACATTGAACCTGATTCATTGATATCGGGAGGTAGCAGCTTCATCCCCATTTCTCTGCATTCAGCAGCATATTCGGCTACTTTTTCCGGCTGACCGAGAACCGATGATAATAGCGCCGCCATATACTCCCGGGGGTAATGGCGCTTTAGGTACGCCGTCTGGTAAGCTATCACAGCATAAGCAACTGCATGAGCTTTGTTGAATCCATATCCTGCAAATGGGATTATGCTGTCATAGATCTTCCCGGCGGCACTGGGAGCGATTCCATTCGCAACAGCACCGGGTATATTGCGTTCGCTGTCACCATCGATGAATGTTTGGCGTTCTTTTTCAATCTGATCTTGCTGTTTCTTGCTCATAGCACGACGAATCAAATCTGCTTGCCCAAGGGTGTATCCAGCTAGTTTTCGAAGGATTTCGATAACATGCTCTTGATAAACAATGCAGCCATATGTCACATTTAATATTGGTTCAAGCGCCGGGTGTATGTATGTGATTTTTGATGGGTCACGGCTGTTTTCGATGAAAAGCGGAATCGCTGCCATAGGTCCTGGCCTATAAAGGGCAATCACTGCAGCTATATCATCAATGCTCTTTGCACCGATACCTACGCACACAGAGGTCATGCCTTCCGACTCCATCTGGAAAACGCCAAGCGTCTTCCCTTGAGCCAGCATTTCATATGTAGGAGCATCATCTTCCGGTATTGCTTCAATCGAAAAACCTGGTTCGGTTTTGCGTATATCTTGGACAGCGTCGTCTATGACAGTGAGATTTCGGAGACCTAAGAAATCCATTTTAAGCAAACCAAGCTCTTCGACTTCGTTCATATTGTATTGAGTTGATATGCCATCTGTTTTTTTAGACAGCGCAAGGGGTACATACTCATGCACCGGTTGTTGCGTAATTACGATACCAGCAGCATGTGTACCCGCATCCTTTGGCATGTCTTCAAGCGCTATCGCTGTGTCGATGACCCGCTTGATTCGGCTATCGTTATCATACATGGAGCGTAGACGAATCGATGATTTAAGGGCATCAGCCAGCTTAATATTCAGTACATTCGGAATCTCTTTCGCGAGATCATTTTCTTCTTGGAAAGTCAAAGCTAAAGCTTTTGCAACGCTGCGAACAGCATTTTTTGCTTTGAGGGAGTTGAATGTTATTATCTGGGCAACATGATCATCACCGTATTTTTCTTTGACGTATTCTATCACTTCTGCTCGACGCCGCTCGCAAAAGTCTATGTCAAAGTCCGGCATTGATATTCGTTCAGGGTTGAGAAAGCGTTCAAAATAGAGGTTGTACTTAATAGGATCAACTGTAGTAATATCAAGACAGTAAGCAGCTACTGAGCCGGCTCCGCTCCCTCTCCCCGGTCCAACAGGTATCCCACAGGATTTTGCATATCTGACATAATCAGAGACAATTAGGAAATAGCCAATAAAACCCATCCGGTCTATCATGTCAATTTCATAATCGAGCTGTGCGAGAACACGGGCTTTCCGGTCTTCATCGCTAGTGCTATATATACGTTCAAAACCTTCCATACACAATCCTTTTAGGTAGGTCTTCGGATTCGTTTCCCCTTGCGGCAGTTTGTATTCCGGAAGATGGTGTTTGCCAAATACAAAATCAAAATTGCACATCTTTGCGATTTTGTCTGTATTGTCGCACGCTTCGGGGACAGCTTCAAACAGAGATCTCATTTCTTCTTCTGATTTTATGTAAAGCTGTTGAGACTCAAAGCGCATCCTGTCATCATCATACACGGTTTTGCCCGTTTGAATGCACATCAAAACATCCTGGTATTCTGCTCCATCCCGATCTATATAGTGAGCATCGTTTGTGGCAACAAGAGGGATACCGGTATCATTGTGTATCTTGATTAGACCTTCATTAATCAGGGGTTGATCGCTCAGTCCGTGGTTTTGGATTTCCAAGTAGAACCTGTCAACACCAAAAATCCCGTTGTATTCAAGCGCTTTATCTTTTGCGTCATTATATCTGTCCGCCAGCAGCAATTTGGGAATTTCACCGGAGCTGCAAGCTGACAGTGCTATAATCCCATCACAGTGTTTCCGAAGAAGCTCAATGTCTACACGAGGCTTTCCATAAAAGCCCTCTGTAAAAGATGCACTCACGAGATAACACAGGTTTTTATAACCTATCTCGTTCTCGCAGAGCAATACCAGATGATGGCGATCGGAGTCGATTTTATGATCCATGTCGAACCGCGTTCTTGCTGCTACATATACTTCGCATCCAATAATCGGTTTGATTCCGGCGTTTTTAGCTTCTTTGTAAAAACTGATTGCACCATACATAACGCCATGATCCGTGATGGCAACGCTGCTTTGACCAAGCTCTTTAACCCGCGCCACAAGATCGCGCACCCTACAAGCACCATCAAGCAAACTATATTCGCTGTGGACATGAAGATGAACAAACCCCAAAGCTCTCGCCTCCATTGTTGTTGTATTCGATGCTAAACTTTGAACAAATCTGTGCTTAGATACTTTTCTCCCCTATCGGGGAATATGACAACTACAAGCCCATTTTCAAGTGTCTCGCTAACCTTGAGCGCAGCTAGCATAGCAGCTCCAGAGCTCATCCCAACGAAAATGCCCTCCTCGAGGACAATCCTACGCGCTGTTTCGTAAGCTTCCTCAGTTTCAACTATAACGCTATTGTCGATCTTCTCGACATCATACAACTCGGGCACAATGGCTTCTTCCATATTTTTGAGTCCTTGAATATAATGCCCTTTAACCGGATGCGCTTCGATAATCTTTATTTCAGGGTTGAGTTCCTTGAGTCTTTTCCCAACCCCCATAATAGTTCCTGATGTCCCGATGGATGACACAAAATGCGTGACTTTTCCATTGGTTTGTTCCCAAATCTCCTGTGCGGTTGTGCTGTAATGCGCCAGTTTGTTGTATAAATTAGAGAATTGGTTTGGGTTGAAATATGCATCCGGATTTTCTTCGATCATCTCTCGCACTCTCATTATTGCTCCATCTGTGCCAAGTTCCGGGTCGGTGAGGATAATTTCTCCACCAAATGCCTTGATCATCATCTGGCGTTCCACGCTGACAGCGCTGCTCATCACGATTTGTATGCGATACCCTTTGATAGTGCCTATCATCGCCAAGCCAATACCTGTGTTGCCGGATGTAGGTTCGATGATAATTTTCTCTTTTGTGAGTACACCTTCCTCTTCCGCTTGCTCGATCATTTTTAGCGCTATGCGGTCTTTGATGCTTCCTGTGGGATTGAATCCCTCCAGCTTTGCATATATTTCCACTGCCGGGTTGCTGTTCATATTATTGATCCTGACAAGGGGTGTGTTTCCAATTGTTTCCAATATATTGTTGTACATTTTTTCATCCTTCAATTATTAACATTAGTGACTGCTCAGTTGATGTCTGCTTGTCACGTTCTGCTAGAGTTTTGCATATGTTAGCGAAGCAAACTTGACACTAGGACACTATTTGTTCTGAGACACACAATAAACAACGATCAATCAGTCTAGACTGCTATGTCACTTTGTTCAGCAACAACGGATCGATGATCCTACATAGTTGAGCCTAGTTATTTCGTTAATTTGCTTTACTTGTTATAATTATAGATAACCAAAGATAAAATGTCAAACAAGATATGAATAAGTAGTTCAATGGTTACTGGTCGCGCCCGGTGAGGAACGGATGTTTTTGTGCCCCGTAAGCGCAACCAAGGACGGTGGAGCGCTCGCGAATGGGCGCACGGATGCGCCCTCGTAGCGATAGGGTCACAAAAATAGCCTTCCGAGCGCAAGAGCGTGACCAGTACCGTTCAATGCAAGCAGGCGATGCATTGCTTGCGAATGCAATAAGTGCCATAATCGAGGATGTAATGTTTGCAAATGGACAGACCTGGATTTATGAAAAAAAATTGACATTAAAACGCCATTATGCAATAATGATACAAAAAAGCGGTCAAAGGTCTGTGAAAACGGGTTTTGACTTTTTTCTTTGATTATGCGAACATATGCCATTATGTTAATGAATCCCATTTTATCGATTTAAACAATTCCCAAGATACCAGCCCTTGCAGTTCGCGCATGTTTTGGGATTCCAAGCTTAACACTTAAACGATGAGAGGATAGTTAATGCTATACATGACACAATATCAATGCTTTGCCAACTGAAACACTCATGTATTTTTAGTTATCCTGCACAATGAGGAGTATCATTTATGAGCGAAAAAACGTCTTTGAGACCTGCGTTTCCAAAAAGAGCAATCGTCACAGGAGGAATGCCCTATGGCGAAAAAGAACTGCATTTCGGCCATGTGGGCGGCAACTTCCTCCATGCTGATATTTTTGCCCGCTTTATGCGTGACAGAATCGGCAGCGAAAACGTAATATTCGTGTCCGGCACTGACTGTTATGGCGCGGGTGTCATGCTTGGCTACGAACGAGCGTTGGATGAGGGCTTCGTTGGAAGCTTGGAAGACTTCGTCACCCGCAACCACATTAAGCAAAAGGAAACCCTTGAATCGTATCAAATTTCACTTAATTTGTATGGAGCCTCCGCCCTTGGAGAAGCCGGAAAAATCCACGATTCTATGTCTTCTGACGTTTTTATGCGTTTGCATGGGAATGGATCATTAGCTCTCGATGAGACAATGCAGTTCTATGATAGCGAAAAAGGTGTATTCCTCAATGGTCGCCAAGTTATAGGTCAGTGTCCAATCCAAGGATGCAAATCCGAAAAAGCATATGCAGACGAGTGTTCCCTTGGCCATCAATATAGTCCGGAAGAGCTAATCAATCCGATTAGCGTGCTTTCAGGCAAAACTCCCGATCGCATACCGGTAAAAAACTGGTTCTTCGATTTGCCTTCATATACCGAGCAGATTGAGAGCCTTGTTGAAGCTTGGGACAAAGACCCGTCATACAGGAAAGTATTGCTTACTGTTATCCGCGAGTTTTTGCGTAAACCTTCTATTTATGTCAAGAAAGAAAATGTCGGCGATATCAGAAGTTATCCCGATATGCCCTCTTTTAATGTTGAAGAAGACGTTAACAAAACCACATGGGAACTGGTTTTTCCCGATTTAGTATCTAGAGAGAAAGCCGTCTCGATTATGGCGCAAAATAGCATCAGATACAGAACCGGAAAAACCCTTGTCCCCTTGCGCCTGTCAGGCAATGTGAGTTGGGGTGTACCCGTGCCGGAAATCAACGGGGCTTCAGGTTTGACATTTTGGGTATGGCCCGAATCCCTATGGGCACCTATTTCCTTTACTAAAACTGTCCTCGGAGATGGTACGCACGGCAAGGAATGGGAAAAATGGTGGAAATCCGAGGATGCAAGAATCTACCAATTCATTGGCGAGGACAACATCTACTTCTATGCAATCGCTGAAATGGGTATGTTCATGGCATTAAATGATTCAATGACCTTACCAACAGTCGTGCCCAATCGTCATCTTCTATTCGGTAAGACAAAGGCATCCAGCAGCGGCGAGGTTAAGCCTCCCATGGCTGACGAGCTTTTGGAGCATTATACCCCTGAGCAGCTTCGGATGCACTTTATGAACGCCAGTCTGAGCGAACGGAATGTTGGTTTTGAGCCAAAGGCTTTTTTCCCGGAGAAAAAAGACAATGCCTTCGATTCTGTCCTTCAAGAGGGAAACCTTGTGACCAATGTCCTCAACCGCATTGTCAGGTCGTGCTTTTACACCGTGCAAAAGCATTGCGATGGGGTTTATCCAACCGGCACTGTAAGCGAAAGTGTCCGGAATCGTTCCGATGAGACGATACTTGCCTATGAGCGAATGATGTCAGAGTTTGCCTTTGATAAGATTTTTGAGCTTCTGAACATCTATCTGCGGGATGCCAACAAAGACTGGTCTGCAAGGAGCAAGAGCGAGGATGCCGATGAGATAAAACAGCTTTTAGTTGATACTTTCCACATTGTCAAAGTTGCAGCAGTGCTGTTTCACCCAGTCACGCCAATTGGTTGCGAGATGATTCGCGATTATCTGGGCATAGACGAACGCTTATGGAACTGGGACTCAATCTTTGAACCCCTTGACTTTTTCATAAATCCGGACCACGTTTTCAAATTCTTGGAACCCAGGGTAGACTTTTTCAGCAAGCACCCTTCACAATTAGGTTAATGCTGCTGTGCATGAGTAACATATAGCAAAAACAGGACGAAAGGTGCGAGCCCACGTCCTGTTTATTATTTATACTCCTATTTTTTCATGTACGCATGAATAACCGGTTGTCTGCCATAGCCACACCAGACAACCATTTCATTATTATTCTCAGCATAGGGCATTTGTTTTGTCGCTAGCAACCATAGTAACAGCGTCGCAGACTTCAGCAGTTTCAATTATACTATACTGTGCTTCAAAAAAGTGCTAGTTGTGCAGCTTTTAATGATAAACAATATGAGATATAATCAGTTTCTGTTAAACTGCACTCGATAGGTTGAGAGCCAATGTAATCGTTAATATATTGAAAATCTACGAACTCAGAAAGCTTACCAAGGTCGATTCTTTGCAAGATTTCTTTAGTATATGGTCTCTTGGAATCCAAAAAAGCTATAGCTTTCAAGAAAGAATTGCAGATTGGGTGATTAAGCATAGCTAATGTGATTGCTGCACTACTAACATCATCGAAACTGAGAAAGTAGCATGTATCATCCATCATAATCGGAATCTCTCCCATGGCAAGCGTAAAAAGCGGTTCTTTATAAAAGCCGGATATACCAACTTTGTATTTAGAAAATGAATAGTCACCTATGCCGAAGATTGAATACTTTGGCGAGTTTTTATATATGGATGATTTTCGCGCAGATAGAAATGTTTCATGTTTTTGCAAATACTCCCAGATTAAAGGGTCTTCTACTTCTATATGATCGGTGTTTTCATTTATCCTTTTTTGAGAAATGATTACATATTTTCGAGTCTGTGAAATCGTATGAGACTTTATATCTGAACTCTTTATAATAGGATATAAAAACCTGCCAACATCAAAGTCGTGAATATCGCCAAAACCATTGCGGAAAGATCCAGAATCCTCTACCACAAGCTCCATAACTTTAGAACAATCATGTTTTATTCCTTGACGCCATTCAAATTGGCAGTTCCCATTGATATTTATGCTATTGCCAAGATTCTGCATGTTTGCATAGAAATAGTTATCGTGCCAACCAAACTCTCGAATGTAGTCATCAGAATCGAAGTCATATACAGAGCAGGTTTCCTTGGGGGTATCTCCGAGTCGGACAACGAGCAAGCCGGCATCACAATTAGCACCAAAAACCTCGTTTGCATCAAATGTGAATAAATCCATCGAAGCGATGGAAAAAGGATAATGTTTCGCATCTCGCATGATATTCTTTGCCACAATAGTTTTGCACAACATAGCTATTGTGCAATTATAATTTGCGAATTCACACAACAACATAAGCACAATATATTCAGCAATATCAAAATTGCCTTTTCCTGTCATTGCATCTAATCCGGAATACTTTCTATAATTGCTTTTTTGAGGTAAATTAGTGCTTCCCATGGCTGCTAGTTGTGAGTTTGTTACCCATGGTGGGTTGCCTATGACTAAAAGTGAATCCTCTCGATTGATGTTACCTTTAAGTTTGTTGAAATCAAAAGTGAAAATATCCTCATTGAATAGCTGGACATCAACATTCTTTGTTGTTATATTTTCAATTTTGCTTTTTGCTATTTCATAGTAATTACTATTTATTTCGACCCCATAAATAGTGTGCACCTCAGAAAAAACAGTCATAATACCGTCTAAAAAGCTGCCTTTTCCAAAAGTAGGCTCAAAAACAATATTAGGATTTAGATCATAGAACGACGAAAGCTTTTCACATACTCTCGCGACAAAAGACACAGGTGTCTGATAATCTCCGTACTCAATGGATGATTTATTTACTGATATCATAATTTACTACTCCCTGAATGCTGTTATCTAGCGAAATCGCACGATTATATTGCAATCTCCATTGAAGTGCATTTGAGATTGTTAAATAACCTTGCACGACTCCTTGTGCAAAAATCTCTTCAGCTAATTGATTAAGGGTTATTTCGTCACCTGGGATATTTTTGTCAATTAAGTAGCCAACTATATCATCCTTGTTTGCATCATCATTCAGCATTTCCATCAGTCTTTTTGTTGTAGTAAAATCAGCTGTTCTAGAACTATCAATGAATGTACAATTCAAATAATTTAGATAGCAATTACTTTGTGAATCGATTTTTTCGTAAACAAGCACTAAGAGGTTATAACCAAGACCAAAAATCTTCTGTCGCGCATTAGTAAAAGGCGATGATGATTGAGGCTGTTTTGCGGATGTGACTTTTATATCGGTGTTTATATCATTTGACGGCAAATCGATACCTGATGCGCTATTACCAATTGGAACTTCATAACGTTCAGCTAAATAGTTTTGTAATCTATGCTCAACAAAAGTACCTATTGTTTTTCCGTTATCAATGCCAATCAATTCGTGGAAGCTAATCCTTCGTTCTTCGTCACAAAATTGTTTTGTAGATTCAACTAGTTTTTCAATCGTGAGGATTTCTTTCATTGATTATGCCTGCTTTCATTGGTCTGACGGGAGAATACGCAAAGATAATAAAAACTATGTACAAAAGCCTTCCATTTTAAAGCCATAACAACCGACACCTGCACCGCTAAACAAGCTTATATAAGTAAATTGGTTTGACATTGCACATCCTCTTTCCGAATCCCATAACAGCGTTGCAATTGCATAACGCGAACTGTACCACTTCCTTATTATATCAAATAAGCCCAATGTTGCCAATAGTGTAGATGCCGGAATAATTTCGTTTGCGCACTCTCCGTTGCAGTTCACATACAGGAATAGGTATAAATATTATTAATTTTCATAAGTATATCGTTGGCAAACAATAATCGATTCAGCCTCCTTGCATCCTGTGAATCAAACAAGGCGCAATGGGGCTAACGCCCATCTGGAAAGCAGCATCCAAAAAGGATGCCGCGAATGCAAGCGACAAATCTTGGCACAGTGTAACACCGACCTAAGGTTTGTCGCTTACGGCTTTTTTATTAATCTCATAGGTTATCCTTGAAAGTATTTCCATGAATGTCATGGAAAGCGGGTGCTTCAGGAATCCACAGCTCCACTATGCTCTAAGTACACCGACTAAAAAATACCTTGCGTCATCGAATTCGTAGGAGCAGGTTGACAGCACTACTATTTTATCATCCTCTTGGTACTCAACGCTGCTATGAAATGTTGTGTTCTGCTTTGAGTATGCCAAGAGCGCTTCGATGCTTTCTGAATACATAAACGCTCGTTCTCTCCATTGACCGGCGCCGATCACGCATCCGTACATTATATCTATTCTATAATCCCCATGCTCTGTATACAGATACATATAAGGGTTGTTGTCAAAGTAATTTTGGTTTTTGTACTCCACCAAGCTACCAAACATGCTCCCGGATTTCATGTGATGCCCATAGATTACTGTTAAATTATCGCTGAAATCCGGAGCATTGTTGTAGTCGATGAAGAGCGAACCATTTGCGTTCACTGTACCATCTGCCAAGTGGTTGAGGTAATAACTATAATCTCCTGCTTTCATTACCGGGTAGTCAATAACTGTCCCCGGGCTATAAAGCCACGCCACTGAATCATTGTTTATCGACCTGAGCGCATTAAAGTCAATCTCAAAGCGCGGGATGTTTATTTTTGTTTCTGAGTCGTTTTCGATAATACCCTCTATATCGGATGTACCATGATTTGGCAATGGAGGATTGCCGTCTATTGGTGTTTTTCTCACCATATTGCTCATATCTTCATACGAAGAATCAGCTTTTATGTTTGTTTGCCTAGTCTCTAAGAGTTGGTATCCTGCATATCCCATTGCTAGCAAACCAAGAAGCAGTACCGGAATGGCAAACAGTTTAGTCTTTTTCATTTCAGTCTTCGCCTTCCCTGCGTTTTTTCCCGATCACTAAGAATAGCACTGCTCCGGCTGCGAGGAATCCGCCAAAACCGAATAGCAGTATATAAAACTCGGCATTGAACTCATCCCCCGTTTTTGGTCCATCGATTCCAGACCTTGGCACATCCGGGTTGCCGCCTTCTATTGGTATATCTCCGTCATCTATGTTAATTCCTTCATCAACATCAGGTGTACCCGGGGGACCTGAAGGTCCGCTCGGTCCCGCTGTTTCCGGCGGTTCGATAGGACTAGTTGTGGGTGGAGGTACGGGGCTTGTTGGCGGTAATGTCGGTTCAGGAGAAACCGGAGGTTCGGTGGTTGTAGGAGGAGTTGGCGGGACGATTGTGCCACCTGGGTCATACCCGTTGACAAACTCAGCATATTCTTCTTTTTTGTCGTTCTCGTTCTTAATGATCAAGTATGTTCTCAGCGACATATCCACATGGATTTCAACCGTATAGATCCGTCTGTCATATGTATAAAATGATCTTTCCCTCTCTACAACTTGGTATAATGCATAGTAATAGATGCCTGCTTTGTCGAAAGAGTCGAACTCAATGGTAGCGTTATCATTTCCTGTGATATTGATGATATAGCCTTCTTGCGTACTTCCCGTCGGCATAGGATTGCTCGAATCGAGAGGTTTGAGCAGGTATGTGAATGTTACGTTCGTTGAATTCGATGTTGTGTTGAATATTTGCTCTATCCGAATGCTGACTGTATCAGCAGCAGAGCCTTTCTCTATCGGTAGCACAATCATCAGCAGTACGATGAATACCGTGATTATGCGCGATATTCCGGTTGTTTTGGAATTTTGCTTATGTCTCATATATTTCTACCCTCTTTCTCGTGTTAGAAACATCAAGAATTATTACAACCAACCGAGCAATCAATACCATTACTAATATCAGTGCCCACAGTGGAATTTTTCTTACAATGCTGATGCCATTGTTGTTGGTTGCTGCCTCTCTTTCATTGTTGTTGTTGTTCAGATTGTTCTCATAACTTGCATCGCTGATCCTTCCCACCAAGATGTCTCTGCCATTTGTCGAGTCTGATGAACATGTGCTTAGTAACACGATCCGATCATTGATGGTGATACCGATATCTCTAATATGGATAGCTTTGTCCAACAGTCCATCGAGATAGCTTTGCCAGTGTTCTTCCCTCACTCCGGCATCAAAGACTGTTCTGTCGTATGCATCCACATGGAGAAAGGCAAAGAATTCGATGCCGTGATCCTGGTCGTTAAAGTGCAAGTTGCCATATAAGTGGGAGTCGAACTTTCTTTTGTCTGAAAACTCTCCTATTTCTCCGAACATTACGTTTCTTGCCATATGATGACCATATAGGATATTATTGAAATCACTAAAGTCTTTGCTATTTGCGTAGTCTAGGAAAATTGCTCCCGACAAGGAGTATTGACCTTCTGCATTTGTGTTGACATATTTCATGTTATCCGGTCCCTGTGTGACCGGGTAGTCGATATTAGTCCCATATATAGTGAGCCACGCGAACACTTCATCATTTATATCCTGCAACTCCTTGAACGATTTTCCGTTATCTGCTTGAGTTGGTTTATACACTGAGTAGTTCGATTTATCAGCACCCATATGGAGCTGATTAGAGTCCCACAGAGCATATCCTGCAAAGGCCACGAGCAGTACAATGATTACTAAAACTGTGTTATTGACTATGCTGTTTGTGATGTTGATGGACATTCTACCAATAGCTTTTGTGTTCATACCCTGTGAGACCTCCTTTCAAGTGTCTGTGCTGCTATGTTTGAGTGGTAAGAGCGGGTAAGATACCCGCCCTTTTATTAGTTGACTCTTCTCCGGGTTTTTATAACAGCGAAGCCTATGAAACCGGCTAGCGCTAAACCAAGCAGCATAATGTATGGTAGATCATCCACATCAAGTCCCGTGGGGGTCGCTCCGGTACGAGTGTTGGTGAAATCTGCTTTGCTACCTTTCCCCTGTGGTATGCGGTGGGGACCTTCATCATCTGATGACGCTCTTGGGAATCCCCAAGGCTCACCGGCTGTGCCGGGGTATTCCTCTATTCCGGCAAAGTTGCGCACGTATTTAGGTTTGTAATCTCCATGAGCAGCTTCTTCGAATTCCACCTTTGAACCTACAATCAAATCGGTGAACACGAGCCGCTCGCCGTGCCTCAGTATTACTGTGAACCCTTCGCCCGACTTAACTGTGAGGTTTTGTTTCACTGTAGTTCCGTCCGGTGCTAGTACATATGCGGAAAAATCTCTAGCATCTTCGAATACCTCAGGTTGGGTGACTTTACCGGTGAAATTGAAATTAACTGTAGTCCTATCTTCATTATCTGGGTGATTGCCATCGACTGTTTTTGAGAGAATGAGAGCTGCATTGTCAGGATCGGGAGGGTCAGTCGGTCCACTGCCATCGCTCTTCCAATATTTGTTTGTAAAAATCAGTTCTGAGAATCCACTCTCGACTATGACACCGTCTTCAACTACCCACTTGCCAGGGGTTGGGTCTACTTTATGACCACCTTGGTCTCCGGGATAGTAGACATCAATTAGAGTAGGATGGATGGTCGCGCTGATATACTTTACCCAAAATGTACTTGTATTGTCTGGATTCTTTTGCTCTTCAACCCAGAATTCTATCAGATATCGTCCTGTGGAATAGTAGGTCTCTTCTTTTGTTGCGCCTGTAAGTGGTATCCCACTTGCTGTTTCAGCTATTTCATACACATAAACGCCCGCGCTTTGCCATTGGATGTTGCGGCCTATAATCAGGTCGGCTGATTCTTTGGTTACTGTTTTGACACCGGTTTCTTCGTTCTCTTCAACTAAGACTTTGCTAGTTGCATTTGTTACTTCAGTTCCTGTGTATACTATCGTTGCATTTGGTATCGAGGGCATGTTTGATGGCGGTCCCGGTTCGTAGTCTTCTCCATCAATGGTTAATGGTTCAAATGTAAATGTGAATGTTGCTGCTGGTATTGTGAGGCCTACTGGCATCAGAAATCTTTTTGTTAAAGCTGACTGTGCTTGGTCATCAGGGCCTGTGCCTCCTGAGACTTGCGGCGGCGGACCTGCTAGAGCAGGTACCGCCATGCTCATAAGCATTATCATCACTACTACCAAGCTGGTTACTAGTTTTTGTTTTGAAGTTTTAACCTTATTCATTTTTTATACACTCCTTTTATGTATTGTTGTTGTTTATTGGTTGTGCTTCTTCAGTTTCGATTTTCTGTGTATCCCATCGAGCTTTCAATCTAGATTTTACAGATTGTCTGCTAATGTTAATACTTTCATGTGTTTGATCATAATCTGTTATCCGATGTTTTTTATGTCGAAAAGTGATTACAATTGCATTCTACATGTTTAGTTTGTACACAACTACACCCCATCGGGTATTAATTTATGCGAAATGGGAATGTAAGATTCAAAATGTGAAACACGAAGTTTCGAGTAGTCCTTACTTCCTGCAACATGTGCATAGAAAGAACGGTAGTTGCACAGTTTTGATTCCGCATTG
>Ga0099364_10006514_pt1 | contig 16987 bp, 16 predicted proteins | sample TergutTh196P3_FD_73070 | JGI IMG/M metagenome (GOLD analysis project Ga0099364, IMG submission 73070) | Microcerotermes parvus P3 segment gut microbial communities from Pointe-Noire, Republic of the Congo - Th196 P3 | ecosystem: Host-associated > Arthropoda: Insects > Digestive system > Gut ... | reverse complement strand
AAGTCTACGGCATCATCAACAAACAGCTTGCCCATTATTTCGCCTATTTCCGTATCATTTAGCGCGTCTATAATAATCCTTTGCTGCTCGCTGTCAATATGCGCGAATAAGTCTGTTGCAATGGACTTGGGCAGGATTCTAAATATCTGTATTGTTTTTTCCCTGTCCAGTTCATTGAATATTTCTATAATGTCCTGTATATTCAGCCATATAAACAGGGTTTTTAATTCTGCCATATCAATTGAGTCGTTATTAATTACATCAAGAAATCTTTCTTTCATTTATATTTTTTGTTTTAGCTGAAATTCGTATTTTTGTCAATGGGTAATTCTGATATCGCGGGTTTTCCCATCGATGCCATTGTTTATGTGCCTATAGGGTGTAAATAGTTGGTTGAATAATATACATGCATATTATACTATAAACGCAAAAAAATATGAGTTGTTACAGAAGGGGAATTAATGTGTTAAAGTTGTCAAAAATAAAATATTTTTTTTACAGTCTAAAACAAAGAAAGAATATCCATATTGCTTCCTGGCATCTTGTGTTTTTTCTTCTTTTTATTGCTTTGCCAGTTTTGTTATTTCTTACGCTTTTTGCCTTTTTTTACAGATATCAAATAATTGAAAATACCAAATACCAGAGGGAGCTGACTTTACAGCAATATGCCTCGAGTATTAATGTGGAATTGAAAAATATGTCCATAATCACTTCAGCGCTTATTCATAATACAACGCTGTGGGACAGGTCAAGGGCATTAATAAATGCAGAAACATCAGAACAACGTTATTTTACATATCTGGAAATTGACAGAGTCTTTCAAACCTATACAATTTTATCACGGCAGCGAATAAGTTTTTATTTGATGATTGATGGAGAAGGTATTCCATTTGTTTCACGTAATTTTGCAGGAATAACACTTAATGAAAATGAAATCGAAACATATATTGCAATGGCAGATTCTAACAAGGGAATTATTACAATTATTGATGGTTTAAAACTCAGTTTTGGTCAGCAATCCGGCAGGCATGTCACTTCGCTGGCTGTTTCTCCCCTTACTGAGTGGTTTCAGACAACAGGTATCCGTTCATTGATTGTTTCTTTTGTAATAAATCCTTTGGATGTTTTTATTAGATGGAATGATGCAGGGAATTCTACATCACAAAGTTCTTCTGAATATTTTCTTGTTGGCAGAAACGAAAAAATCTTAACGTCAAGCAACAGCAGTAATATTGGTGATGATATCAGCACTGTTATCCAGGCTTTTGGAGAATCCAGAATTATAATCGAAGCTCCTGTAGATATATCCGGCTGGACTCTGGTGGAAGCCATAAATATTCGCTCACTTACAAGACCTCTTGATATTATTTTACTTATCCTTTATCTGGCATTGTTTGTAATTGTATTGTTTTTTATTCATTATAATACACTTTTCTTTGCACGTATTTTAAACCCGTTAAAACTAATGATTTCTAAAATGGAAGCTGTAGGGAATGGTGATTTTTCTGCACGTGTTGAAAACAGTAAGTTTATTGAACTTAATAAGATGTATGAATCCTTTAATTATATGGTAGAAAAAATCAGCATTCTGACCGAAGCCATAAAGGATGAGCAGCGGGAGCGTATACGATATGAGATTGAAGCTCTGCGTTATCAGCTTAATCCTCACTTTCTGTGTAATGCCCTTAATGCGATCCGCATGATGGCTATTATTACAAAAAATGATTCCATAAATAAAATGAGCAGTGCTCTTATGATGATCACCGAAGATACTCTTGCCAGGGAACATGCAGTCTATTCCCTGGAACATGAATTGCATATATTGGATAATTATGTGTATGTAATGCAGGTTCGTTACGGCAATACCTTTGAGCTTATAAAGGATATAGACAGTTCCCTTATGAATCTGGGAGTGCCTTCAATGATTCTTCAGCCTATTGTGGAGAACTCCATTCTTCATGGTTTCCATGAATTATCCAGACCTGGAATTATTGTTGTGTCTGCAGCTTTACAGGATGATGCATTGATCATTTCTGTCAGGGATAATGGCAAGGGCATGAACCATGAAACTTTAAATGATGTTTTTAACTACAGTGAAGCTGGTGTTAAAGGTTTAAGCAGGATAGGGCTTTACAATGTTCGCAGACGCATCATACTTTCGTATGGTAATTCTTATGATGTAGAAGTTGTCAGTTATCCCGGCGAAGGAACTGTAGTAACCCTGAAATTACCAATGCAGCAAACAGAGCAGCATGAGAGCCGTGCAAAGCAGGGGGACTTTGCATGAAAAACGTATTGATCGTTGATGATGAACCTCTGGTATTATTGGCAATTAAATCCCTTTGCCGCTGGGAAGATCACGGTATACGCATTGCCGGAGAAGCCGCTAATGGCAGGGCTGCACTGGAATATATCAGAGCAAATCCCGAAACAGACATTGTAGTAGTTGATGTGGATATGCCTGTGATGAATGGCCTTGAGTTTGCTGATAGCCTGCATAATGAGAAACTAAGTCCTGCACTTATCTTTCTTAGTTCATACAGTAATTTTGAATATGTTCGCAGCGCTTTTAAGTCCGGAGCATGTGAATATATTTTAAAATCAGAGCTGGATGAACGCTCGTTACTTGGTATTATAAACAGGCTTCCTGTTACTGCAGAAAACCAGCAGGAGAATAATTATAAAAAAACAGGAAGTGAACAGAACGGGTTTTTTCCCGAAGACAGACGCAGATTGTTCTTTGATGCAGTTCTTAATGATAAACAGACAGATATACATTCACTTTTTAATGATTCTGCTTTTACCATAAACCTGCCTTTCTGTTTTCTTATCCTTAGGCCGGGAGACATACTACTGGTTCATCAACGTTATGAAAACAGGCTTTATGATTTTCAAAAAACAGTAACAGAACTTCTTAGGTCTTATGTGCCAAAACATTCAGGAGACAGTGGCTCCATCTCATACGATCAATATTATATCTTTATGAAGCAGGCAGAGGATTTGGAGTTTATTTTTGAAATGTTTTACAGGGCTGCATGGACTTATATCGATACTGGATTTGAAAAAAAGTTAGGCGGCCCGGCAGCAGACCCTGATGATTTTAAACAGAAGTTTTCTAGCTGTCTTTCAGGATTTTTGCCTCCCAGCAGACTTGTTACACGAAGCCGCCGTTATATACGCGATAATTACAGCGATCCAAACTTAAATCTGCATGATATTGCAGTATACAGCGGTGTTAGCAAAAATTATCTTTCCTTTGAATTTAAACGTGAAACCGGAGAGACCATTTCGGATTTTATTACAAGGACAAAAATTAAAGAAGCAGAAAAACTTATTATGGAGACAAATTTAAAGATATATGAGATCGCAGACAGAACAGGCTATCAGAATGTGGAAACATTTACCAGAGCATTTAAGCGGGTAAGCGGCAAAAGCCCAAGCCGCTATATTTCCTGAAAATTAATCAAGAAACCGTATAATAAATCATTTACAAATTTAAATTACAGGCCTTATTATTTTAAAATCTGATACTATGGAGGTATTTTATGAAGAGAATCCTTGTATTTTCATTGATTCTGTTAACGGTATGCTCAATGGTTTTTGCAGGAGGTGGCGGAGACTCAAGCAGAGTTATTCTGAACATGGGTGATCCACATCCTGACCGTCATGGAGGTGTCGGTTTAGTACTTGAGCGGATTAATTCGGAATTCATTGCTTTGAACCCCAATGTAGCATTTGAAGTTGAGAGCTTACAGGATCAACCTTGGCAGGAGAAAGTCAGGATTTACGCCATTGCCAACCAGCTGCCGGACGTCTTCAAATGGTGGGCATTTCCAAACATGATGACACCCTTTGTAAATGGTGGGCATCTGCAGAGGCTTAACAAGGCAGATTTTGCCAATTTTGGTTATCTACGTGGTGCTCTGGAAAGCAGTGAATTTGATGGTGTCCTTTATGGAATACCTGCTTCCGGAGATATGTGGGTAATATATGTAAACAGAGCTTTGTTTGAAAGAGCTGGTGTACCACTGCCTGAAACATGGGAAGATATTGTTGCTTCGGTTCCCAGATTCAGAGCCCAGAACATCACTCCTTTGGTTACAAATGGCCTTGAAGGCTGGCCTCTTTCTATCTTCTTTGACAATATACTCCAGCGCATTAATGGTGATTTTACAAGGAATTACAGCGCTATTGAACGCAGGGGAGGGGTTAGATTTACTGATCCTGACTTTGTCCAGGCTGCCGGATATATCCAGGATCTGATAAGGGCTGGTGTTTTCAATGCCAACCTGACCACTTCTGATTACGGCGATGCCCAGAACCAATTTGTTCAGGAAAGGGCTGCAATGTATATGATGGGTTCCTGGGAAATGGGCATGGCTACAAATACCGGTTTCTCTCAAAGTTTCCGCAATAATCTTGATGTAATCAAGTTCCCGACAATCCGTACTGGAAGAGGTACAGCTGATGACACTATGCTTTGGTTTGGAGGTAATTTTGTTATTTCTGCCAGGTCTCCCAACAGGACACTTGCTCTTCAATACATAAGATTCCTTGCAGAAAGATTTGGTACTTATTGCTGGGAAATGGGTGCTGGTTTCCCGGCTCAGAGGGTTACTCCACTACCTACTGATTCTGAAGTCGCCAGAAAACTATTGTCATTTTCTGCTGATGCACGAACAGTCAGCGGTAGGGCTCCTGGTCTTGATTATGGAAAAACCAATGTCTTCAAAGAAGAACATCAGGAACTTATTCGCCAACTAGCTGCTTTATTGATAACACCGCAAGAATTTACCCGCAGGCTTGATGCTGCTGCGGATCTTGATTCGAGGAATTAGTATGCTTACAAAACCCCGGACTTAAAAAGCCGGGGTTTTTAGAGGGTAGCAATGAAAAGTTATTTTAGCAGTAAAAAAACCATAATAGCTCTTGTTGTGCCTGGTCTTGCGGTCATGCTTTTTGCCATTGCCATTCCGCTTGTTATAAGCCTTGTTATAAGTTTTACAAGATGGAGTCTTTTGGAGCCAATAGTATTTATTGGTTTTGAAAATTATATCCGTATGATTCAGGATAGTCTTTTCTGGCGATCCATTTATAATGTGTTTTTACTTACTCTTGTTACCATTACCATTCAATTTATTTTTGCCTTTTTTATTGCTTCTCTTTTGACTAAACTTTCTCATCAAGTTTCACAGATTTTAAGAACAGTTTATTTTATACCAGCTACATTAAGCCTTGTTGTTGTAACAAGGTTATGGGTTAATATATATCATCCAACATACGGAATGCTTAACAGAATTATTCAGCATATTGGGTTAACCGGATTTGAACATGCCTGGCTTGGCAGTACTAATACTGCTATCTGGGCAGTCATATGGATTATGATCTGGCAGGGGTTTGGATGGTCTTTATTGTTCTTTTATGGCGGCCTTATGACAGTTCCAAAAGATCTTGAAGAAGCAGCTTTGGTGGATGGTGCAAATAAGTTTCAATTAAACTTTCATATTATTATTCCCTATATGATGCCTGTAATACAATCAATAGTAATAATTGCTGTTATTTCTTCTTTAAAACAGATGGAAATGATATTTCTGTCCACAGAGGGCGGACCTGGAGGTACCACTCAGTTTTTGGCAGTGCATTTATATATAAGAGCTTTTAGGGCTGGTGAATTCGGATATGGCAATGCCCTCTCGGTTGCCACTGTATTGATAGCAGTACTTATGACTTTTCTGGTGCGGCGGATATTTAAAAAATCCATTGAAAATTTTTAGGAGTATATAAATGAACGAAACCCGCACTATACAATTAAGAGCAGAAAGATATATACTTTTTCGAAAAATTACCAAATGCCTTATTATTGCAGTATTGGCTGCCCTTGCCCTTGTACAGCTTTTCCCTCTTGTATGGCTTTTCTCCTATTCTATAAAAAGTTCCGGAGAGCTTTTCGGCCCTGACCTTTTATCCTTTCCCAGTGAGCCACAATGGATAAATTACACCAGAGCCTTTACCCAGGGCAGGGTTCCTGTTTACCTGAGCAATACTCTTAGAATAGTTATTCCATCTGTAACCTTTGGAACAATTTTGTCTTTTTGTCTGGCCTATGCCTGTACAAGGATGGTATGGAAACTAAAAAAACTAGTATGGTTTATCGTAATTATTGGCATGACCATTCCCATCCACACAACACTGCTTCCCAATTTTCTCTGGTTCAGGGTCTTTGGTCTGCTTAATACACACCTTGCGTTGATTATTTCATACATGGCATTTACCATGTCCTTTAACTCGATTGTTTTTTCTGGTTTTATTTCAAGCATACCCAGATCCATGGAAGAATCTGCATTTATTGACGGAGCTGGTTATTTTACCATTTTAAGGAAGATCATTGCTCCTATATCGGCTAATGGTTTTGTTACAGTTGGGATTATGACTTTTTTAAACCACTGGAACGAGTATATTATGGCCAACACTTACCTTTCTTCAGAATCAAGACGCACACTTCCTTTTTCCATTATCCGCTTTGCCGGGCAATACGCCTCGGATTATGCAGCCCAGTTTGCGGTAATGTTTTTGGTCGCCTTGCCACCCTTAATACTCTATTTTGTTTTTAATAAATGGATGCTTGCCGGTATTACTGCTGGTTCAGTAAAGGAATAATATATGTATACAGATTTTTTATCATTTCCTCAAGATTTTACCTGGGGTACAGCTACTGCTTCTTATCAGATTGAAGGTGCTGTAAACGAAGACGGCAGGGGTAAAAGTATTTGGGATGTTTTTTCCCACGTCAAAGGCAATACATCTGACGGTGAAAACGGTGATATTGCCTGTGATCATTATCATCGTTACAAAGAAGATGTGCAATTAATGCGAAATCTAAATATAAAACATTACCGCCTTTCCATGGCCTGGCCAAGAATTTTTCCCACTGGTTCTGGAACCATAAACCAGAAGGGTCTTGATTTTTACGATCGCCTTATAGATTCCTGCCTTGAAAATAATATCATCCCCTGGGTTACATTGTTTCATTGGGATTTACCCCAGGCTTTGCAGGAAAAAGGCGGTTTTGCAAACAGGGACTGCGTTGAGTATTTCTGCGATTATGCTGATAAAACAAGTTTTTATTTTAAAGACAGGGTAAAAAACTGGATTACAATTAACGAACCCTGGGTGTATTCTTTTTGCGGCCATCTTTATGCTGCACATGCACCTGGCTTAAAAGACCTTCCAGCAACACTCTCTGTAGCACATAACGTTATGCTGGCTCATGGAAAGGCAGTCCCTGTTATAAGAAAAAATATTACAGGTGCAAAGGTCGGCATTGCCAATAATCTTGCCTGGATAGAGAGCGCAACAAGTAAAAAGGAAGATATGGATGCAGCAAAACGCTGGGATATGGCTTTTAATTGCTGGTTTATGGATCCTCTTTTTGGCAAGGGTTACCCTTTGGATATGGTCTCCTGGTATGGAAAAAATATGCCTGATATTAAGGATGGCGACATGGAACATATTGCATGTCCATGTGATTTTCTGGCTATCAATTATTATACCCGCCGCCTTGTCTCCCATAATCCGGAAGACAGCCACATCAAGGCAAAACAGGTTTACCGTCCCCATATAAAGAGAGCTGAGTTTGAAGAATGGGAAATCTATCCAGAGGGACTTTACAATGTGCTTGTACATATCAAGGAACAATATGGAAATATCCCTGTATACATAACAGAAAATGGCACATCCCTTTTGGATAAAGTTTCAGAAGACGGCTGTGTACATGATCCTGTTCGTGTGGAATATCTTCGCCGTCATTTTGCCGCTGCCTGGCAGGCAATACAGGAAGGCTGTGATCTTAAAGGCTTTTTTGTGTGGAGCCTTTACGACAATCTGGAATGGGGCTTTGGTTTTACAAAACGTTTTGGTTTTGTTTACATTGACAGGGAAAATAATCTTAAACGTATCATAAAGGATTCTGGGCATTTTATTGCTTCGGTATATGATAAAAATGGGTTTATTGTTGATTAATACATTTAAGGAGTGAGTGATGAAGCTTATAGTCACTAATCCTGGAATGATCCATAAGGAGCGTTCTTTAAATTACAAAACAGGAGACACAGACCCTGGCCCGCTTGTTATTTTGAATGATAAGACAGATCAAAGCATGCTTGGTTTTGGAGCATCCCTGACAGAAGCTGCCTGTATTGTGCTTAACCGTATGGAACAAGGGGCGCGAGAGGCTCTATTAAAAGAAGTATACTCTCCCAGCGAGGGGAATTTTTCTGTTGGACGCATATGCGTAGGTTCAAGTGATTATGCTGAAGATCAATATGATTTTGCTCCTGTAATTGATGATATGGAGATGAAGCACTTTGATGCATCACACGATGATCTGCATATACTTCCTGTTCTGCGTACATGCCGGAAATATAATCCCGATCTTTTTCTTTTTTCTTCTCCATGGTCTCCTCCTGGCTGGATGAAGACCAGTGCTTATGCATTGGGAGGAGGCTGGATGCGTCAAAAATATATTGATGCCTATGCTCTTTATTATCTTAAGTTTCTCCAGCATTACGAGAAGGCAGGCGTAAGAATTAACGGTCTTACAGCCCAGAATGAAACAGAAACAGATCAGCTTGGCAAGATGCCTGCCTGCCTATGGCATCCTGAGCTTGAGATGCAATTTGCCATTAAGATGCGGCAGCTGCTTGATAAAAATAATTTTGAAGATCTTAAAATTTGGCTTATGGATCACAATCTTATTATGTGGCGCCGGGCTTTATTCCAGATGAATGACCCGGAAACAAAAGCTGCCTGTGCAGGTATTGCCTGGCATTCCTATGAAGGGCATCCGGAAATGATAAACTGGTTCAGGGATAAACACCCTGAATGTGAAAATCACTGGACAGAAGGTCACATACTCCCCCTGGATTTACAGGTTGGTTTTTCAAAGAAGTTTTCCATAGGTGACATTTCTGCTGGATTTATCCAGGCAATAAACAATGGATGCCAGTCCATTACTGTTTGGAATCTTGCCCTTGATCCAGTTGGCTATCCCAATATAGGTTTTTTTAATTGCGAAGGAACCCTGGAAATTAGCAGGGATGGAAAAACCGTTAATCGTTCTGATGAATACCATATTCTTCTCCACTTTTCACGCTATATAAAACGAGGTGCCCGCCGAATCATACTGGAGTTTAAGGCTCTTCCTAAAAATTTTGAAGTTTCTGGCTTTATTAATCCTGATGGCAGCAGGATATTGCTTATCGCTAATACAAACTCCTTTGATTCTGACCTGATAATCTGTGACAGGGAAAAGAATATTCCTGTTCGGATTTCAAGAGAATCAATTAACACGCTTATATTATAACTTAGAGTCTGCCAATAAACTAAAGTCAACATGACAGTATCCGGAGGGATTCTTTTTAAGATAATCCTGATGATACTCTTCTGCCAGATAGTAATGTACCAAGGGCAGAAGTTCAACGACTATTTTTTTACTGTGTTTCTTTTGTTCATTTTCGAATAGTACTTTTAATATTTCTTTATCATTATCGTCTGAATAATATACGCCTGTACGGTATTGAGTCCCCTTATCAACACCCTGTCTGTTTAATGTAAAGGGATTTATTATTTTAAAGAAGTGTTCTGTCAGTATATTTAAACTGATAAGCTCTGGATCATACTGCACATGCACTGTTTCTGCATGACCTGCCCCCCTGTATATAAGATCTTCATAACTTGGATTTTCTGTATTGCCGTTCGCATAACCGGAGCTCACATGCTTAACACCCGGAATACGGGAAAAATATTCCTCGACACCCCAAAAGCAACCGCCTGCAAAATAGATATTTTTTAACTTTTTCATATTGACATTATAGTTAGTCTAGGCTAACATGTACAGGGGGTTGCAATGACTTTAAAGGACTTAGGCATAGGAAAAAGCGGACGTGTTCTGGCTGTGGGCGGCGAAAAAGCCCTTAGGCGCAGACTTCTGGACATGGGCATTACCCCCGGAACTCTTATAACAAAAAAAAAGGCAGCTCCCATGGGCGACCCAATCGAGTTGCTGCTTCGCGGATATGTTTTAACATTACGACTTGAAGATGCAGAAAGGATTACATTACAGGAGACAATTCAATGATATTTGCACTAGCTGGGAACCAGAACAGCGGCAAAACAACACTTTTTAACCAGCTTACCGGCTCCAATCAGCGTACAGGGAATTTTCCTGGTCTTACTGTAGAGCAAAAAACAGGCAGCATTATTGGGCATAAGCATATAACACTTGTTGACTTGCCTGGCATATACTCCCTGTCTCCCTATTCCAGCGAAGAAATAATTACAAGGGATTTTCTATTACAGCAGAAGCCGGATTTAATAATAAATATAATTGACGCAACCAATATAGAACGCAATCTTTATTTGACACTGCAATTAATTGAACTTCAAATACCAATGGTACTGGCTCTTAATATGATAGATGAGGTTCAGGCTAATGGCGGGAGTATAGACATACTTAAGCTTAGAGAATCCCTTGGTATACCAATTGTTCCTACCAGAGCCATTAAAAAACAAGGTCTGCCTGAACTTCTTGAAAAAGCCATACATACAGCGCAGCATAAAATTAAACCGCAGCGCATTGATTTTTGTCCCGGTGATATGGAGCCTAACAGCGCAGTACACAGGGCAATCCATGCTATATCACATCTTGTCGAGGATCATGCGGGAATGCAGAATATACCTTTGCGTTTTGCTTCATCCAAACTTGTTGAAGGCGATGATCCTTTACTTAAATGTTTACACCTTTCAAAAAATGAAGAAGAAACAATAGAACATGCTGTCAAGGAAATGGAGACAGAACTGCACACTGACAGGGAAGCTGCCATGGCTGACATGCGTTATCAGTTTATCGAAGATGTATGCAAAAGCTGTGTTGTAAAAGTAAAAGAGAACCGCGAGTTTCGCCGCAGTGTCAGTATTGATATGCTTTTAACTCATAAAATATGGGCATTCCCTGTCTTTTTGGGGATCATGTTTACAATTTTCTGGCTTACGTTTGGTGTTATTGGATTGCCTTTAAGCGGTCTTTTGGAAAGTGGGATAAGTGCATTAGGCGATATTGTTGACAATGCTTTACAGGCTTATAAATTAAACCCTGTTTTAATTGCCCTGATTATTGACGGTATATTTGCAGGAGTAGGCGCTGTCTTAAGCTTTGTTCCCATTATTGTAACATTGTTCTTTTTCCTTTCTATGCTCGAAGATTCAGGTTATATGGCAAGGATAGCTTTTCTTATGGATAAACCTCTGCGCAAAATAGGTCTTTCCGGACGCAGCTTTGTTCCCATGCTTATTGGTTTTGGCTGTACTGTTCCGGCGGTCATGGCAACAAGAACCCTTGCAAGTGAGCGTGATAAAAAAATGACAATCTTCCTTACTCCTTTTATGAGTTGCAGCGCCAAGATCCCGATTTATGCTTTATTTACAGCTGCGTTTTTTCCGGGATATCATGCATTCATAATGATCGCACTTTATCTTATTGGTATTATCATGGCTATTGTTTCGGGTTTTATTATGAAAGAAACTGTTTTTAAGGGCGCTCCTGTTCCATTTGTAATGGAGCTTCCCAATTACCGTTTCCCTTCTTTAAAAACCGTACTGCTGCTTATGTGGGAAAAAGCAAAAGATTTTATTCATAGGGCTTTTACAATTATTTTTATTGCAACCATTATAATCTGGTTTTTACAATCCTTTGATACAAGGATAAATTATACATCTGATAGTGCTGACAGTATGCTTGCAGCCATCGGTCAGGCCATAAGTGTTATATTTACACCCATGGGTTTTTCTGATTGGCGTATATCCACAGGGCTTATTACTGGTTTTATGGCAAAAGAAGCTGTTATATCAACTCTTGCTGTGTTAACAGGTGCAAGTGCAACAGAGCTGGGCGCTGTTTTACATACATTGTTTTCGCCGCTTTCAGCTTTCAGCTTTCTTGTTTTTACATTGTTGTATACGCCATGTGTAGCTGCAGTTGCAACTGTAAAGCGTGAGCTTGGCAGTATTAAAGGTACTGTAATTATTATTTTATATCAGACAGCATGTGCCTGGCTGATTGCTTTTGCTGTTTTTAAGGTTGGAAACATGATAATGTAGGTTTGTATAATAATGCGGAGGTTGTAAAATATTGAAGGTATATGAATCAGAAGAAAATTATCTTGAAACAATTCTTGTATTAAGCCTTAAGGGAGAGCCAGTCCGCTCCATTGATATTGTCAATAAACTTGAATTTTCAAAACCAAGTGTAAGCATTGCCATGAAAAACCTGCGCGAAAAAAAATATATTGTAATGGATAATGGTTATATTACTTTGACCAAAAAAGGACACAAAATAGCACAAGCTGTATACGAACGGCATATTATTATATCTGATTGGCTTATATCTTTGGGTGTTGAAAGAAATACAGCGATACAAGATGCCTGTAAAATGGAACATACTTTAAGCGAGAAAAGTTTTTCTGTTATAAAAAGACATATAGCAGGAGTATTATGAAACGTTCTGTCATTAACAATTATATAAGTGAAGCCATTGAATTTTTATCCAGAATGAAGTTTATGCTTCCGCCATTTGCTTATTGGTCTTTTGAAGAATGGAAAACAAAAGGGTCTGAATATAATGAAATCCGTGACAACCAGCTTGGCTGGGATATTACTGATTTTGGCAGCAATGACTTTGAAAGAATGGGGCTTTTGCTTTTTACACTTCGCAATGGCAATATTAATAAACCTAAAGGAAAACCATATGCAGAAAAGCTTCTTGTTGTAAAACCTGGACAGCTGACACCTTATCATTTTCATAAATCTAAAATGGAAGATATTATCAACCGTGGCAGTGAAGGAACCCTTAAAGTAAAGTTGTACTGTTCTCTGGAATCCGGAACACTGGATGAAAAGTCCGATGTACCTGTTTCTGTTGACGGGAGAAATTTTATTGTTAAGCCAGGAGCTGTAATCAACCTTGAAAGCGGAGAAAGCATTACTCTTTTCAAGGGAGTTTTTCATCAATTCTGGTCAGATGATGCAACCCTGCTTCTTGGCGAAGTTTCCATGGTGAATGATGATCATAAAGACAATTTTTTTCTGGTTGAACGCGGACGTTTTCCGGCGATTGATGAGGACGAAGAACCTTTGCATTTATTGGTAGGAGATTATTTTAAAAAATAATATCTTAAAGTGCAGTACCCTTAGCAGGTACAAATAAAGATGTCATATCAACGCCTTCAAGCTCAAGCAGTTTTATTTTTATATCAAGTCCGCTGGCATAACCTGTTAAGCTGTTGTTTGCTCCCACAACCCGGTGGCAGGGAATGATAATGGAAATTGGATTGTGTCCGACAGCGCCGCCCACTGCCTGACTTGCCATGTTTTTTTTGTTCATTTTATCTGCCATTTTTTTAGCAATGTCACCATAGCTTGTGGTTTCTCCGTATGGGATTTTGCATAAAATCTTCCACACTTCCCTGCGGAACTCACTGCCTTCCGGGGCAATAGGCAAATCTGAAATAGCAGGATTTTTTCCTGCAAAGTATTTGTCAAGCCATTTTTTTGTGATTTCAAATATCGGCAAATCATTTTTTGTCTGCATGTCTTTGAAAATTGTATTACCATGGTATTTTTGCTTTTTTATCCATAAACCTATAAGTTTTTTCCCGTCACTCCCCAGTGTTAATGTACCTACGGGAGATGAATAAATGCTTGAATAATACATTTTAATGTCCTTTTATTAACTATAACATGGTTTATTTTTTTTGTCTTGCTTTATTTATTGTTAATTATTAAGTATAATCATTATATTGAGGTTTTAAATGCTCTATATCGGCACAAGCGGTTATGATTATGATGACTGGAAAGGCAGTTTTTACCCTGAAGAAGTAAAGAAAAAAGATTTTCTTGCCTTTTACTCAACCCAATTTAACAGCCTAGAACTTAACGGCACATATTACCGTATGCCAACTGCAGCTCAAATGCAGAATATGATTGACCGTTCTGAAAGCAGGGTTAAATTTACTGTCAAGGCTTTTCAGGGCCTGACCCATATAATCGATCAAGGCCAGTATAAAATATTAATATGTGAGTTTAAAAAAGCTTTAGAACCCTTATTAAGCAATAATCTGCTTTTGTGTGTTTTATTCCAGTTCCCTCAAAGTTTTTATTATGAAAAAGACCAGCGCATTTACCTTGATATGCTTATGGAAGAAGTAAATGACATCCCTGTAGTTGTAGAGATGAGAAATAACAAATGGCAAAATGAAAATGTATACAATGAACTACGCCAGCGTAATATTGGCTGGTGTATAACTGACAATCCTGTTTTGGATAAACTCTTAAAACTTGACTATGTTGTTACTTCTGATATTGCATATATGCGCTTCCATGGCAGGAATGCACAAATGTGGTATAAGGGTGATAATGTAACACGTTATGATTATCTTTATAAAGACAGCGAGCTTGAATCATTTATTGAACCCATAAAGCAGCTTTTAAGAAGAGCTAAACTAGTCCAGTTGTTTTTTAATAATCACGCAAAATCACAGGCAGTTATAAATGCCAGAAAAATTGAGATGCTGTTGAGGTAAATTATTCTTTACGGAATTTTTTTATGGAATATTATTTCATAAGGTTCTTCTGATAATGTAAAACCACCAATCTCTTTATATCCCAATTTTCTGTAAAAGTGTTGTGCTTCTTCATTTGATAATGTTGATGTCATAGCATTTTTATATCCTTTTTCCAGCATTTCTTTTTCCCAATAATTAACCAGCATTTTACCAAAGCCTTTACTTCTATATTCTTCCAGGAAATATATCATATTCATAAAAGGTATAGTATCCCAAAATAAATTGTATCGAAGCCAGCCAATTAGTTTATTATTATCTTCTATAACATATACTTCATTGGATTTTATTTTTATTTCCAGTATTTCTTTGGATATATGCTTGTCATGCTCATTTAACCAATTAAGGTCTGATATTTCTGCATGTCTGATTATCATATGGCCTGCTTTTACATTCTCCCGGTTTCGCGCATTATTTTATTTGTAACAAGGGGAATGCTTAGTAAAGCCATTATAGTACCTGTAACAATAAGGATAATGTTTATATTTACAGTGTCTGCAACAGGCCCGTATACAAGCATTGCCAGCGGCATTATGGAGGTTGATACCATTGTAAAAACAGAAAAAACCCTGCCCATAAACTCTGGTTTAACAGCGGTCTGCAGTAAAACCATTGCAGGTGTATTAAATAAAGGCATGACAATGCCTGCTAATCCCATAACGATAATATACAGCCAAAAGATGGGTGTTATTCCAAGACCTATGGCAAGAATACCAAAAAGGAGACAACCAAGTCCCATGGTATATATACGGTTTTTAAAACCTCCCCAGGCTGCAATTAAAAGCCCTCCGCTGATCATTCCTAAAGAAAATGCAACTTCCATTGCGCTTAAGCGCCAGACATCATCGCCGAAATTCCTCACAAGCTGCAGCGGCGTTAGTAATGAAGCCGGACATATAAATATTAAAAATATTGCCTGGAATATAAGCAGCCTTAAAACAAAACCATGCTTTCTTATATAACCCAGGCCCTCTTTAAGTTCATGGAAATATCCTTGAGCTTTATCTTTTTGTTCTTCTTCTGTGTCTTCTGCTTTTTTAAGATCAGGCACTGTAATAAAAAAGAGCAATATGCCAATTCCTATTGCAGCAGAAACTACATCAAGTAAAAACAATGTTTGAAGCGGAGTAAAACTCATAAGTGCTGCGCTTACCATGGGAGCTGTAAGGCTGCAGAATGATTGTACGCTGCCGTAAATTCCGTTTACCTTCGTTAAATTTTCTGCAGGAACAATCTGCGGAATAACAGCTCCGATTGCCGGCATCTGTATTCCCTGACCCAAAGCCCTTATCGCAGCACAGATAAATAAAATACTTAGATTGGTATATCCAAATGACAGTAAGATTGCTACAAGCAGGCTTACAAGGGCTATGGCGCTGTCAGCAATAATAATAAGAAGTTTTCTGTTAAATCTGTCAGCCCATACTCCGCCAAAAGGAGATATTATAAACATTGGAAGAAAACCAACAATGGTAACAAGTGTCACCATTGCACCGTATTGTGTTGTCAGCATTATATGCCACATAATGGCGTACTGCACTACCATTGAACCAAACAGTGTCAATGATTGTCCTGTTATAAACAGTACGGTATTTTTCTTCCAATGCTCAATACCTGTCATTAATGATTAATTTACAGATACATATACCAATGTCTGGTTTACAAGCTGATAGGCAATTTCACCGAATGTAATTGGACCTGAGAATACTTCAATTTTTTTGTGTTCAAGTTCACCATAAAGGAAATTCAAAATACAGTTGCAGGAAAAAACAGCTGTCGCTGCAGTATCTTTATACTCAGAAATGTATTTGTTAAACAATACTTCGTAATTCGATACGGTTTTTGCCATTCTGTACTTGATTCCCTTGAATACCGGCGCGTAAAAACTTACCGCCTTGCTTTCTGCATCTATGGATTTGAATGAAATATTGACACCGTTTCCTGAGTAATCCCCGACAATAGGAAGTTTTGTATCTATGTTGTTTTCTGTTATATAATCAGCCAACACAACTTCTTTTCCATTTACAAGACATTTTTTTATTGAGAATCCTTCTTCTGTAAACTCGATTACAGGAGATGATGTGTCTTGTTCAAAAATATTGATGATATTGACAGACACAACCTTGTCCTCCGGAACCTGTAAATGAAGAGCTACTGCTTTGTCAGCAAACGCTTCCGGCGTGCTTCCATTGACAGCTATGGGTGTTTGGCCCTGTTTGCCCAAATTCAAGCCAGAAATCCAACCGGCAATATTTCGTAAAAACATATTGCTGTACCTTGCAGCATTCTGTGCATATTCTTTATGAACTGCACTG
>Ga0099364_10006513_pt1 | contig 16988 bp, 17 predicted proteins | sample TergutTh196P3_FD_73070 | JGI IMG/M metagenome (GOLD analysis project Ga0099364, IMG submission 73070) | Microcerotermes parvus P3 segment gut microbial communities from Pointe-Noire, Republic of the Congo - Th196 P3 | ecosystem: Host-associated > Arthropoda: Insects > Digestive system > Gut ... | reverse complement strand
CAGAATATGTGAATTATATCTTTGAGCGCTCCTTGTTTGAACAGGGGAGGGGGAATGGTCGTAGAGACGGGGCGCGCCTCGTTTCTACAATGCAATTCTGCTAAAACGTTTTCAGATGTTCATCGTTGACCACCACCGTTTCGCCTACCTGTTTGATGATGGCGATGCCCTGTTTGATACATTCTTCCTCTAATTCGGGATAAAACGACAGGGTGGCAAGACCCAGATATATTTTGTGGTTTTTATATTTCGGGAAATTTACACGAAAGGTACCGGCTTTTTTCAATACTTTGGGAATATCATTTTCGTGAGCCTTAAATTTCACTTCAACAATGCCTACGCTGTGACCATTGGTCATCAGGATATCATATTCGTCTTTAAACCCTTTTTCGATACCCTTTACGTCCTGATCTATATCGTCAAACTTCTCGCCAAAGAAATTCTGTTTCCCTTTCTCAAACGAATTGAAAAAATATTCTTCGGCAAAACGTCCGTGATTATTAGCCCACGAACCCAACGTTTCACGTACTTTTTCTATTTGCCGGTCGGTTTCTTTCATTTGAAGGGCGTTCTCTTTCATTTGCCGGTCGGTTTCTTTCATTCGCCGGTCGGTTTCTTTCATTTGCAGGGCGGTATCTTTTATTAGCCGGTCGGTCTCTGCCTGCCTTGCGGTTAATTCACGTAATGCTACCCATACGCTTTCAGGCGTTGCAGGTTGGATATCCGTATTATTTTCCATATTCAATTCCTTATTTAAAATTCAACACCGCAAATATAAATAAAATATCTCTTGCTACAGCCATCTATAAGACTCGGATTGCAAATCCGAATGGACGGAGAAACCCCTCAATTATTTTGAAGAATCATAGTGATCATTCGTTCTAATTCGGGCAAATTGATTTCAATGGTGTTCCAGACTTTGGACAAGTTAATCCCAAAATATTGATGTGCAATATAATTGCGGAAAGACCTGACAGCATACCACGGATAATCATATTGCTGCAGCAATTCATCATCAACATACATGATCGCTTCGCCAATGATCGTAAACTGATACAAAATTGCATCCTGTAATAACGTATTACTCAGAAAATCATCCTGATTTGAGTTTTCTGTATAACTCTTTATGCGTTCAATCGCATTTTGAATGTGCTCCAAACATTCTTTATCCTTCATACTATTGCGATTAAATCTTTCTTTGCCGTTGCCCATGCAAAGGGTTTCATATAATCCTTTTCTACTACATCAACCTTGCGTTTCAATATCTTTTCTAAACGTTGTTGAATTTCAAACAGGTCAAAGAGTGTGTAAGGTTGATCGGATTTCATTTCGATCATAACATCTACATCGCTGTTTTCATGGCTGTTGAAACGGGAAAAAGATCCAAAAAGCCATGCATGTTGTATCCTTGGGTCTGTCTTAAAATAGAGACTCAAATCGGTCATAATTCCTGCTGTTTGTAACATATAAGTAAAATTTTTCGTACAAAAGTAATGCTTTTTTGATATCAAAGCAAAAAAATCATTCAGAATGATGGTGGAACGTAATCCATGAGAGAAAAATTAACCCTAACAGGGTTTTAAGCCCTGTTAGGGTTCGCGCGAATTGCGGAAATTACGAATAATTGAATAACTGATGAATTCGATTTTCAACTTCGTATTGCTTTATTTGCAATGAAACAAATATGCGTATGAGCATTTGTAATGCGGAAAATATATGGAATGTTCAAAAGTCCCCCTTTGAAGGGGGTTGGGGGATGTTGACGGTTCAAAGTTCAAAGTTCAAAAATTAATTGTCCATTATCAATTGTCAATTGTCAATTCTTATAGTAAACTGGCAGTACATACAATGTCGCTTTCGTATTGGATGTTGATTGTTGTGCCTGCCGGGGCGTCGGAGTTTCCGGTGACGGTCACCTGAACGGTCTTGGCCGAAAGCAGCCGCATGATAAATGCGGTCGTATAGGCATTCATATTTGCCGGTGCAACGAAAGCGCTGCCCATCGTATACGACGGAATCACCAGTTCGCCTGCAACGCCTACGGCGGTAACCTTCAGGTCGGTGACGGTGTACGTGCCTGCCGGACTGGCTGTAACGGTTATGACTGAACTGTTCACCACAATCTTATTGATTTTGGCGGCATATTCAATAATGTCATCGTTTCCCATCTCGGAAATGTCTACTGTCCGCGTAACGGCAAAGGAAGTTGTTTCGCCGACTCTTGTTGTTACGGCAGGGTCGCCGCTCAGGGTTGTTACGTTGTCCCGGGCTGTTGCCTCAAAGTCGAACGCAATGTTGTTTACTGTAAAGTCACGTGAGGTGACGTCTTTTAATTTTTCGCATCCACTGAGCGATACCATTGCGCATAACAGCGCATAAATCAAAGTTTTTTTCATTGTTTTGTAAATTAAAAAAGTAAATATTTGTTTAATGTTTAATGTTCAAAGTAGAGACGTGGCGCGCCACGTCTGTACAATGTTCAAAGTTCAATGTTCTGTTGTTTTTTTTCTGGATTGCTTCGTACCTCGCAATGACGACAACGCGTATCGTCATTGCGAGGGCGTCAGCCCGAAGCAATCCAGAGAATTGATTTCAATTATTCAATTAATCATAACTCATAATTCATTATCAATTATCAATTGTCAATTAATTACTCACCTTCACTACCGTCTTGCCGTCGGCAACAATATATACGCCTTTGGCGGGCAGGGGGATTTCGGCTTTGTCGGCTGAGATTATGCCCTGATATACCAGTGTGCCGATGATATTGTAGACGTGCAACGTCGCGCCCGGTGTCAGGCCGCTGATGTATAACACGCTGTTTACAACGTAGGCGGTCAGCGGCGTCGAGGCGATGGGTTCGATGGCTACCGTTGTGTTCGACTGCGTTACGTTGACAGGCTGCGGGGGGACGCCTGTGCCGCTGACGGTGAGGGTCGTCGAGCGGGGGGCGCCGGTCGTATTGGCTGCGACCGTTACCGTTACCGTTGCGCCGCTGCTGCCCGATGAGGGCGTAATCGTTACCCACGATGCAGGGTTGGTAATCGTCCAGGCGGTGTTGGCGGTGAGGGTGAAGGTATGTTCGCCGCCTAATCTATCGAACGACAGCGACGAGCCAGGGAACGATACCGACGGCGGCGGCTGCGTTCCGCCCCCTCCTACTACCGTTACGGTGCATTCGTCCGTCTTGCCGCCGTCCTGTGTGGTTACGGTGATGACGGCCGTGCCTGCGCTGATGGCCCTTACCAGGCCTGTGGCGCTGACGGTGGCTACGCCTGTGTTGCTGCTGCTCCATGTGACGTTTTTGTTGGTGGCCGTGGCGGGCGCGACGGTTGCGGTCAGGGTTTCCGTTGCTCCGACTATCATGGGGGCGGTGGATTTATTCAGTGTCACGCCTGTAACGGAGACGGTCGTCGCGGCGGCGGTTACCGTTACGGTGCAGGTGGCTGTCTTGCTGCCGTCGACGGTGGTTACGGTGATGACGGCCGTGCCTGCGCTGACAGCGGTTACCAGGCCTGCGGCGCTGACGGTGGCTATGCCTGTGTTGCTGCTGCTCCATGTGACGTTTTTGTTGGTGGCGGTGGCGGGCGCGACGGTTGCGGTCAGGGTTTCCGTTGCTCCGACTGTCATGGGGGCGGCGGATTTATTCAGTGTCACGCCTGTTACGGAGACGGTCGCCGAGGGATTGCCCTGCTGTGTAACTGTCATTGTCCTCACTATTGCACTGCCGTCAGTTGTTTCTACTGTAAAGATACAAGTCCTTTCGGCGGTTGAAGGATTTAAAGGAACATCGTAATGAACACTCATGGAACCACTTCCGCTTGTCGGTGATATATTGGTTATCCATGTTTCATTGCAGGATACTTTCCAGGAAGTATTTGATGTGACATAGAAACCATAGCCTGTTGCTCCTCTACCTGATACCATCCCTCCTGCAGGGAGTGACAGGGTAGGCGCGGCGCCGGCCTGTGTTAGGGTGTAAGTCCCGCTCCCTGCTCCGTCGACACATGTTACCACAACTACTCCAGTCCGCTGGCTTGTACCCGTATTTGCAGCAACTGTAACTGTAACAGTCGCTTTTTGGCCATTAGTTAGAAACCCGGCAGTTGAGGATAAAGTTATCCAGTCATCATTGCTCTTATTAACATGCCACGACTCAGTAGTAGCAGGAGGAATAGGAAAATATTCAATGGTAATTGTATACGTACCACCTGTGGCGGGAATAATCGCAGGAATCGCAGGCGAAACAGTAACTTTCGCTGCCTGCACACTGTTCGCCACTGCGCCGATGCAGAGGGCGATAATCAAAAAGTAAATTCTTTGTTTCATAGTTAAATATTTTTTTAATGATTAATGATTAATGGTTAATGGTTAATGATTAATTGTTAATTGTTAATTGTTAATTGTTCCCTTTCGGGACAGGATATGGGTGGAAAAATGGCATTTCCGCATCAAACAGCGTGCCGTCAGGTACGCCATCAAACAAAGGCCGGCGTATCACGTACCTGACGGCACGTAAAACCGGGGGGATAATCAAAAAGTAAATTCTTTGTTTCATAGTTAAATATTTTTTTAATGATTAATGATTAATGATTAATGGTTAATGGTTAATGATTAATTGTTAATTCTTAATTCTTAATTGTTAATTGTCCCTAAGGGAACAGGTCGCAATATGATTCATTTTGGTTTGTTGTTTGATGTTCAAAGTTTTTCAGTTATTGGCTACGGCCGATTTTCAATTCAGTTATTCAATTATTCATCTATGTAAAGGGTGTCTTTACTTATGTGTAAAAGGTGTCTTTAGTTATGTGTAAAGGGTGTCTTTAGTTATAAGTAAAAGGCGTCTTTAGTTATACGGCGGTGAGTTCGCGGATAAAGCGTCCTGTTTTGACGGTTTTGTTTTCCTTGTTGGCCGAGTTGAGGCTTGAGCGTACTTCGAGCGTATAGACACCCTGCGGGAGCGTGGCAGGGAGCATGGCAATGAGGCGGGCGGGTTTGTTTTCGACAATGTCGGTGAGCCGGGTTTCGCGCGCCTGTTCGTCGATGAGGAAGATGCCGTTGGCGGGGTTTTCGGTTGCCATCTTGAGCCTTCCTCCGCGTATCTGTATGACGCCTGCGGGGGTGATAAGGTCGTTGACGGTGTTGCTGAGGACATCGTGTACTTCGAGGATAAAGGGAGCGGGGTCGGGCGCCTGCTGTTTCTGTACCTTGACGGCGGCGGTTGCTTTTTTGAGCAGTGCGCCGGGGGTGATGTTTGTCTTGACGCGGTGGCGACGGCTGTCGAAGTTGTCGGTCGCGCTGTCGAATACGCCTGCTACGCTGGGCTGGGTGTTGAAGAGGGGGGTGTTGACTGCGCCGCCGTCTTCGATAATGGCGCTTACCTCGTTGAAGAGTTCTTCAAAGGAGGCGTTGAGTTGCGACGACCCCAGACCGGGGTTGCGTGCGAGAATGCGCTGAATGATTTCGGATATTCCGTAGGTGCGCACATTGACGGTCTGCGCCATCATGTCGTTGGGCGCGGGCGTCAGGAGGTTTTCAATAAGGGCGATGTTTAACATAACTTTTGGTTTTTAAATTGTGAATTATGAGTGTTGACATGTGAATTTTTTGCCGCAAAGGAGGCAGAAAAGGCGCAAGAGGCGCAAGGTTGAATGTGAGACGCGGGGCGGGACGGAAGCCCCTCCTCCGTCATTTCGACCGGAACATGCGGAGCGGTAGCGGGCGCAAAAGGGGTCTGTTCTGTTTTCAGGCAGACGTCGGGAGACTCGCGCCAAAGCGGGTCTAACCCCGACAGGGCTTGAAGCCCTGTCGGGGTTAGAGGATGTGACTTACGCCAACGGTTGTTGTAATGTGGTGAAAATGAGCGGTTTACCCCCCCCCCCTCGTAACGGGCTGAGAGGCAGCGAGTTGTCTGTCCTGTTGGGTTGTGTTAGGCTGGTGTTCCGTTTCATTTGTTTCGTTGTTTGTTTTTTGTTGAAATGCGTTCGTTTTGATTCACGGTGCAAAGATAGAAAAAAAAATAACATACGTCAATCATATATTTATATGATTTTTTTGGGGTAAGGCTGGAGGAATCTCTATATTCATGAAAAGGCGGTATCGTCAAGTTACAGTTGACATGACAACAGTATATTTCATCTGACTTTCCATTCTTCCGATTCGGAACGTTTACGTACTTCCTCAACTTGTTGCCGGAGTTTTTCCCGCATTTCAGCCGACATTTCAAACCTCTTCATCTCGTTTTTCCATTCTTCCGATTCAAAACGCCTGCGCACTTCCTCCATCTGCTGACGAAGTTTTTCCCGCATTTCAGCCGACATTTCAAACCTTTTCATCTCGTTTTTCCATTCTTCCGATTCAAAACGCCTGCGCACTTCCGCTATCTGCCGATTGAGTTGCTCCCGCATTTCGGCTGACATTTCATACGTCCTCAGTTCGTTTTTCCACTCCTCAGATTCAAAACGCTTACGCACTTCTTCCAAATCCTGAATAACTCTTTGTCGCGTTTCATCAATAGATTTACGCACCTCTTCATTGTCTGATTCAGAACGTTTTTGTTCAAGAAACTGCAATAACTCCTGCTTGATTCTTTCTCGTCGTTCGACAGGCAAGGTGTCTTTTTCCATTACCGGCAAGGGAATTGTTTCCGCAACTTTTTCCGGTGGAGCCGAAAAATTTTCAATCTTCGTTTCGATGATTGAAGTTAATTCACTAACTTTGACCTCTGAAATCCTGTCCAGATTTTCAGAGATTTCAGGACGGGCAAACACGGCTAATGCGAAAGCAATCAGCGGAAGTATGGTCAGATACTTCATCTTTGCCCACGGACTTGACTTTTCTTTTAACATCATAGTGATACGTTTTTTAAGTTTGCTGTGATTCAGGCTGTTGGTCATCGAATTGAAACGCTGTGAACCAACGGCCTTTTTTATTAATAATAATTGGTATTGTTTTGGATTTAATCCCGAATCTAAAACCATATCATCGGCTTCAAATTCATGGATGTCTTTCAATTCATTCTTGATTAGCCAGATAGACGGATTGTACCATTGGATAACCGAAAATATCTCTGCGATAAACAAATCCATAAAATGGCTGTTGGCAATATGTGCCGACTCGTGTGCCATAATGGCTTCCCTGTTTTCCATCCAATCAGTCCGGGATATCACCATGAAATTCATCCACGAAAATGGAGCGATATGTTTATTTGTGATAACAAGCCTTCGACCGGTCTGCTCCCGAACTTTTTCGCCTTGCAGCAAAATCAAACCGATTTTGGCGGTAAAATAAAGATAGCGAAGACCAAAAAACAACATACCTGCCAGATAAACCGAAACAATGATATCCGTCCATTGGATTTGCACTGCAGTCGGGTGGGTGAAAAATTGTTCATAACCCGAAATAAACAGATATATATCAGTTGGTTGATGCGTTCGCAGATCAATAAAAGGAACGAATAATATAATCAGGTAGGAGGATAATAAAACGCGACGGTTAATCCTGTAAAACGTATTCCGTGAGAGTATTGTCTTGTACAGCATGTAGAACAGGACAAAACAAAACGAAAGTTTCAGATTATATGCTAAAAATGCGCCCATGTAATCAATAATTGAATAACTGAAAAATTTTCAATGAACTATTAATCGTTAACGCTATTCTTCCTTTCTACTTCGTCGATTAATTGGCGAAGTTCGTCGTACGAAATGTCTTCTTCCTGAATCAGCGAAGAAATGGCCACTAAACCGGAGTTGTTAAAATATTTGCGCACGATCCCTTTTAATGTTTTTCTGCTAAATTCATTTCTGTCAACTAATGCATGATAGCGATATGTCTTGCTGATACTTTCATGCCCCACCATGCCTTTTTCTTCCAGGATACGCACAACGGTCGAAATCGTATTGATATGGGGTTTCGGCTCATCGTAAAATGCCTGTATATCTTTCACATACAACGCTCCTTTCTCCCAGAAAAAGGTCATAATTTCTTCTTCTTTTTTGGTCAGTTCTATCATATCCATCCTGTTTTGAGGGCAAATAAACTAAAAATTTTAGTCACCAACTAATTTTTTTAGTTAAATAATGTTATTGCGTGGTTTTTTTTCAATTCTTTACATGACGCTCCAATACGTTGTATTCATCAGTCCTCCGTGCGAAAAAACTGCTCAACATTGTCTGTAATCCATTGCATCGCCTCATCGGTCATTTCCGTGTGTATCGGCAGGGAGAGTACTTCTTTGCATAGTCGGATTGCAACATTTATATTGCCGGAAATCCGCGCCACCCATTTGTATCCCTCCTGCTCATGCACTGCAAATGGATAATAAACCATGGATGGTATGCCACGTTCTTTCAGGTATGCCTGTAACGCATCGCGCCGCTCATCTCTTACCCGAAGGGTGTACTGGTGATAGATATGGGTGGAAAAAAATGATTTTGCCGGAATACGGATTTCACTTAACGGACTTAGTCGCCGGTCATAATGTTTGGCTACCTCCTGCCTTGCCCGCGTAAATTCGTCCATATAGTTCAGTTTGATATTCAATATGGCGGCCTGAATCGTATCTAAGCGGGAGTTACACCCAATTATTTTATGATGATATTTTTTCGTCTGTCCGTGATTGGCCAACATCCGGATGCGCTCTGCCAGTTCGCCGTCCGACGTCATGACTGCTCCTCCGTCGCCGTAACAACTCAAAGGTTTGGTCGGGAAAAAAGAAGTAGTCCCGATATGCCCGATTGTGCCGGCTTTTTTGACCGTACCGTTGGAAAATGTGTAATCTGCGCCCAATGATTGTGCATTATCTTCGATGATGCTGATTTTATATTTTTCCGCAATCTTCATCACCGGCTCCATATCACAAACCTGTCCGAAGAGATGCACCACAATGATGGCTTTGGTTTGGCGCGTAATGGCGTGTTCGAGCAGTTCCGTATTGATATTGAATGTGTCTGCATCCACATCAACCAGCACAGGGATTAAACCCAGCGACGCAACCATCTCAGCCGCCGCAATATATGTAAATGCAGGTATGATTATTTCATCACCGGGTTGTGTGTTCAATGCGTTCAGGGCAAGACGGATAGCATCGGTGCCGTTGGCGCAGGGAACGACGTAGGGGATATTCAGGTATGCCGCAAGACGGTCGCCGAATATATTCACTTGCGGCCCATTGATAAAAGAAGTACTCTTGATGACCCCTTTCACCGCAGCATCTATTTCCTTTTTTAATCGCTTATATTGACTGTGCAAGTCAACCATTTGAATATTCATCTTGTTACTGAGGTTTTTAAAATTAATAAATATGTATAAATCAGGTTTTTTAAATTCTTGAACTTTGAATTTTAAATTTTTAAATCCTTAAATTTTTAAATCTTTGTCTCCTTGAATTAATTCACTTCACTCCCCGCCGCTACGGTTGCCTCTGTTGTCAAGACAACCAACTTGCCGTCAGCATCTTCTGCGGACAAAATCATTCCTTCCGAAGTAATGCCCTTCAACTGTCTGGGCGCCAGATTGGCAATAAAACAGATTTGTTTTCCGATTAATTCTTCCGGTGCATAGTGTTTTGCGATGCCTGATACGATGGTACGTCCGCCAAGACCATCGTCGATTTTCAACTCCAACAGTTTGTCGGCTTTGGCAACTTTCGTACACTCCACAACCGTTCCCACACGTATATCCAATTTTGCAAAATCATCATACGTGATTGTTTCGCGTATCGGTTTGGCTGTGTGCCCGCCGGATGCTTCATTTTCGCGCTTGGTATCTAACAGTTTTTGCACCTGTTTTTCGACGGTCTCGTCTTCGATTTTTTCAAAAAGCAATTCGGCCGTACCTAACGCATGCCCTGCCACTAATAAGTCCGTTTCACCCAGCCGTCCCCAATCCAGCGCATTGATGTTGAGCATTTGATTTAATTTCTTCATGCTGAAAGGCAAAAACGGCCGGAAAGCAATCGACAGATTGGCTGTAATCTGAAGAGCGATATACAGAATTGTATGCAAACGTTCCACATCGGTTTTTGCCCATTTCCATGGCTCGGTATCGGTAAGGTATTTATTTCCGATACGCGCCAGCGCCATGGCTTCCTTTTGCGCTTCGCGAAAATGATATGTATCCAGGAGTTTCTCCAGGTCGGCTTTCACGTTTTTAAATTCCTGAATGGTTTGTCGGTCGTAATCGGTTAATTCGCCGCACGCGGGCGTTTTGTTGTCGGCGTATTTACCGGTCAGGACTAATGCGCGGTTGACAAAATTACCCAGGATGGCTACTAACTCGTTGTTGTTTCGCGCCTGAAAATCTTTCCACGTGAAATCGTTGTCTTTTGTTTCGGGCGCATTGGCAGTCAGCACATAACGCAGGACGTCCTGTTTCGCGGGGAAATCTTCCAGGTATTCGTGCAGCCAGACAGCCCAGTTGCGTGAAGTAGAAATCTTGTCGCCTTCGAGATTCAAAAATTCGTTGGCCGGCACATTCTCAGGCAGATTATACGTTCCTTCGGCTTTCAGCACGGCAGGAAAAACGATGCAGTGAAAGACGATGTTATCTTTCCCGATAAAATGGACTATTTTCGATTCGGGGTCTTTCCACCATTTTTCCCAACTGTCCGGAAGCAATTCTTTTGTGTTGGAGATATACCCAATCGGCGCGTCAAACCATACATAAAGGACTTTTCCTTCGGCGCCCTCGACCGGCACAGGTATTCCCCAGTCCAAATCACGGCTCACAGCACGTGGTTGCAGTCCCATATCCAACCAACTTTTGCATTGTCCGTACACATTGGGTTTCCATTCGGTATGTTCTTCCAGAATCCATTGCCGCAGAAAAGGCTCGTAGCGATCTAACGGCAGATACCAGTGTTTTGTTTCGCGCATAACCGGACTGCTGCCGCTGATGACTGACTTTGGATTAATCAGGTCGGTCGGGTTCAGGGACGTTCCGCATGCTTCGCACTGGTCGCCGTATGCTCTGTCGCTTTGGCAATGCGGACAGGCGCCCATAATATAACGGTCGGCCAGAAACTGTTTGGCTTCTTCGTCGTAATACTGTTCGTTTGTTTTTTCTACAAAGACGCCTTTATCGTACAATGTACGGAATATATCGGAGGCAACCTGAGTATGTGTTGAGGAGGTCGTTCGCGAATAAACGTCAAATGTAATTCCAAACTCTTCGAACGATTTTTTGATGATACCGTGAAAGCGGTCAACAATATCCTGCGGCGTAACGCCTTCTTTTCTGGCTCTTAACGTAATCGGCACGCCATATTCGTCCGAGCCTCCGACAAATAAAACATCTTCGCCTTTCAGCCGAAGGTATCGTGCGTAAATATCTGCGGGGATATATACTCCAGCCAGATGTCCAATATGAATTGGCCCATTGGCGTATGGAAGTGCAGTGGTTATCAACGTTCTTTTAAACTGTTTCGCTTTCATTTCATTCTATCTGTAATCCAAGGGACAAAAATATATAAAAAAAATGATTCTACCTACTTCTTTTTTTACTTCTGAAACGTTCAAATGAATCTTGTCGCCAAGGTTTTTTGGTTTTTTTACTTTTGCGTTTGCCGGGTGTGGAGGATTCAGTTTTTTTATCTCCGTTTCCCCCCTGCGCAAGCTCAACGGAAATGACACGTCCGTCAACCTCGAAACTGTTCATTCGTTTCATGACGCGGTGAGCCTCTTTTTCTGCTACCTCGAAAAAGGAAAACGTATCCCGCAAATCAATTCTGCCGATTTGCACTTTGCCGGGAACACACTGGTTAACCAACTCAATCAGTTGGCCGGGAGAGATGCCATCTGCCTTTCCGAAGTTTAAAAAGAGCCGCTCGTACCCTTTTTCCGCTTGATGCGTTTTGCGTTTGCCTTGCGTTTGCTTAGTTTCCGGACGACCGGACGATTCATCTACGGCAACAATCTCATCTGCATCGCGATAGTAATCCAACATCCTGTTAAATTCCAACGAAATCAAGCGTTTGATGACATCTTCCTTTTCCAACCATTCCAACTTCCGGAAAACAGAGGGCATCAACGCCGCTATCTCATCTTCGTTCACTTTTACCTTTTCCAACCGGTCGATAAAACTGAACAGTTGCTTTTCGCAAATGGCATGTCCCGTAGGGAAAGCGCCTTTTTCAAATGTTTTATTGATAAATTTACTTATGTCCCTGATTTTACGTTTTTCCCTGCTATGGCAAATAGCGATAGAGATGCCTGTTTTCCCCACGCGGCCTGTACGTCCGCTTCGATGGGTATATGACTCAATCTCGTCGGGCAGTCCGTAATGAATGATATGCGTGAGGTCGTCAACATCCAAACCCCGCGCCGCAACGTCGGTTGCGATCAGTAATTGCAGGTTTTTTATCCGGAATTTTTGCATCACATAATCGCGTTGCGCCTGACTAAGTTCGCCGTGCAACGAGTCGGCATTATATCCGTCCTGTATTAATTTGTCGGCAATCTCCTGCGTTTCTTTCCGGGTACGGCAGAAAATAATGCCGTAAATACTCGGATAATAATCTACAATTCTCTTCAAAGCAAGATACTTGTCGCAGGCTTGTACCATAAAATAAATATGGCGGATATTCTCGGCGCCTTCATTTTTTCGGCCAATGACAATTTCTTTGGGGTTGCGCATGTACTGTTTGGTAATCCGGGCAATCTCTTGCGGCATGGTAGCCGAGAACAATAATAAGTTGCGTGAGTCGGGTATTTCCGCCAGGATAGCATTGATGCTTTCGGAAAAACCCATATCAAGCATTTCATCGGCTTCGTCCAGGACAACATTTCTGACTTGTTCCAAACCGACTGTTTTACGATTCATCAGGTCGAGTAATCTTCCGGGGGTGGCAACAACGACATGCACTCCTTTCTTCAACGTTTTAATCTGGCTTTCGATGCTGGAGCCGCCGTACACAGGCAATACCTTCAAGCCGTTGATGTATTTGGAATAGTCGTTCAGGTCGCCCGCTATTTGCAGGCAAAGTTCGCGTGTCGGACAAAGAATCAATGCCTGAGGCGTATGGCGTTCAATATCTATCTTTTGCAGGACAGGCAAGCCGTAGGCTGCCGTTTTTCCGGTTCCTGTCTGCGCCAAAGCAATGACGTCGTTTTCGTTTCCAAGTAGCAGAGGAATCACTTCCTCCTGTACCGGCATGGGGAATTCATACCCCATCTCTTGAATTGCTTTCAGTAAAGACGAAGCAATTCCTAATTCTTCAAATGTTTTCAAATTTTGTTTTGTGTAATAATGGCGGCAAAGGTACGAAATAGTTTTCGGTTTTCAGAATTTGCTTTCGTTAGAGCCTTCTGTGTTCGCTGACAGATAATTCAAATCACTTTGGCAGACTGCCGCTGAAAAATCAATGCCGCATTGGATTAGATTACCCCAAGTCGCCTCATTGATTGAAGGCAAATCGTGATAACCGACATTGTATTTGAGCAGTCCGTAAATAAAACCGGCATTGAAATTATCGCCGGCGCCAATGGTACTGACCGGAACAATCGGGGCGACGTCATAATGCAACCGTAACGTTTCGGTAAATAGATTGACGCCTTGTGCCCCATGGGTAGTAATGAATCGTTTACAGTAGAATTGTACTTCGTCCTTGTATACCTGTTCCATATCCGTTTTGCCGTACAGATTCAGGAAATCCTCGTCCGAGCCGCGTACAATACAGGCAGATTCGTAATTCTCTATGACAGCAGAACGAACACGTACGGCATCGTGTGCATGTGATTTGCGAAAATTCGGGTCGTAATAGATGATTGCTTTTCGGGATTTGGCATATTCCAGCAATTCGGCAATGCGTTCCCGATGCAACGGATTTAAGGCATAATATGAACCAAAGACTACAATGTCATCTTGCTGAATGACCGGAAACCGGGCATTTGCCGGCGAAACAGCATGATTGGTGTAAAAGACATATTCCGCATCCTTTGTTTCATTGAGAAATGCCAGAGAGACAGGCGTTTTCCGGTCGGCAAAACGAACGATGTGTTCAGTCGCCATTCCATTGGCCTGCATAAAATCGGTAATGATTTTCCCTACGCGGTCATTCCCCACTTCACCAATAAAAGAAACCGGAACCCCCATACGACTGAGCGAAACCATTCCATTAAACACAGACCCGCCAGGTACAGCAATAGTTGGCTGCTCTTCTTTAAATATGATATCCAGAATAATTTCCCCGATTCCTATAACTTTTCTCATCATAAATAACGGAATAATTGAATAACTAAAAAAATATGAGTTATGATTAATTGAATTGAAAATCGGCCTTAGCCAATAACTGATTTTCAACCCTCTTACCCTCTTACGGTCTTACGGTCTTTCCACCCTCCTGGCATTGTTGACGACTTTTCACCCCCAAATAACCTCCATGATGGCGTTTGGCATAGTCGGCATAACCATAATTAATTCGTTCCATTACACCGACTACCAACAGATCGCCGATAGCCTTCATCACAGTCGTCGAAGTCGTTGGGGTCAATCCTAACGGACATACTTCTTTCGGGGAACCTGTATATAAACATGCCGCTGCTTCTTTGGCAAATTGAGTGTCCGGATTTGATGTAATCACAATATACTGTATATCTTCAACCAATCCCTTGGCTAATTGTACCAATTCCACTAATTCACGTGTCTTCCCGGAATTTGAAATCAATAACATGATGTCATTCTTGCGTAAAATGCCTAAATCACCATGTTGCGCTTCGCTTGGATGAAGAAAATAAGCAGGCGTGCCTGTTGAACTGAATGTGGTTGCGATATTCATGGCAATTTGTCCGGCTTTTCCCATGCCACTTGTAATCAAAACGCCGTCTATCTCATGCACATGCCTTATAATCAAATCGATAGCATTTTCGTATTCTTCCGTTACCGGAATATTACGAATAGCCTCTGCTTCTTGTTCTAAGATGGAAATAAGATTTTGTCTATTCATGGATGCAAAAGTAGAAGATTTTTTTTTTTTACCAATATAAAATAACATATATTTGCATCCGTTGATAGTATAAAACAACAATGATCAAATGAAAAAGACAATAACCTATGCCTTGTTTTTAATGGGTGGTTTATGGATGATGATTGCTTGCCAACAATCGCCCGGGTTCGTTGTAACAGGGATTGTGGCAGGTGCCGACGAACAAATAATCTATTTAGAACATGTCGGACTTATATCTGTCGAGTTGATGGATTCGGTCAAATTAAATTCGTCCGGACAATTTACATTTAAAAAAGCCAGGCCTGATTTTCCGGAATTTTATCGTTTACGTATGAACAATCAACTGATTAATTTTGCCATCGACTCAACGGAGACCATTTCATTCGTTGCAGATGCGGGGACATTCGCTACCTCATATACGGTTGAAGGATCGGAAAATAGCGTCGCCATAAAAGAAATCACATTAGCCCAATTGGATGCAAATCAGGAAATGATATACTCGCGCAGAAATGCTGAAACGAATAATATTTCGGAGGATGAACGCCGAAAACATCTCGCTGATGCAATCAACAATTATAAAACAGTCGCCTTGCAATATATTTACACACAACCCGGCTCGACAGCATCTTATTTTGCTCTTTTCCAAAAAATTGACGGATTATTGTTTTTCGACCTCTACGACAGAACCGATTCACGCGCTTTCGGGGCGGTAGCAACGAGTTACAACCACCTTTACCCGGAAAGTCCGCGCTCGATACATCTGTCTAACTTAGCGTTACAGTCATTGAAAATAAGTCGGGGCGAGCGAACGATTGATTTAGGCGAGACTTCAGCACAAGAGGTTGACTTCCTTGAAATAGAACTGCCGAATATACATAATGAAAAGATAAAACTTACCGACATCGCCCAAGGGAAAGTTGTCGTTCTTAATTTTACTGCTTATCAAACCGAATTTTCAATCGAATTCAATCAATTATTAGATAATATTTATTTCAAACATCGTGATAAAGGATTGGAAATTTATCAAGTATCCTTAGACAGCGACTTGCACTTATGGAAAAATGTAGTATCCAATTTGCCTTGGACTTGTGTTTATGATCCGCAATCGGCGTACTCCCAATTTGCTGCCGTTTATAATGTGCAACAATTACCAACCCTGTTCCTTTTAGACAGGAAAGGCACATTGGTTAAGCGTGTGGAGGATTTGAATACGCTCGAAAAAGACATACAATCCTTACTCTGAAAACACGAAAAGTCTATTTTTTCAATTTGCCGATGTAAAGTGTAGGATTTGGTTCTTCGAGGCTATCCGCATCCATGTGGGTATGCCAATAATAAAAAAATCCAGGCGTTTCGATATACATTAGCCAATTCAATGATTTTTTCTCCACCTGAGATACCATCATTCCTGAACTTCAATTTCAATTGATAAAAAAAATTTTGTATTTTTGTACTTTGAAAGAGAACGCACTATTTGAGAGAGAACTTAAAGTAATTAGTAATCCTAAAAAGACACAAAATGAAATTACGAAATATAGAAATTTTAGAAAAGGACAAAAATAAAAAAGGAGACCTTTTTGGCAGATTAATGTCCGATTTATTTCATGCTCTTGGATATGATGAACCACGGTTCAATATCCATAAGTCCGGCAGAGAAATTGACTTGAATGCAAGACATCGAACTGAATTTGCGGCGTTTATGGAAGAAAGAAATTGGGTGTGTTTCAAAACCAAAGATTCTTTTTTCAATAAAAGGTTTGGCAAAAAAGTGAATGAAAAATAGCGAAATCATGAATGAAAAACCATTGGTAGATAAAGAATATTTACTTGAAAAATTGCCCGGCAAATACGGTTGGACATTTACGGTTATTCCCGAAATTCCACCCGACCCGAATGCTCCGTTCAGTTGGGTAAAAGTACGGGGAAGTATTGATGGTTATGAAATCAAAAAATACCATTTAATGCCGTCCGGAGGGGAAATGCTGTCAGGGAAGGGGCATTTATTTCTTGCCGTAAAAGCTGAAATCCGAAAAAAGATCAAGAAACA
>Ga0099364_10006512_pt1 | contig 16988 bp, 19 predicted proteins | sample TergutTh196P3_FD_73070 | JGI IMG/M metagenome (GOLD analysis project Ga0099364, IMG submission 73070) | Microcerotermes parvus P3 segment gut microbial communities from Pointe-Noire, Republic of the Congo - Th196 P3 | ecosystem: Host-associated > Arthropoda: Insects > Digestive system > Gut ... | reverse complement strand
CATTGAAACCTTTCATAGCGATGAGCGACGGTTCTTTCCTGACCGCCGACGACGTTGTATACACATTCGAGCAAGCTATGCAAAGAGGGCGATTCATCCATCGGCTAAGCGTGATAAGAAGCGTTGAATCGGACGAGGAATTGACCGTGACCATCGTTTTAAGGTCCGTAAACTATCGATTCATCAATCTGCTTGATGTCCCCATAATAAAAAACGGTTCCATAGACGCGCGCATCCCGCCAGGCACAGGCTCGTACGTTTTCGCCAACACCGGCGCGCTGCGGCTTGTCCGGTTTATCCGGCACAGGGATCAAGCGAAGCTTCCCATCCCCGAGATAGCCTTGTTGGAATGCGAGGATAATGAGCTTGCGGAGTTGTTTGACAGCGGGACATTAAGCCTGCTCTGGGACGACCCGGCAGATGCTTTTGACATCATACTCAACCGCCAGAACGAGCTTCGCCTCTACGATACCACCGCGATGCAGTTTATTGGCTTCAATGCGCGTTCCATAGTTCTCAGCGACGCCGACGTGCGCCGGGCCATAGGAAGCTCAATCAACCGTCAGCATATAACCGGCTCCATCATGCCGGGGCAGTCGCACCCCACCCGCTTGGCTCTGTCGCCCGCTTACAGGCTATATGAAGCTCACTGGGAACAAACGTCCGTTGACCCGCTAAGGGAAATGTCGGCGCTTCTGAGGCGCGCGGGGCTTGAAGATGCTGACAATGATTCGTTTCTGGAATACCCGGACGGTTTCGGAGGTTTCCTCAAGATTGCATTGGATTTCATAGTCAACAGCGAGAATACATACAAAGTGCAGGCCGCTCACAGGATCGCGGATACTCTCAGGCTGTATGGCGTGTCCGTTGTCGTCCGCGAACTTCCGTGGGAGAATTTTTTGATTTCTTTGGAAGTGGGCGCCTATGACATGTATTACGGCGAGGTCGTATTGGGCGCGGATTTCGATTTCTCCCCCCTCTTGACGCCGGACGGCTATCTGAATTACGGCCTGACCGGCCACGAGATTTACAGGCCCGTCGTGGAGGCTTTCCTTTCCGCGCAAACGGATGATGAAGAACGTATGGCGGCGCTTAATCTATGCAATGAAATCAATCTCAATGCCCCGTTTGTGCCGATCCTGTATAAGAGATACGCCGTATATACCCCAATCGGGGCGATCAGCAGCGCAACGCCGAGCCAGTCAGGCGTTTTCAGTAATTTCGCGGATTGGACGATTGACCTGACGATGATACCGTAGATATGATACCGTGGGTAATTTGAAAATTATGGACTTGACGGCCATTCCGTGATACTATGTCATTAAGTCTTTAGAAATGGGGATTATTATTCATGAGGAAGATTGAAAAAGCGTTGATGCATGGCCTTTTTGTCCATTTGCACCACAACATCGACAAAGCCATCGATTTCAAAAGTTTTAAGCAGCTTAACGAGAAAGTCGGCAACGCATGGCCGAATCTTATGCTGGTCGGCCCGGATGCCAATGACGATGCCGGGGTAATTAAATTACCCGAAGCGGAAACATTCGTGGTAGGAAAAATGGAAAGCCACAACTCCCCCTGTGTCCCGCGTCCATATGACGCCGCCGCCACCGGCGCGGGGGGCGCGATGCGGGATGTGGTCGCAATGGGCGGCCGGCCGCTTTTCATCCTCGACTTCATCGGCACCCGGCCATTGGAAGAAGAAGTCTTAGTCGGGCCCTGCGGCTTCAAAGGAGAGTGTTCCTGCGGCAAGTGCGTCGTCATGAGCAGCCAGGACAGGGTGAACCTGCTGCTCAAGGGCATCAGGGATATGTGCGAGGCCATGGATGTATTTGTCTTGGGGGGCGGCTTTTCCACCTCTTTCAGCGACATAGTCCCCGCTTGCGTCGTGGCTGTCGTTGGCAAACTTGTTGCGGACAAGCCGCTTACTAAACCGGCGAAGTCGAAAGGCAATAAACTGATACTCATTGGCGAAACGGGCTCGGATGGAAACGATACCCTCTATAGGGCCGGGTTGGTTTCTGAAATGCGCCCCGCGCTTGCCTTATTTGCCGAAGAGAGGATTACGATGGATGCCTCCATTGCGGCATTCAAAACCGGCAAAATCAACGCATGTTCTGATCTTGGCGCCGCAGGGATAGGCGCGGCGGTTTGCGAATCTGCCCGCTATGGCGGCTTGGGCGCGAAAGTGGATTTAACCGAGGTTCCGTTGAGGGATAAAGGCATAACTCCCGAGGAGATACTGATTTGCGAAACGCAAGCCCGTATGCTTATGCAGGTCGATCCTGCGGATGTAGACGAGGTATTGGATGCTATTCACTCCGAAAACGCTAAAGCCACGGTCATAGGAGAAATCACCGATGACGACAACGTAGTGTTCACTTATCAAGGCCAGACCGTCGCGTCCATTCCCAATCAACCTTCTGATGAGGTTTTATCAGAACTTGGAAGCACACATTTAACCTGATGGCTGGGGGGAGGCACTGACATGACAGACAGAAAACTTATCGACATGGCCACTGCCGTAATGGAGAATTCCTATTCGCCGTATTCCGGATTCAAGGTAGGCGCGGCTCTCGAATGCGGCGACGGGCACGTATTCACGGGATGCAATATCGAAAACGCGGCTTTCGGCGCGACCATGTGCGCTGAAGCGGCGGCGGTTGCTTCGGCAGTTTCCGCAGGCAAAAGCAAATTCAAGCGCATCGCCATAATCTCCGAAGGCGGAACCTACTGTTTCCCCTGCGGAAGCTGCCGCCAGCTTCTCAGCGAATTCTCCCCGGACATGGAGATTCTCTCCGCGCGCGCGGACGGACGCTACGTGAGCTACCCGCTGACGACGCTTCTTCCAATGATGTTCAGCAAGGATCATATCGGCAATCCATAGAATCGCGCGCTCTCTTGGGTCGGCCTTGTGGGCGCAGCCCACTCTAAATAATTGTCACATTATTGTAATGTAATTCTACTTTCACTATTCATCGCGATTTGTTATAATATCAGCATTAGCAGCCGAGAGGTATCACGAGAGACTGGGAGGTTCGCCATATGGATAGCAGCTACACAAGAAAATTCAGCGTCACTAACGGCGGAATCAATACCCGCGAGATACTTTCCGCTGTCTACGAAGCCCTGGTCCTCAAAGGCTACAATCCGGTCAATCAAATAGTCGGCTACATCCTGTCCGAAGACCCCACATACATCACTAACTACAACAACGCGCGCAGCATGATTTGCAAGCTCGACAGGGATGAACTGCTGCAGGAACTCGTTTCGTCATATTTGACGAATCAATGACTTGCGCATCTTCTGTTTCAAATGACTGTTGTTTTCAAATTTTTCAAAAAGTTGTTGACAATAAAGAAACAATGTGTTACAATCTCGTAACGCATTGTTATTTAGGAGGTTGTTTATGGCCGCAGAGGCAAAAGTCAAGGATAAGGCCCTAGAATATAAAGGCTATCCTCTCAGAAGGAAAGACAACCTCATCTATTACGGCAGCATGGCGGATAAGTACATTATCATGCTACAGGTCGTTGAGACAAAGCCGCATGAGGATTTGAATGTCGCCAGCAGGATAGTAGTTCAGTTGCAACTCACGGACCCTGATTTGAAATCTCGTGACAGAGTTGTTAAGAAAAGCGAAAAAACCAGCTTCTTTGAAGCGATCGACGTTGCCGCAGTTTGGCTGGAAAGAGCTCTTGCGGCCGGTTGATCAGAGGTATCGCGCAATGAGAATCATCAAAAAACTGCTTATATTACTAATAATAGCTACGTTTCTGTCGTCCGCGCTTTCCTTTGGAGCGTCGGCGACGGGCACGCTTGCGTATGGCGCGGCCACGGTCAACACGGAAATCCTCAATCTGCGTTCCGGCCCGGGTTTGACGCACTCTATTATCACCACCCTGAACTTGGGCGATATAGTTGTCATACTCGAGCGCACCAACAACGACTGGTATTACATCAACTTCCGAGGCGTGACGGGTTATGTCAGCACGGATTATCTCAGGGACGTCCTGACAGCGGAGAACTTCAGCGCGATAGGGCGCGTCACAGGCGACCTTGTGAACGTGCGCGTCAGGCCGACGACGTCGAGCGATGTCCTTTCGGCTTACCGCCAAGATACGGTCATGACCGTAATTGGCATAAACAACGGTTGGTATAAGGTAGTTCACGACGGCCACACGGGCTATGTCCGCTCCGACTTTATGACCATCATCAACGGAACGCGGGCATCCTCTCCTTCCGGGTCGCCGTCCGGCGTCGTTAGCATCTCCTCCCCCCCTACCCCGATGTCCCCAGCCCCTTCCGCCAATCTCGCCCTCGGACAGCAGATCGTCGAGTATGCGTTGGGCTTTCTTGGTTCAAAATACATCTACGGCGGGACTTCTCCCTCCGGGTTTGACTGCTCAGGTTTTGTTACTTACGTCTTTAAGAATTACGGAGTGTCGGTCACCAGGGACGCCCACGGCCAGTTCAGGGACAACGGGACGCTCATTAGCAAATCGGACCTCGCGCCCGGCGATCTCGTGTTTTTCGCCTCAGGCGGAGGCAACTATGTCACTCACGTCGGCATTTATATAGGCAACAGCGAGTTTGTCCACTCATCGTCGAGTTCATCGGGCGTCATCATCAGCCGTCTTGACAGCGCATACTACGTCAGCGTGTGGCACGGGGCAAAACGCATCGTCTAACTAACATCGTCTAAAAATGGATGCATTAATAGGCGCACTGTCAAAAAAGGCCGCTTATGCGGCCTTTTCGATGTGTCAAAATGTCTTTGCTTTTTCAGTTATGAATTGCTTCAGCCAAGGCCCTACGCTTTTGTCCCTCAGCGCAAAGTCTATCGTGGCCTCGAGAAAACCGGAAATATTGCCCGTATCATAGCGTTTCCCTTCAAAATCCACAGCGACCATCGGCGATGTTTTGCACAACTGCCGCAATCCGTCAGTCAACTGGATTTCTCCGCCGTAGCCGGGAGGCGTGTTTTCAAGCAGGTCGAAAATCCCCGAGGTGAGCACATACCTGCCAAGAATGGCGAACTCCGAAAACGCTTCCGAGGGAGTCGGCTTTTCGTTCATGTCCGAAACCTTGTATATCCTATCTTCAAGCATTGAAACCTTCAGCGAAGAATATTTTGAGATGGCGTCGCTTGAAACCCTTTGAGTCCCGACCGCCGCCGCGCCGTATTTCTCTGCGGCGTCGATAAGCTGCTTGGTGACCGGCGTATCGGCCATCATGATGTCGTCTCCGAGCAGCACGGCGAAAGGTTCCTCCCCTACGAACTTTTTCGCGCGCCAGACCGCATGCCCGAGCCCCTTCGTTTCCTTTTGCCGCACATAGAAAATATTCGCGATGTCAGCCGTTCGCCGCACTATTTCAAGCTCGGTCGATTTACCTGACCGCTTGAGGCTTTCTTCAAGCTCCGGAACGTAATCGAAGTAGTCGTCCATGGCCGCCTTTGCCCTGTTGGTAACAATAAGGATATCTTCAATGCCTGACGCGACAGCTTCCTCAATGATGTATTGGATTGCCGGCTTGTCCACGAGCGGAAGCATTTCTTTCGGTACTGTTTTTGTCGCCGGAAGCATTCTCGTGCCAAGTCCGGCGGCGGGAATGACAGCTTTTTTCACTTTCATATTATACTAAAAACCCCCCTCAAAAATTATATTGCTCGGACAGCAGTTTGTACAAACGAGATTTAGGGAAATATATCATCAGCGGCAAGCCGAGGGCATACAAAACGACAAACTGGCCAAAACCGACCCAAAGCGCGTTAATCGCAAATGCGGGCAGAAAAGCGTCGGCTTCGCCGTAGGCAAGCATATAATATGCTATCAGCGCGCCTATGAAAACCGCGTTAATAATCACGGGCGGAAGGCATGCGAGGACTTTCACGGCCTTTGACTCCTTATTTGCCTTTCCAAGCTGCATCGTGCAAAGCGCGGCAAACAGCGTCGCAAGAGAACCGACTACAATATCCAGGGGATATGGGCTGAGCATGTTCGCGGCGATGCACCCGATGAAAAGGCCCCAGACAGAAAACGGGAAGAAAAACGGCAGTATGCAAAGCGCCTCGGCAATACGGAACTGTATAGGGCCATACGACACCGGCGCTATGGCCATCGTAAGTGAAGCGTACAGCGCGGCGACGACTCCCGCAAAAGCTATTTTCCTGATATTAATGTTAACCAATTCTGCTCCTATCCCCGAACTGCGCGTGAACTCTCGCACCCGCAGTACGACTGCCTGTACAGGCCATATCGTTTAGACAGCTCGACGGATCGTTTATACCCATCTTGCTTTTTAAAGTCAGCGATTAAATATTTGACCCCGAAACCCTCAGCTATTGCGCTGCCGATCTCATTGAGCATGGCCGAATTCTTATGCGGGCTGACGGACAAAGTCGATGCAAAACACTCATACCCGCCTTCTTTGGCAAGCTTTGCCGTTTCTTTCAGCCTAAGCTCAAAGCAAGCGCTGCACCGCCTCCCCCCTTCAGGTTCCTCACGGTACGGCATGGCGGCGGCTTCAAAAGCATCGTAATCGTAATTGCCCAAAACCATATCGACGCCGTTCGGGAATTCCCCTTGCGTCAGGATTTTTTGGAACTCCCCTGCCCTTTTGTCATATTCCTCGTATGGATGAATATTCGGATTATAAAACGCTATGGTTATGTTGAAAAGCGGCGCCAGAAGCTCCAGCACATGGCCGGCGCACGGAGCGCAGCAACAGTGCAGCATAAGCGGCGGCGCCCTTCCGGACGGCATTGTTTTTTTAAGCTCATCGTAGAGCAAAATTCCACCGGCCAATTCAAAAAAACCTTTTGATCCTGTCAGTTGCCAGTGAAACATCCGCGCTTACGGTTATCGTAAACTTCACGTTTTCACGTTCGCTGAAACTTTCGCACCATTCCAGAAAGTCCTCCATCTTTTCGTCGACTTCAGTGCCCAAGATTCTTAGCAAGCTGTCAATGAAAATATGCGATATATCGAAATTGGCCGAATGTAGGCCGCAAATAAACCCTTTCAAAAAATGATATCCGAAAAATTCGTACATCGAAGACTCGACAAGCCTGACCTGATACGGAATATCATACCTAAGCTTAGTGCCTTTTTCGACGCAGACTATGTCGCCGTGCTCTTCTTCAAAGGCTTTATTGACCAAATCAATGAGCAGCTTAGTTTTTCCGGAGCCTTTCAGGCCCATTATTACCTTAACCAACTTAATCAAACCCTTTCTAAAATATTATCATCAATAAAAGACACCTTATTCCTACCTGCTTCTTTTGCGGCGTACAAAGCTCTATCGGCTTGTTCGACCAATTCCAAGATTGATTTTTCATTCGTGGGAAGCATGGCCGCGACGCCTATGCTGACCGTTACCCTGATTGGGGCAGCATCGCCTTTGCCGGTTATGTTAGGGATTTCGATGTTTTCAATTTGCGCGCGCATTCTCTCAGCGACATGCCTGGCTCCCGGCAGCCCTGTGTTTGGCAACAAAACCGCAAACTCCTCCCCACCCCACCGGGCTACGAGGTCTGAGGGCCGTTTCAGCACGGAAACCATTTCGGCGGACAGCTTTTTTAGAACTTCGTCGCCCTGCGGATGCCCGTATTTATCATTGCACAGCTTAAAATTATCGACATCGGCCATTAAAAGGCTCAACGGGCTGTTCTCACGGTGGGCTTTCTTCCACTCATTGGTCATATAGCTGTCAAAGCTTCGCCTGTTCGGGATGCCCGTCAGGCTGTCAAAATAACTCAGGCGCTCTATCAGCCGCATCTGCTGCACGACTTTCAGATGTGTTCTGATCCTTGCCATTACTATGGCCTTCTTAAACGGTTTCGTGATATAGTCCACAGCGCCGAGCGAAAGCCCCTTCTCTTCGTCTTCCTCGTCCGTGAGCCCGGAAATGACTATCACGGGAACGTTGTTCATGGCATCCGTTTTTTTCAATTGTTCAAGGACCTCAAATCCGTTCAAGCCCGGCATGACGATGTCGAGCAATATCAGGTCCGGTTTTTCCTCCATTGCTTTTTCCAGCGCTTCGTGTCCCGTTACCGCAGTAATGACGTGCAATTGCGCGCTCTTCAAATCCACGTAAGGCGATTCGTCAGAAGCAAGCATGCGGCACAGTATCTCTCTATTTAACAATGAATCATCCGCAACCAGTATTTTGTATACTTCTTGATCCAAATTTGGTTCTCCCGCACAACTGCAACTATTTATTAAGGCCCAATATCGCAAACAGGTTCTTTTTGTAAGCCTCGACGCCGGGCTGACCGAATGGGTTGACCCCGGAAAGCAGCGCCGAAACGGCGCATGACCGCTCAAAGAAATACGCAAGCGCGCCGAACGAGGCGGACGACATGCCCGGCAAATTGAGTTCAATTACCGGCACTCCCCCGTCAATATGCGCTTTTTTCACGGCCTCGGACGCCGAACGGTTGACCTCATGCATGCCCATCCCCGCAATCGCGGCAATCTTGTCGTCGTGCAGCGGGCCTCCGGGAATCTTCGGGTTGACCCGTGGCTCTTGAAACGAAACAAATGTTTCCATGAGAGTGCGTTCGCCCTCCTGAATGTATTGCCCGAGTGAATGCAAATCCGCCGTATAGTCGGCAAACGCCGGGAATATCCCGATCCCCGCCTTGCCTTCGCTTTCGCCGAAAAGCTGTTTCCACCATTCCCCTGTATAGCGGAAGGCAGGCTCGAAACAGGCTAGCATCTCGATTTTTTTGCCTTTGCTGTAGAGTTCCTGACGTGCCGATGCGTACAAGCAAGCGTTTTGCACGCCGTTTTTCATCTCCTCAAGCGCTCCGGACATCATTTCGTCAATATCGATGCCCGCCACGGCGCAAGGCAGAAGCCCGACGACCGTCAAGACGCTGTATCTCCCCCCGACGCGTTCGGGCATCTCAAGGCATGCATAACCTTCCCTTCTTGCCATCTCGCGAAGCGGTGAGCCGGCCTTGTCGGTTGTCACGTAGAGCCGCTCTTTCAAGCCCTCGGCCCCGTATTTTTCCTCAAGCAGGGCCTTAAAAAAGCGCAGCGCGACTGACGGCTCAATCGTGGAGCCCGATTTTGAAACGATGTTGACAGAAAAATCCCTGTCCCTTAAAAGCTCGAAAATTTCCTGCAAATACTCCCCCGATGCGTTGTTCCCGGCGAAGTATATGTCGGGCGTTTGTTTTGGCAGCGCGTTATAGTTGGGCGAAAGCACATATTCGATCGCCGCCCGCGCCCCAAGATAGGAACCGCCTATTCCTATCACCACAAGCGCATCGGACTGCGCATTGATTTTTTCGGCAACTCCCCTGATTTCAGCCGAGAGCGCGGAATCATACTCCGACGGAAGGTTCACCCAGCCTGATTCATCAAGCGACAAAATTTCATCTATGGCATTTTGCGCGTCCGTCTCCCGCAGTTTTTTTTCGTAAAGAAACCCCGCCGCCCCGCCAATATCGACCTTAACCATACCTAACAACCTCCAATGATCTGCTTCATCATTAATAAGCCGGGCATCCGGAAAAATTAATAGTAGCACAATTTTTGAGAAAAATCAATTAAATCAATTTTTTCTCAAAGTATAGACATCCAAAAGGAATTATGGTAGTATTGCCAAGATGCCAAAACGCAAACGCGGGGTTAATTCATTGGTAGAATACTTGGTTCCCAACCAAGATAGGCGGGTTCGATTCCCGTACCCCGCTCCATTGCACTCAAAAGGGCCGCCTGTATCGCAGGGGCCCTTTTGGTCTGTGGCAATTATGCCGGAGCGGTCATTGGCGCGATTCATCCGCTTTCATGGCGCTCACGATTTCAGCCATTGTCTTGTCCGCGTCGTCGTATGGAACCTGGCAAGTTCCGACCTGAGCGTGCCCTCCCCCGCCGTATTTCAGCATCAACGCGCCGACGTCGGTTTTGCATGTGCGGTTGAGTATGCTGTGTCCGACGGCGATTGGGCAATTCTGTTTCCCCCTGCCGTCCACGGCCCAAATCGAAACGTTCTGGTCGGGATTCAAGCTGTAAATGAGGAACCTGTTTCCTGTATAAATCGTCTCGACGCCGCGCAAATCGGTAATGATCACATTGCCGTCAGTCTTCGTGTACTTGGTGAGCATCTCCCTGAAGAGGGAATCCTGCTCGAAATAGAGCCGCACCCGTTCCTTGACGTCGGGGTTTTCAAGTATTTCATCTATGCCTTGCGTCGCGCACGCATCTATAAGCATTTCCATAAGCTCATAGTTGCTTATGCGAAAATCCCTGAACCGCCCCAAACCGGTGCGCGGATCCATGATAAACCCCAAAAGCACCCATCCTTCGGGACTTAAAATCTCATCTTTCGTGAGTTTTGCTGAATCGACTTTGTCCACCGCTTTAACCATTGTCTCAAAATGAGGATGCCTTTCCTTGCCGCCGTAATATTCATAAATGACCCGCGCGGCGCTGTCCTCGATACGGCTTTCCCCTTCAAACACTATATCCTTGCCAAGCCGCTCGGCTTCGCTGGAGTGATGGTCAAACCACAGCTTGCACCCTTTCACATAGGGAATGTTGGCCATGACGTCATCGCTGTTGACTTCAACCAGCCCGTCTTGAATATCCTTAGGGTGAACAAATTTCCAAGAATCAATGATGCCAAACTCTTTCAGCAGAGCGGCGCAGGCAAGTCCGTCGAAATCCGATCTGGTTAATAGGCGCATAGATATGGTCCTCCTTGTTAATAATCATGTTTTGCGTAAATTCTACCATGTTTTCATCAAGAATACAATGATTTTTGACATCATATATACGCGCGCTCTTCGACCGCTAATTTTGAATTGAGAATTGAGAATTAAAGTGTTATAATTGGTTTATCAATGATTTCCGAATTGGAGGGTTACTTATGTACCAAAGAATAGACGATAATCCGCAGATGACGGATAATGAAGCGTCAGAATACTATCCGGATAGCTATATATTAGTGTGCAGGGACAACATGTATAGTGAAATGGGAACGATTTTGTTTATTGGGGACAATATGGGGGAATTGCTCTCTTTGCGGTTGTTGCTTAATGAGCAGTATTGCGGCATCGTAGAGGGGCTTGACCTTCAACGCAGTTTGGGGGGAGTTGTTGTCGGTGGCTGAGGTCAGATTTAACCCACTTGGCTTCGCACATGTACGCCTCTTTATCAGACACAGCAACACGCCGCTTTTGACTGATATTCCCTACAAAGTGGACACCGGCGCAAACAGCACAACTATTAACACAGAGACTCTGCGTAGACTTGGCTACGATGACAATTGGGTGAAAACAGGAAAACAACTGACCGGGACGGAAAGGCCTACGGTGGCGACCGGCGAGACGATAGACGATTGCTACGTAATAGCATTGCCGGAAATCCAGCTCGGCGGGTATGTCGGCTACAACTGGCCTTTTCTTGTCAGCCTCAACGATAAGATTCAGTTCAGGCTTTTATTGGGGACAGATTCAATGCAGTTTTTCAACTGGCATTTTGACTACGAAAACGGCATATGCAGCTTTGACTTAATCCCCGGTAAACGCAAGCTGCTTTTCAACCAAAAAGAGCAATCAATTCACGCTATCGACGAGACCCAAACGGCCTCTCTATAATTCCTAGCTCCTCATCAGTGGGGCATGGGACAGGGGTGGGACACCTGAGACATAGGGACGGTTGATTCAGGCCGTTCGGCAGTTTCCGCATTTTCCGCACCGGTTTTTGTGCTTTTCTCCGAAATACCTGAGAATGTACGCGCGCAAACAACCTCCGGTTTCGCAATAGCCAACCATTTTGTCAAGACGGTCAAGGTCGCGGCGGAACAGCAGGCGCCGTTCCTTTTCCGTCAGCTCCTTGTTTTTTTCGGAACTTTGAATAAAGTACTCCGCTATCTTGATGTCGTCTTTGCAAAACATTAGAATGCAGTCCGACGGTTTGCCGTCCCTGCCCGCGCGGCCGGCCTCCTGATAATAACTCTCGATATTCTTCGGCATATTGTAGTGGAGCACAAAACGCACGTCGGGCTTGTCGATTCCCATCCCAAAAGCGTTTGTCGCAACCATTACCGCAATGCGGCCGTTGATGAAATCGTCCTGGCTCCGCATCCGCTCGTCATCCTCCATGCCTGCATGATAGCGTGCGGCAGAAATGCCCTGTTTATGCAAATCAGAGAAAATCGTGTCAACGGTTTTGCGCGTCGCGCAGTAAACTATCCCGCAGGCCCCGACGCGCCGCGCGATCACTTCACGAAAATACGCCGGTTTATACTTGGGTCTGACCACTTGGAAATACAGATTTGGCCTGTCATAACCGGTCGTCAGCCGCAGCGGGTCGCGCAGCCCCAGAAGCCGCTCCATGTCGCGCTTCACCTCGGCGGTAGCGGTCGCCGTAAACGCGCCGACGGACGGACGTATGCGGTTTTTCTCTATAAATCCGGCAATATTCAAATAACCCGGCCGAAAATCCTGTCCCCATTGCGACACGCAATGCGCTTCGTCCACCGCGACGAGCGAAATCTCCGTTTCGAGCGCGAATCGCAGGAATTCCTCCGTCTCAAGCCTCTCAGGGGCGACATATATTATCTTATACCGCCCATTCGCGGCACGGCGCAGCACCTCCTTGTACTGGGCGCCGGTCAAGGATGAGTTGATGTAAGCTCCGGGAACGCCCGCCTGCTTGAGCTGCGTGACCTGATCCTTCATAAGAGAGATGAGCGGCGACACAACCAGCGTTACGCCGCTCATCATCATCGCCGGAATCTGATAGCACAACGACTTCCCTGCCCCCGTGGGCAATACCCCTAGAACATCCCGCCCCGACAACAAGGCATCGATAAGCTCCTCCTGCGCGGGCCGGAAGGCATTATGCCCGAAATACAGTTTCAGCGCTTCATTTTTCGTCACCGGGCAATCTCCTTAAAAATATACGACATGTCCAACATATCCAACTATAACACAAAATTCGCAAAAAAATGACAACACGAAAATAATTCTTGCTATTTTCACAGCTCTTTGTTAAAATATCACGGCATTGACACACGGCTTCGGATCTTTCGTTTTGTGTCGCGGCAAGCGCTGATGCCGCGATTGACGCAAGAGCTGACGGGGCCGGAGGAAAGACTCCCGTATTATCCGTTTCAGCCATGCGCTGATTGAATACGCGGGAAATCTGAAAAACAAAAATGGAGGAAAAAAATGTCAGTAGTTTCAATGAAGCAGCTTCTTGAGGCCGGAGTCCACTTCGGCCATCAGACAAGACGCTGGAACCCAAAAATGGCGCCATATATCTATATGGAACGCAACGGAATCTATATCATAGATCTCCAGAAAACCGTCCGCAAACTTGAGGAAGCCTATAATTTCATCCGCGAAGTCAGCGAAAACGGCGGTTCCGTGCTATTTGTCGGCACTAAAAAGCAAGCGCAGGACGCGGTCAAGGAAGAAGCTGAACGCGTTGGCATGTTCTTTGTGAATGCGCGTTGGCTTGGCGGCATGCTTACAAATTTCAAAACCATGCGGATGAGGATCGACCGTCTGGCGCAGTTGCGTAAAATGCAGGAGGACGGCACATTTGACATTCTGCCCAAGAAAGAGGTCATTAAGCTCGACAACGAAATCAATAAGCTCGAAAAATACCTCGGCGGCGTCAAGGACATGAAAAGGCTGCCCACGGCGTTGTTTATCATCGATCCGCGCAAGGAGCGCAACGCGATCGCCGAGGCGCAGAAACTGGGCATCCCAATCGTCGCTATCGTCGACACCAACTGCGACCCTGACGAAATAGACTATATCATCCCCGGCAATGATGATGCCATTCGGGCAATACGCCTGATATCGCAAGCTATGGCAAACGCAGTCATTGAGGGCCGTCAAGGCGCCGAAACGGCAGAGGCGGACGAGGCAAGCGAATCCGGGACGGAACCTGTGCCTCCGCAGGCCGCGGCAAAAGAAGAGCCGGAAGACGCCCCCGAGAAAACTGCCGCGCCCACTGTGCCCTAACCCCTAACACCTAACCAATACTCCCTCGGGCGCCTTGCGCCCGGCATTACGAAAGGATTGAAAATACGATGGCATTCACCGCTAAAGATGTAAAAGAACTCCGTGAAATGACCGGGGTCGGAATGATGGACTGCAAAAGGGCCCTGACCGAATCCGACGGGGATATGGAAAAAGCAGTCGCGTACCTCCGCGAACAGGGCCTTGCGACCGCGCAGAAAAAGGCCGGCAGGATAACCGCCGAGGGCGTGGCTTACGCCGACGTTTTTGGCGATGTCGGCGTAGTCGTCGAAGTAAACTCCGAGACGGACTTCGTCGCGAAGAACGACATGTTTACCGCTTTCGTCAAAGGCGTGGCGGAGGCTATAGCGGCAGGCGCGCCCGCTGACATCGATGCCCTTCTGTCGTGCAAATTCCCGGGCATGGACGTTACTGTTTCCGAGCAGCAGCAGGAAATGATTCTCGTCATAGGCGAAAACATATCGGTCCGCCGGTTCATACGCTATACCGAAGGCTTGAGCATCCCGTATGTTCACGCCGGAGGCAAGATTGGCGTTATCGTCAACCTCGATGTGTCAGGAATCTCGGATATGGACGCCGTAACGGAGCTAGGCAAGGATATCGCCATGCAAATCGCCGCCATGCGCCCGCTGTTCCTCGACGTATCGTCTGTCGACCCGGAAGAGCTGGAGAAAGAGAAAGAAATCCAGTATAACAAGGCGTTTGAAGAAAGCAAGGCGAAAAACCTACCTGACGACAAGGCCCGCAGCATCGCCGAAAACATGGTGAAAGGCAGAATCAACAAGTTTTATGAGGAAATATGCCTTTTAAACCAGCCGTTTGTCAAGGGAGACAAAATCACCGTTGAGAAACATGTGCAACAGGTCGCCAAATCGCTTGGCGGGCAGATTTCCGTCAAGATGTTCACGCGCTTTGAAAAGGGCGAGGGCATTGAAAAGAAGCAGGACGATTTTGCGGCGGAAGTCGCCGGCATGGTGAACAAGTAAGCCCGCGTCATGCGTTGCGTATCTCGCCCGTGGCGCTGTCAAGGAGATATCGCCCGTCGTCTGTCGTTATCAACCATGACGGGTTAAGGACGCCCTCCCCGAAAGCTCCTGCCGCGCCGTGCCGGTAGCCCGGTTCGACGCTCAGGATTTCCCTGCATTCGATCTCGTCCCTCTTTAGCGCCGCAAGAAAGCCTAACAACGCTGTACCGACTTGCGATATCTGCGCGCCGCTTTCAACGGGCTCCACATTGGAAACATATCTGCCCCTTACCGTCTGAAGGCTGTCTCCGACAAACATGAATTCGATCGTGCAATTGAATATTCTCGCGCCCATGTACTCGCTGTAAACTAAGATTCTTTCCCCGTCCGAATCTAGCGAGGACGTGGGCGCCGATGTTTCCAGTTTCATGTCGCGCAAAAACTCCTGAGCCGTCTTCGATGCGCCGTCAGCATAGCCGACGACGCCCGCGTGGAGCCGGATATCAAAATCGCCGGCGCCGGAAAACTCAGCGATCCCTCTGTCGGCGTTTTCATACAGGTATATGTCGCCGCCTTGATCCGCCATTTCCACCTGGCCAAGAAATGCATACGCTATAGCTTCTTCAGCTTCAATGCTGCGCGCGGTCCGCATCGCGCTGAACGCCCCGGAAGTTATTATGCTGTCCGGATTTATCGCTATGCCGTTTGATTGCAGTATTGAGCAAGCGGTTTCAATCATCTGCCGCTCATCCCGCGCGTCGGCATAATTGTTGATCAGGATCAATGTGAGGAAAAATGCATTCACCAACACAAGAGCCGCTATGACAATGGTCTTAATTCTCGAAACGCTCATCCAATCCGCCCCTCAAACAATTCACAATTGCCAGCATGTTTCACCGTTAATAGTATCTGTACACTGTACACTGTAAACTGTACACTGTTAATTGTACTTCACCCATGCCGGCTGCAGCCGTTCGGCGCCTGTGTCGTAGTAGCATAGAAAAAACTCTCCGTCCGCCGCCGCCAATGCCAGCCTCTCCGGCGGCAGCCTCGTATATTCTCCCGCATGTGAAAAGCTCCTGAACTTCAGCTCCACTTCCGAAACTATCCCGTCAATGAATGTGACCCTTGCGGCATGTCCGTCTTCATAGAGGTGAATGCGTCCCCCCGCGATATAATAACCGAAAAATACTGAACATGACCCTCCCGCGCCATATTCCAGAGTTTCATAAAAAATCTCCGCACCGCTTTCAATTATGCCAATAGTCTCAGCCGTTATCATGCGCGCTCTCTCTATGAATTCATTCTCCGTGAGCGCCGGCGCCGCGCCGACTGCCGTTGAGCTGTCCGTGTTCCTGTAAGTAACGCGGTCGAACGCATCCACCCTGATATTGAATTGTGTCCCGAGGCGGCCAAGAAGACCGTCCGGCGGGTAATATAAAGTATCCAGTTCATTGCCGTGCCCCATTGCGATGCGAGTAATATCCAACAGCAACTCAACGTTTCCCGGTGAAGCGGCATGAATGTCAGGGTATTCGCTCCCCCACAGAATAATGGCATATGGGGCATTTTCGGCGGCGCTGACATCTGTTTCAAAGGCAAACCGGGCTCCGTTTGGGGTGTATATGTCTAGTTCCTGCATCTTGACGGCGGAGGAGGCAGTCATGGCGGCGAAAAACAGGCCGCTTTCGGAATCCTGATAATAAACATTATTCCTTCCCTCGCCAAAAACGACGCAAACGCGCCTGATCGACGTATCTGCCGCCGCCTCCGGCAACCGCACTCCAAGCCAACCGCCAAGAGTCGATAGCTTCACGGGAATTAAATAATCATAATATATTCCCGATGCTGACAATGCCGCCCGCCATTCCGCTTCGGCGATTTCCATTGGTTCGGATGCGGAGCCGAGCGTCTCGCCCAAAAGCCCGATCGTCATTTCATAAACGGCATTGCGGGGGACTGTGTCGTTTCTGACGCCGTAACTCTACCCTTTCACGTCAGTGATG
>Ga0099364_10006511_pt1 | contig 16989 bp, 13 predicted proteins | sample TergutTh196P3_FD_73070 | JGI IMG/M metagenome (GOLD analysis project Ga0099364, IMG submission 73070) | Microcerotermes parvus P3 segment gut microbial communities from Pointe-Noire, Republic of the Congo - Th196 P3 | ecosystem: Host-associated > Arthropoda: Insects > Digestive system > Gut ... | reverse complement strand
TACGGAATTTGCAAAGATGAGGTTGGAGGTGAGAGGTATGAGGTGAGCGGTGGTGATGAGGTAAGTGGTGAGAGGTATGCGGTGAGTGGTGACGGAAAAAAATCCCCTTCAAATTTTGAAGGGGTGGACGGCGCAGCCGGACGGGGTAGTTTAAACGATATAACCCTAATTCCGAACCCAACAACGGGAGTGCTACAAGTTACAAGTTACGAGTTACAAGTTACAGGTATTGAAATTTTTGATGTGTATGGCAGAAACCTCACACCGCATACCTCATACCACACACCTCTTACCTCACTTGATATTTCAGATTTGGCATCCGGAGTATATTTTGTAAAAATTTTTACCAATGCTGGGGTGGTAACGAAGAAAGTAATAAAAAATTAAAAGAAAGTCTAAAAATCTAATATCTAAAAATCTAATATATGGGAAATTATGTTGTTGGCAATGCCATGATAAAATGCAGTTTTGGAGACGCCCCGATGCCTCTCACCGTTCTGCCCGACAAAATGACAATATGTGGTGGACAACCGATGGCTAACATTATGGATCACAAACCTATGATGAATATTAAACCCTTCGGGATGTGCAAGTCGCTGGCAAACCCTACCGTTGCCGCCGCTACTTCCGCAGCACTTGGCGTACTTACCCCAATGCCCTGCATTCCTAATACCACATCACCCTGGGTGCCTGGAGTACCCACCGTATTGGTAAAAAATATGCCCGCCCTTGACGACACTTGCAAATGTATGTGCTTGTGGGCAGGTATTATTGACGTGTCTTTTGCAGGACAGGCAACCGTGAAAACGTAATTAAGAGAATTAAGAATTAAAAGCAGAAAGGAACATTAATGTGTAATAACAAACAATATACTGAAAAAATATTAGTACAATAATCAATTTTATAAAAATGGAAAATCAAGAAAATCAAGAAAAACAAGGCATTAAACTGTTGTTTTCATACGAGAACAAAGTATGCGCAATGCGGGTTATCAACCCCAAAGAGAGTATCAAATTCACGATGGAAAAAGTGAAAGAACAGGCAAAGGCTATTCCCGACAAGTTGTGGGTTCTTCCCGAAATGGACAACGGTGGAAACCGTATCAAGTACTATTTGGGCAGAATGGACGATGATGGGAAAAGCGAAATTTTGAAAGAGAAAAAAGACGGCGAAGAGCAAAGTCTTTTTGATTATGGCGTGAAAGAAGGCGACAAACTGATCATCATTAAAAGAGTAATTGCGGGAGGAGGGGTTTGGTATGAATAAAGAAATTGAAGCCTTTAAAGGAACTAATTTCAGCGGAAAAGATGCCCGATTGTTTAAAGAATGGGAACTGATTGATAAACGCTATGATTTCGACAAACAGGGCTCTTACATTATCCGTAAAAGAAACGGCTTGGGACTGCCCACCGTTTTTGACATCGTTTTTGATGTTACATCTATTGTTGGCGTTTCGGAGCCGGACGAATCGGGTTTGAAAAAGCCTGTGTTTGGAAAAGAGCACGTTATGCGAATTACACTTCCAAACAACTATCCAAGTTCGGACGGACAGCCGGAGTTTAAATTTACCACTCCGGTTTGGCATCCCAATATTCGTTTTTATGGCGATTTTAAAGGGCGCGTTTGTTTAAATACCGGAGATAGCGGCGTGCACACGCATTTGGTAGAATATATTGACCGTGTTATTGATTATTTAACCTATTCCGACTACCACGCCCGAAACGAATACCCTTACCCCGAAGATTTGGACGTTGCCGAATGGGTAATAAAACAAGGCGAACCACAAGAATGGATAAAGTTTAAACAAAACTAACGGCAGAAGGCAGAAAGCAGAAAATTGAAAATTGAAAATTGAAAGTTGAAAGTTGAAAATGAACAATGAAAAGAAAAATCTAAAAGTCTATAAGTCTTGTGTCTAAAAGTCTAATATCTAAATAATAATCATTATGAAAAAACTAATCTCATTATTATCCTTATCGTTCGCATTCCTCTTTACATTATCTGCGCAAATTACACAAATAGAGGCAAATCTGATTGTTATGGAACGTTTGAGCAACGAAGCCAAATATTATATTATTTATGCCCAAGACAGTGTGACAACAGAGGGATATACCATAACTACCTCTTTGGAAGAGATGCTTGAATTGGATTATTTGTGTTGGATTTATTACATAAATTACCCTGATGAACCAAACGGAAAATACCTGATAGTGAAAGAAAGCAACGGAAGTTTGTTGGAAGTGAACACAAATAATGACGAGGGACCGGAAGATTTGGAAGAATGGATGATAGTTGCAATACCTTTAGTAATTCCATTTGAAAATTTTTCTTTACAGGGAACTTCGTGTTATCCTGCTGTATGGTTTGTATTTGATTCGTTAATTGTTATTAGGAGTTATGAAGAATTTGAAAATTATTTTAATTGTACAAATAGTTTGCCTGAAATAGATTTTTCTGAATATACATTACTGATGGTAAGAGTTAAGTCTGTTAGTCAGGAATTTGTTAATATAGGTATTGATTTTTTTCAAACTAATGTGTCTCAATATGTTTTGTTTTTGGATGTAGAAATGAGCATAATTGGTTTTCCTTATGTAGTTCGTGTTCTTGTGCCCAAAATAGCAGAAGAAGAAACAGTTTTATTAAACATATATTATCATTAAATACAAACATTATATGAAAAAGCAATTTTTTACATTAGGAATTATTTTATTGTGTATGTTCTGCCACGCACAAACACCTTATTATTATCGTAATCACGAAAATAAGAAAACGTATCTTTTACCCAATACAAAATATGCTTTTTTATCATTGAAAGAAAAACAATTGCCTGCTGATATTGAACAGCGTGGTTATACAATAACCGCACTTCAATTTGATAATAAATCTCGTTTTTGGGCAGAGTTACGTTTTGAGGATGAGTTGTTGGAAGAACAATATTGGGAACTATTGTCAGATATTAAAACTCATAATCCCGATATTATCATTTCTCCCTACTTTAAGAATTATAAAAATTATAAAATTGGATTGTCCAACTTTTTTTATGTGAAATTGAAATCAGAGGGAGATACAACACTTCTTAAACAAATGGCAGAACAAACCAAAACCATTATTATGGAACAGGATGTTTTTATGCCCTTGTGGTTTATTATGAGCACAACGGAAGAATCGGGATTCAATACTATGGAATGTTGCAACGTTTTTTATGAATCCGATTTGTTTTATGCTGCAGAGCCCAATTTAATGCCGGAAAATTTGTTGGCAAGCAGTAATGATACTTACTTTGATACACAATGGGGGTTAAAAAATACAGGACAATATGGCGGTTTGCTCGAAATGGATATAAATGCAATAAACGTATGGCAAATCTCCACCGGTAAAAATGTTATTGTAGCCGTTATAGATGAAGGTATTGAACTTAACCACCCTGATTTAGTGGATAATATATATCCTTTGAGTTATGATCCCGAAACATCTTCATCTCCAAGTGTTGTATATGGAGGGCATGGCACTGCCTGTGCAGGTATTATAGGTGCTGTAAGAGACAATAACAAAGGGATTACAGGAATTGCACCAAATTGCCAATTAATGTCAATAAGTAATAGCTTTTATATAACACCAAATCTTCACCAAAATCTTGCTACAGGAATAAATTGGGCTTGGATATATGGCGCAGATGTTATCAGTAATTCTTGGGCAAGCAACTATTTATCAAATAATTACATCACTGATGCTATAAATTATGCGGTTACATACGGAAGAAATGGATTAGGATGTGTAGTAACATTTTGTACGCAAAACTATGATTCATCGGTTGAATATCCTGCAACTTTACCCAATGTTATTGCTGTGGGTGCGATGAGTCCGTGCGGAGAAAGAAAATCTCCTACTTCTTGTGATACTGAAACAGATTGGGGCAGTAATTATGGAGAAGAATTGGATGTGGTTGCTCCGGGTGTTTTAATTGCTACTACCGATATTCAAGGTACGGCAGGCTATAATCCTAATATTCCAATTCATACTAACAATAGTGGATATTTGATTACTACAGATTTTCCAGATGAAGATTATACTGTATGGTTTAATGGGACTTCTGCTGCAACTCCTTTTGTTTCAGGTGTAGCCGCTCTCATTCTATCAGTAAATCCTACATTAACAGGACAAGAAGTTAGGGATATTATTGAAAGTACCACGCAAAAAGTAAGAACAGATTTATATACTTACGATACTGTGCCTAATCGTCCTAATGGTACGTGGCATGAAGAGATGGGCTATGGCTTAGTTGATGCTTACGCGGCGGTTTTAAAAACGTTGTGCTCTCTTCCTGCTACATCAGGAACTATTACTCATAATACGGATTGGGATACACCCAAACGAATAAATGATACTGTTTTTATTCAGGATGGTGTTACACTAACAATCTACTCAACTATAATAAGATGCGAAGAAAATGCCGCCATTGTAGTTGAGCCCGGCGGCAAACTCATTATTGATGGCGGCACGCTCACTAATGCTTGTGAAAACCAAATGTGGCAGGGAATCTCTGTACAAAGTAGCGGCTCTTATAGAAAGCCAAGTGGCGTTCAGGGGATTGTGGAAGTGATAAACGGAGGGACAATTGAAAACGCAAAAATTGGTATTCATTCTACCAATGGAGGATTCGTAACTGCAACAGATGCCTTTTTTCTTAACAACCAAATGTCTATTGTAATAGATTCGGTAATTAATAAACTCCCTGTAACTATTACCAACTCTCAATTTCTTATTGATGATAATTATTTGGGTGTTATTAACTTTTTTGGACCCCATATCAAACTTTCAAGTGGTTTTCCTATTGTGGTTACGGATTGTAGTTTTTCAAATGAAAATAGCGATAATGCAATATATCGTTTGCCAAGCCCACTTCCTTATTTAAACACAGGAATTTGGGCTTTTAATACCTCCTTATCGGTAAATGAGTCAATATTCTCAAAACTCGGTGTTGCCATTAATTCGAGCAATTCCGGTACTTCCCCTTTATTACAAATAGACCAGTGTGATTTTACAGATAATGTATCCAGTGTTGTACAAAATGCCATAAATTATTCAAATATAACGAATAATAATTTTAATCTATTCACTACCAAACAATCATTTGGGATTAGCATTGGGCAATCTATGGGATATACCATTACTGAAAATATTTTTGTTAAAAGTTCTTCTCAACCTAATTCGTTTCAAACTTCCGGTATAAAAATAAACAATAGTGGTTTAAGCGAAAACGAAATCTACAAAAACTATTTTTTTGATTTGAGTGTAGGCATTCAGGCACTTAATAAAAATTCATCACAAATAGACACAATATATACAAGAATTTCCGGGTTGCAATTTTTATGCAATTATTTTTCTAACATACAACAAAATGATATTTTGGTTGGGAATACGGCATATCAAACCGATCATTCTGTGCGCTTAATTCAAGGGAATTCACTAGATCTGGCTGGTAATGTTTTCGCAGGTCAAGTTCAAAGAATTAACTTGTTCAACAATTCTAATTTTCATGTAAATTACTATTATAGTAATATTTCTGCTAATGAAAACCCCACCACATCGGGCTCTGTAACAAAATATCCGCAAAATATTACCTCATTTTGTCCTTCAAAAACAGGAAAATCGAGAGGTAATTTAGAAAACGCCTTAGCCCAATACGATGAGTGGAATGAACAATATGAATACTATCTCGCATTATTAAAAGGTACAGAGGAAGGCAGCGAAGAATATTACATCATTTTGAATAAGGTTTCTTACTACAGCGCGTTGAAAGACAACTACTTTAATTGGATAATTGCATCGACAATGAATGAGGTGAGTGGTATGAGGTATGAGGTAAGTGGTAATGAAGGGGTGGACGGCGAAGCCGGACGGGGTAGTTTATATGAAACTCTTCGTTTCCTCTTCTCCTACCGCAACCACTATACCGACAACCTTTCCATTGCAGAAACCTATATGGCAGAGCATAATTACGACGAAGCGCAAGCAACGATAGCGCAAATTTATGCACAATTTGAGATTACGAGTGAACAAGTTGACGAGTTGACGGGTTTACAAACTTATATTCGTTGGTTGCAGCAATTAGAAAATAATCAAAAGAGTATTTATTCGTTATCTGAAAATGAAATTGAATATCTTGTGAACTATGTAGAAACGAATATCGGGCGCGGTAGAGTTTTTGCCAACAATATCTTGTGCGGATTGTACGGAATTTGCAAAGATGAGGTTGGAGGTGAGAGGTATGAGGTGAGCGGTGGTGATGAGGTAAGTGGTGAGAGGTATGCGGTGAGTGGTGACGGAAAAAAATCCCCTTCAAATTTTGAAGGAGTGGACGGCGCAGCCGGACGGGGTAGTTTAAACGATATAACCCTGATTCCGAACCCGACAACGGGAAAATTGAGAATTGAGAATGGAGAATTGAAAATTATAAATGTGGAAGTGTTTGATATGTACGGCAGAAATCTCACACCTCACACCTCATACCTCACACCTCTTACCTCACTCGATATTTCGGATTTAACGTCCGGAGTATATTTTGTAAAAATAACAACAGAAAAAGGAATAATAACAAAAAAAATAATTAAAATATGAAAAAAATTCTTACATTGATGTTCGTTTTAATCGCTGGGGCAACACCATTATCCGCACAAATAACGCGAGAACAAGCCGATGAAATTGTTTTGGAATATATCCAAAACGTAGTAACTTCACCTTACCTGTTGTACATTCACCAAAACTCACCTATCACCAATGAAACTACTATTACCACAGAAACCGAAGAAATAATAAATATCAAATACAACAGTTGGTTTTATTATCTCACCGATTTTCCCGAACTGAATACGTTCCAACACCGCTATCTGCTTGTGAAAGAAACGAATGGTAACATATTGGAAATAATTCCACAAAATGACATAGATAGCAACGATTTGTTTTCAAATTGGGAATGTATTAATTTTGTAACCGTTACGGAAATAATAGAGGTACCGGAAACGGCATTTGCTTTTATTCCACTTACGCTTTCGGGAATGGTTATTCCGGAAAATGCAACATATCAAATTGTTTCTTGGAGTATTTTTGATTCAGGTACAACCGGTGCTTCCATTACAGATGCTATTCTTGAAACTGAAGATTCAGGAACAGTAATAGTTACGGCAACTATTTCAAATGGCATAGCATTAGATACGGATTTCGAGCAAAATTTTACAATTTCTGTGAATAAAGTATCTCTTATGGGCGGAATATCCATTACAGGTATTGCGGTTTTTGGAGAAACATTAGTAGTTAATTCTGATTTGTTTTCTGAGCCCGATATTCCCAATTTGGGCGAATTAGTCTATCAATGGAAAAGAGGCGACATCAACGTTGGCACAAATAGCGAAAATTATACCATAGAACAGGATGACATCGGTAATAAAATTACTGTTACCGTAACTGCTGCCCATTGCGAAGGAATGATTACTTCAGAGCAAACCTCTGAGGTTGAAAAAGCACCTCAAACTGCACCCGAAATACCAACTTTGTTGGATGCTACCACAACAAGCATTACTTTGAATACTTTGTTGGGTTGCGAATACCGTATGGATTACGGCGAGTGGCAAAATTCTAATATATTTTGTGAATTAGAGCCGAATACTACCTACCTTTTCGATGCGCGAAAAATGGAAATGGAAACCCATTTAGCATCACCTGCAAGCGAAACAGTTTCATTCAGTACCCAACCGCTCGGTATTGATGATTACTCGTTGGAAATTATTAATATTATTCCGAACCCAACAACGGGAGAGTTGAGAATTGAGAGCAACAAGGGGATTAATCCCCTTGTTATAGAAGTGTTTGATGTTTATGGCAGAAAGCAGAAGGCAGAAAGCAGAAAGCAGAATGAAATATTAGATATTTCGGATTTAACGTCCGGAGTATATTTTGTAAAAATAACAACAGAAAAAGGAATTGTAACAAAAAAAGTAATAAAAAATTAAAAGAAAGTCTAAAAGACTAATATCTAAAAGTCTAATATCTAATCATTAATAATAATCATTATGAAAAAAACCCTTATCTTATTAGTAATATTAACTGTGTGCAGTTTTTTTGCATATTCGCAACGAAAAATAGAACTGCAACCTCACAAACCCGTGAGTATGCAAGTACGGCTGTTGGACGAAGCCAAAACAGACGACAACTTCGTAATGAACTTGCCCCTTACTTTAACACTTGTGGACAACAACGTTCTTTTTGTTATGGTGGGCAACGACACAGCACTCAGTTACGGGCAAACCGTTTGGATGTTCTCGCAAGAAATGAGTTTAACAGAACTTTTGAAAAATGACCTCAACGTGAAAGTTCCAAAAACATTCGAAAAACAATACCCTACCCTAAATCCGGTGTTGGTTAAGCAAAGAAATATGAGAATGTTTCGCAATTTTGACGATGGTTACGATATAGTGAAAAAGAATGCAAAGCCCATTTTCTTGGAAATTATTACCCTGCCATCTAATAACCAAATGAGATTCTCATTGCAGTTTTATGTGGCAAAACCCAACAATCTCTCTAATCTGCTGGGAACAAAGTGCAAACCGGTGGATATTGAAATTGAAATCAAATAAATATTTTTAATTATTAATTAATAAAATGTTATTACAATGAAAATTAAAATTTTACTCTTATTACTAACCCTTATTGCCATCAAAGTTTTTTCACAAGAGGAAGTTATTTATCTTTATCCTCAAAAGGAGTACGAATCTATCATTACACTTTCTCCTGCTGTGGGAAAAGGAAGTGAGGTAAACTTGAACCTTACCGTGTTTTGGGATAATAATAACGAACTCATTAAAGTAGAATTGAAAGGCGCAAGAGGAGAAGAAAAATTTATCTATTTCTTCCCCGAAAAAATGTTCATTAAAAAGCAGGTAATGAAATTGCGGCAAGATATTTGGTTTACCAAAGATATGCTGAAATGTGATAAAGGAACTGTGGATGCAGGTATTAATCCTAAAAAACTTGTAAATTTAGAATTGGATGAGCCCATAAAAAGTATTAGGATGTTGGAATGTAGCGACAAAAGTTCGGTGTTTTCTTTCGATTTCAGAGAAGCCATTATGGACTACGAAGACCTTACTATTCCGCTAAATCTGTACATAGCAACCAAAGAAACATTGAAAGGCGAACGGCGCAGAAAAGTAGAGTATTTGTCTAAATTTTCTATCATAGTTTTATTGCAAAGTTCTTGCGATGACCCCGATTTGGTAAAAGTGATTCAAACACTTTCTGCTGAAATTGAGAATATGCAAACCCAAACCACTACCATTCAGCGTGAAATAGATAATTTGGTAGATTTACCCTGCGCAACCATATTAGAGTTGCCCGAAAAACTGCTGGGAAAAGAGAAAGAGATTACCCAAATTAGAGATATGAGGTTTGCAGCCTGCGATAACTTAAAAAAAACTATCAATACCTACAACGAAGTATTGGAAACACGAAACAAAACCATCTTCAACTATAATCTTGCTTTAGATGATTATATTGAGTTTTGTTTAGAACCGGAACCCGAGCCGGAAGTAGTTGAAGTGGTGCCCGAACCCGAACCCATACCGGTAAAAACTCCCGTGCAACCCCAAACTCCCGTTGAAGAAGTGAATTGCCGAAATCTTTATAAAGCAAATGAACAGTTGGCAGAACTTTTATTAGATGTAAAAAATAGCAAACAACCTAATTTGTCATCTTTTAAACAAGAGTTTGACAAAATTAAAAAGAGCGTTTCAAGTCCGGGATACAAAAATTGTAAGAGTGATTATAAAGTCTATGAAAGTTTATGCAGCAAAATTGAAAATCGTTTTAAACAATAAATATTATGCAGATTAAATACTTTTTTTTAATAATTCTATTTCAAATTGCCCTTTTTGGTGTAAAAGGACAAAATATTGACGATATTTTACAACGTCAAGAAAATAGTTCTACCGAGCAAACCCAACAGGCAGAGCCCAAAAGTAAACAGGTAAAGAAAGCAAAAGAGGAGCAGAAAAATCAGCCGGCTTCTACGGAACAAACCGATCAGAAAGAAGAAATTATTATGGCAATAGACTATGATATTCCCAAAGGCAATTCTTCCGCTGATGCCGGTTTGGAAACTCCTGCCGAAATTAATGCCAAATGGAGAAAGTATTTGGCAGATAGAACACAAGAAATGCTAACACTTTATAACAGTATTTTGGAAATTGATTCGAACAAAATTACAAAAGAACAAATTGATGAGTATGTTATTGAAGTAAATATGGTAAAAGAAAAATTTGATTCTCGTTTGGGAGGTGGCGAATTGTGGAAAGATAACGATGAATTGGACGAAATGCGCGCCGAATTTTCAGCCTGTTATTCGCGTACCATAAAAAAACTGAACTACTTGGAAGCGCAATTTGGAAAGCAGGACAAACCGATGCATCCCTTATTCAAATGGGGCATTGCATTACTTGCCTTGATGGTGGCTATTCCCATTTTTTCTCAAATTAAATCTGCATTTACCGTTAAAAATGCTAAAAAACAAGCCAAAAAATTAGCGCAAATACAAATGATGGAAGCAGAAAAACAAATGCTGCTCAACGATGAGTCAAATATTATTAAACTAAGTTAAATTATGAAAATTATGAATTCTTTTATGAAAATAAATATGAAAAAAACAGTTTGGAAATGGTTCCCCATTTTTATCTTTTTTGCTTGTTTTGCAGGAAAACAACAAGCGGTAAGTCAAATAAAAGTAGAATATGATAGTGAAATTTCCGAAATCACTATTACCAATCGTTCCGGACAAGATATTGTGTGGATTAGAGATGATATCGGTAAAAATGCGGCAGCAAAAAATTCTTTCGACCTTTCCATTGTTAAAAAAATGGAACCGGCAGGCATTGCTCTCTCCGATTATTACATTACGATGCCCAATAAAAGAACGCTCACTTTCAAAAATATAAAAACAAAACCCGATAAAATTGTTTATTATACCTACAAAATAGTAAACGGATTGTTTCAACTCTCTGAAAAAAAAGAAGTTTTATCTAAAGATTTTGAAACTCCAAAAATACAGGAAGAACCTCCAAAAAAACAGGAAGAACCCGCAAAACCCGAAGATAATCTATCTAATGTTTTAGAAACAACTCCCGTAACCCCTGCAACTCCTCAAGAAACAAAACCAACACAAACTACGCAAACTCCTTCAACAACAACTACCACAACCAAAACAAAAGCCACAACACCTGCAACACCTGTTGTAGTAAAAAATCCAAACCGCGAAAAAATTGATAAATTATTTGACGAGAGTAGAGAATTGTTAGCCAAAAGCAAAGAAGGAGTTACTGCCGACGAAAAAGATATTCTTAGAAATATTGAAAAAAGAGTTACTACACTGCGAAACAGAATTGAACGGGAACAGAATGACTTGGAAGTAAAAAAATCGAATAAAAAAGTAAAATGTAACGATTGCGAAGAATTAATACGGTTTGCCTCCGAATCTATGGCGGAATTAGACTACTTGAATGCTAAAATTCATAGAATTCTTGCAAGTTTAACAGATATTGAAATTGAAAATTTGAAAAAAGAGTACAGAGATGAAGTTCTACAAACCATTTCTCAAGATGCGCTCAATTTAGATTATGTGAAAAAAGAGATTGAAAAAAGAACTAAAAGTTCATTGTGGGGTTGGAAAGGAGTGAGTAAAGTGAAAAATAAATTAGAAACCATTAAGAAAGATTTTCAACAAATTACCGACAAGAGTAACGCCTTTATTCAAAGAAAACTACAAAGTTACAGCGATGATTACGATAGAGCCGTAATTATTGATTTAAACAAAGAGATTCCAATTGACCAAAAAGATATAACCGATTGTGAAAAAGAATTGGATAGAATTTCGGTTCCTTATGGAAAATTATCCTTAATTGTTATCGTCTTTTTGTTGCTGTTAACCGGTGTGGGACTTTATCTCAAAACCGTTTATATGAACAAACAAGAGGAAAAGATTAAAGAAGAAAAGAAAATTTCCGGTGAGAGCGGACTACTTATTGAAGAAGACTATACCGTTGAAGTGGTTTCTTATAATGTTGGTATCAAAGATATTAAAGAAAAACCCGGAGATTATTACAAAGTGGATATGGACACCATTTTTGACGATACTACCATCAGAAATGTATATTTTAGTAAAAAAGCGATTTTAGATATTTATAAGTTTTTCTCTGCCTTTTTACGATATGACGATAAAACCAATGAAACCGGCTGTTTCTTGGTAGGACGCTGGGAGTATGTGCCCAATAGCAATAATCAACGATACGACATCAGCATTGAATCGGTTATTGAGCCTTCCGATGATGCGGTTTATGGCGAATATGCCCTGAATTTTGGTGCCAAAATAGGCATTACGCTTAATTTTGCAATAGAAAAACTGTGCGAAAAAACAGGCAACGAATATGTGCATACCGCTTGGATGCACTCGCACCCCGGATTGGGTTTGTTTTTATCCAGTCAAGATTTAAGCGTGCAATCACAGTTGGCGCACAGTCAGCATTTTGGAAGAATGCTTGCCATTGTATTAGACAGCAACAGCCCCGATTTTCAAACCGCTTTCTTTACGCCCAAAATGAACAAAACGATGAACAACGATAAAGAGGTAAAACAACTGTTATCTTTTGAAGCGATGTATCAGTGGGCGAAAAAATCTCCGGTACAGGAAATTCAAGCACAACCTGTTCCTGCCCCCGCCGCACCCCAAAACAATTACTCTGTGGATGTAGTATCTAAAAAAAATACAATCAATAAAGTATCTATCAGTGCTTCTGCCATTATTGATATGGATATGGCTATTATGCCCGATGCTACCGGCTTGCAGGGATATATATCCGGAATGTTAAAAGATAAAGAACTACTTCTCAACGATTTTGAAGAATATGTAGGAGAAGCCACAACGAAAAAAGAAACGGTGGCTTGTTTCTGTGTGGTTCCTCAATTTGATATGAAAAAAATATCTACCGACGCAGATTTATCAAAGTTGATAAAAGAATATCAATTCGCTGTATTCTACGCACTAAACGATGAAAAAATTCACATAATAAGTAAAGATGAATTATTAATCTCCATCTCCTTACAAGAGATGAAAGAATGGACAAGACGGAAACGATGAGATTCAATTAAGAATTAAGAATTAAGAATTAAAAATCTAATACCTAAAAGTCTAATATCTAAAAGTCTAAAAATCTAAAATCTATAATCATTATGAATAAACATTTACTTCTTACCTTAGCGGCATTATTTGCCCTTTTTATTCCACTTCATGCAAGTAAGGATATTATTCCTCGCTCTGAACAAAAAGACGCGAAATATACTATCAACCTGCACTTTGCAAAACAGGCTTGGTCGGCAAATGCCGATACCCTATTCTTGCGTTTTAGAATTACCGATAACTTTACTCATAAGAAAGTTTTCTGGAGTGACTTAACCCCCGAAAATTTTGAAATTAGAGAAGATAGCGGTAATCCCCCTGATAAAGGGATAATTGTTGAAAGAATTGTGCAACAAGCAGGTGCTTTGTCGGATAGGATTTCCCAAAACGCAGCCTTCTGGTTTTTGGTGGATAGAGGAAAAACCATCAGCCCCGAAGATATGGAAAGTATGAGAGAAGCAATTCGGCAAACGGTGGAAAATCTGCCCGACAGTTGCGCCTACATCTGCTTCTTCGACAAAAATATTACGGAGGTTAAATTAATTACTAAAAACAACTTTTTCCAATTTGAAAGAGAATTTGTTGTAAAACCGGATAACAGAGATTTGTACCAAAGTATCATCAAAGTGTTTGAACGTTTTGCTATTGACCAAACTATGGAAAAAGATGCCAAATGTTTGCTCGTTTTTACCGATGGAAAAATTAACCTCTCTTCTATTGAAGAGATTGACAAATTAGACCAATCGGAAGAGTATTTTAGACATATTGATAATACTTACGAAAATATTGTACAAATCCACGCTTTTAGATATGGAATGGAAAACAGCCTTGCAGATAAAGTTTTGAACGACTTGTGCTTGCACCGTCAAAACCCTGCCTTGATTGGTGGTTTCTATCCTGCAAGAAATGTATCCGGAATTGTGGACTCCCTGCGAGGTTTTGTAAACAACCTCTCTTCCGACTACGAACTGATGCTTGTCAATAATCTTGATAAAATATACAACGGAGGCAAATTAACCCTGCAAGTTATTCTTTCTATGGGTTTTGATAAAGCGGTAGGCGAAATTCAGTACGCCATTGCAAGTAAAGAAAAACCGCTTGGTCCCGGTATAAAATCCGATGATACCTACATCGCTATCATTTTCGGGCTCTTTATCCTGTTTATTGCGTTCTTTATTATGCAAGTAGTAATTCCCTATTTTATTTCCAAAACCTCAAACTTTGAGAAGAAATATGTGAAACCCTACGAACCTATGCGAACCGAAGACGGCGAAGTATATGAAGTGTGCTCCTTCTGTCAAGAACCCTTAGAAAGAGGAGACCAAATTGTTACCAAATGTTCTCACAAAATTCACTGGGACTGCTGGAAAGAAAACGGATACAAATGCGTGGAATACGGGCAAAATTGTAAAGACGGAATACAGTATCACTACGACAGCAAACATCCTTTCGACTTGAAAAAAAGCCCCTACTATATGAAATGGGCAATGGCAGGTATGATCAGCGGATTTTTTATCTGGATCATCTTTCGTATGAGTTCTAAACTAACGCTTTTCAAAAGTTTCATTGATAAACTGTTAGAAACTTTTTATCCCCAAAAATTTATGACTTCTATTGACGGAGTTGAGCAAATACCTTCTGATGCTTGCGCCACCTTCCATTCAAAAATAGCGGGATTACTGCTGGTGGGTGTTTTGCTCGGTTTTATCTTAACGTTTTTGTTCAGTTATCTTAACGATTTCAGAAAAAAGAACGCACGGGTTGTTTTCTCCTACACTTTCCGCTCATTGATTGGTGCATTGGTGGGGTTTGTTACTTTCCTTGCGGGCTCCATTCTTTGTATCAGTTTGGGAAAATTTAACAACGTAGCGTGGTTAGACGCTATTCCTTGGATGCTCTTCGGAGGATTTGTCGCCCTAACACTTTCCATTAAAACCACTATCAAATGGCAAGATGCTTTAATTGGTGGGCTTATTTCAGGTATTCTCAGTTTCATCATTTTATATTCCACTTATTTTTTCCCATCTTTCGGCGTACTGTTCAGTTTTATGCTCTGCAGCGGCTGATTGGGAATCTCTATCATTGCTCGCCACACATTGGCACAAAAATATTTCCTTAAATATAAAAGTGCTAAAAGAGAAGGCTCTATTGCTATTCATAAATGGATGAACGACTCCGGCGGAAGCAACGAAGTTACCATCGGAAAATCGAATCATTGTGTGGTGCAAATGAACTGGGATGAAAGCGACAATATTGCTCCAATGCAGGTAAAACTCTACATCGACCCCAAAAGAAGAGTGCCTATGCTGAAAGTAGTAGAAGGCGGAATGATATACGATGGTAGAGACGGACGTAGAGACGAATTTTACCAGTTAAGACACAACGTGAAGTTTAAAATTGGTAATACAGACTTCCAATATATTGAAAAATAATACTATCTAATTATGAAACGGATATCCTTTCTATTAGTTTTTTTATGCACCCTCACCATCTATGCTCAAATTGATGTGCAAAATAATGTGGTAACCGGAAAATTAGAATACTCCATACTTCCCATAAATAAAGCATTAGGAGAAACCTATTTTAATTGTATGTAGTTGAATTTATGATTTTTAATATTTAATACGAATAAAAATGGATAATAATGAAATAACAACAAAACGATGGGGCGAAGAAGTGTTTCCTTTACTCTCGTGGTTTAAAATTGACAAAGTGCGCAACGCCAAAGTGATGGTTATCGGCGCAGGTGCCTTAGGAAACGAAGTTTTGAAAAATTTGGCACTCTTTGGAGTGGGAAATATTATTGTGGTGGATTTCGACCAGATAGAATACAGCAATCTTACACGCTCTATCCTATTTCGTCCGGAAGATGCCGACAAAGGTTTTTACAAAGCAGAGATTGCCGCCAAACGACTTATGGAAATTAATCCTACTATTCACGTGCAAGCCGTATGCGGAGACCTTGCCACCGAAGTAGGTTTGGGTATTTATCGCCGAATGGATGTGGTGGTAGGATGTTTAGACAGTTTGCGGGCACGATTGTTGCTCAACCGTATGTGTTTCCGTGCAGGAAAAATTTGGATTGAAGGTGGAATCGGCGATTTGGAAGGACAGGTTACCGCATACCAACTGAACAAAAATTGCTACGAATGTAGCCTTACCCAAGAAGAAAACAGTGTGGCTGACGAAGATACTTACGAAAACAGAGCCTCCTGCCCGCAAATTGCCAAAGGAAACGCAGAACGCGGTCGTGTGGCTACTACGCCCGTTTCTGCATCGCTTATCGGTGCCATTCAAGCACAGGAGGCTATGAAAATTATTCATAATGAAGAACTGAAATCGGGTGTTTTTGAATCTCTTATCGGAAAAATGTTCCACTACGAAGGCAAACACACACACTCCGAAACTTTTAACTTCTACTCGTATGAAAACGAATGTATCTCGCACGAGTTTTGGGATAATGTAACTGAAATTCCTACGTTAAGTGCTGATAACACCATTAAGGATACTTTGGAAATCATTAAAAAAACACTTCAAGTGAATACGGTTACTATTAACTTACGCAATGATAAATTTGTGGATTTTTTAGCCTCCCGCTCCGGAAACGAAAAATATACTACGATGATGCCCGCATCGAAAATCCCAAACTTTATTGATGCGCACAAAGATCTGGAGTATCTTACCATTGCCGAAGGAGGACTGTACCAAAGCTCTTACGAAGATATTGACGACGAATTTCCTTACCCTGATTTAACATTAAAACAGATTGG
>Ga0099364_10006510_pt1 | contig 16990 bp, 15 predicted proteins | sample TergutTh196P3_FD_73070 | JGI IMG/M metagenome (GOLD analysis project Ga0099364, IMG submission 73070) | Microcerotermes parvus P3 segment gut microbial communities from Pointe-Noire, Republic of the Congo - Th196 P3 | ecosystem: Host-associated > Arthropoda: Insects > Digestive system > Gut ... | reverse complement strand
TTTACTGAAAACCGACTCCGCCCGAATCCCGACCGAACAGATCAACCGGGGAGTTTCCGGAAATTCGCCTTATACATTGACCATTGAAAGACCTGTCAGAATCGACAATTCGGAATATCTTCAGGTGGTTATTGAATCGCCCTATAAAATTATTTTGGGCAGAATGTTTGTATTGTTAGTCACTTCGTTTCTTATCGCCCTGATTCTTGGTTATTGTATCTATCTGCAAATAAGTTTGATTATCAGGCAGGGACGCATTGCTGAAATCAGGCAGGACTTTACGCAGGCTATGGTTCACGATATGAAAAATCCGATTACAAACATTTATGCAAGCGCTAACATGTTGAAAAAAGGAGAGTTGGACGCCAAACCCCATCTGAAAAATCAATATTTCGATGTACTGCTCAAAGAAATCAACCGGCTGATGGCATTTACCAATAAAATATTAACCATCGCAAAATTTGAAAACAAAAAAATTGATTTGACAAAGAGTGAGATTGATTTAAACGAATTGTTGAACTGTCTGATAGATGAATATCTATTGAATCCTCCTAAAGAAATTCGGTTTTCAACGGATTTGAAGGCTGGTTTGATTCATGCAGATAGGGAATATATGGCCGATGTTTTTAGAAATCTGTTCGACAATGCCATCAAATATTCCAATGATTCGGTTTCTATTCATCTAAAAGCCAAAAAAGAGAAAAAAGAGACAATCGTTCAGATCAGGGACAATGGCATAGGCATTTCCCCCAAAGATCAAAAACGATTGTTTATGAAATTTGAACGCATCCATACCCGCGAAAAAGAAAGAAAGAGCGGTTTTGGATTGGGCTTATATTATGTATATCAGATCATTTTAGCTCATGGAGGAACTGTGAAGGTTGAAAGTGTGCCGGATCAATACAGTGAATTTACCCTCATTATACCAAACAAAGAATCATGATTAAACTATTGTTTATTGAAGACGAACCAATGCTTAGTTATATTGTCAAAAGCAGTCTGGAAGAAGTTATCGGCGGTTACGAAGTTATACTGGCTGCCAATGGAAAGGAAGGATTGGAGATATTATCCAAACTGACTCCGGATGTGATTGTGACAGACATTGAGATGCCTGTGATGAGCGGGTTGGAAATGGTTGAAACGATCAGGGAACTGAACAGGCATATTCCAATTCTTTTTACATCCGCCAGAATAACTGCCGGCGATGTGATTGCCGGCTACGCTGTGGGGGCAAACAATTATATCAAAAAACCGTTTCTTCCCCAGGAATTGGATTCTCATATCAAGGGATTGCTGAACTATTACAACAATCCGCCCGTCAAGGAAAAAGAGGTTTATCAATTAGGAAAATATACATTTAATCCCAAGAATTTTTGCTTAATATATCAACCGAAAAAAATTCAATTGACTTCTACGGAATCAAAAATATTAAACTTACTCTGCGAAAATATGGGAAATGTGGTTGACAGAACAGAGTTTTTGACAAAATTTTGGTCGGTTGATTACGACACGAAATATACTTCTCGAAGTCTGGATATATTTGTCGGAAACTTACGCCGCTATCTGTCAGAAGATAAATCCGTGTCAATCAGGACAATTAAAAAGGTTGGTCTGATTCTTGAGGTGGAGAAATGAGGTACAACTTCAGGACGGTTGATTTCTTTTTCAATTCCTTTCTATGTTTGGGATTGACATCTGCATCGTAGTTTAGCAGTTTGCATAAAAGATTGACCCTGATTTCAAGATTGTCTCCCCAGAATTTTTCTTTTAAAAAGGAATAGATTGTTTCACTGTCATTTATGTAAAAGAAATGAGCCTTTTCATCAAATGCCAGTTCGTAGATCGCTTCATATACCCTTTTTTCTGCAACTTTCGATTCCATTGACATGATAATTTGTTTCAAAGGTACGGTGTATTACGCTATCCCTCTTCCCTTTTTACGTTATCTTATTGTTAAGGAAATGTTATATAATTGTAAAGAAAAACGATATTTTCGTTACGGCTATGATTTAACCTGCATTATTCATCATAAACATTTCACCTTCCGTCATTCCGACCGAAGCATACTCCGCTGCCGCTCCGTGTGTTTCGGTCGAAATGACGTGACGAAAAGACAAACTTATGAATAATGTAGGTTAATATTGTATTGCAACGAATCCCGTTTTTAGATGACTGATTACTAATCACAAAATAATCAATACGAAGAAAGATTTTTTCGTTTTCTAAAAAAAACGCTATCTTTGCGTATGATTATAAATGAATAGGCAATGCGAGAGTTTAATGTTACCGGACTGTGCGTACCTGATATGCACTACATGGTGGATATCAGCGAAAAAGTTGAACAGGTCTTCAAGTTGGTGCAAGGCAAAAAATACTTCACCATCAATCGGGGTCGTCAGTATGGCAAAACCACAACGATATTGAGGTTGAAAAAACGACTGCCCGCAGATTATATCTGTGTGAGTATCAGTTTTCAGTATTCATCAGATAAAATGTTTGCCGACGAAGAAGGCTTTTCTCAGGAATTATTAAACAGAATAAACGATGCTTTATCTTTTAGTAATGAAGAAGAGGCCAAACTGTGGCTTGATGATAGCGTAACAAGTTTTGTTAAACTGAATTATTTCATCAGGGAACGGTGCCGGGGCAAAAAGATTGTCCTGATCATTGACGAATCCGACGAAGCCTCAAACAACGAAATCTTCATGCGGTTCCTGAAATTATTACGTGATAAATATCTTTTCAGAAATGCAGGCGACGATTACACCTTTCACAGCGTCATATTAGCCGGCGTTTACGACGTCAGGAACCTCAAACAAAAAATGATATTAGCTGGTAATTACACGCCCAGCGTCGGCGAAAGTGCCATGAACTCGCCCTGGAACATTGCCGTAGATTTCAACATTGACATGTCGTTCTCGGCGAAGGAAATAGAAACGATGCTCGCAGACTACGAAAACGACCACCATACCGGCATGAACATCAGCGAAATTGCACAGGAAATCCGTTTCTATACAAGCGGTTATCCCTATCTCGTTTCAAGGATCTGCCTGCTGATCGAAAGAGATCTGGACAGCAACTGGACGTTAGAAGGCGTACAGAAAGCGATCAAACTGATATTGAGAGAAGACAGCACCCTGTTTAATGATATGTTTAAAAAAATAAGAGAAAATCAGGCTTTAAACGAAATGATGTTTGATCTGACAGTTGGCAAGATAAAATATGACTTTAATGTAGATAATCCCGCCATACAGTTTGGCATTATGTTTGGATTTTTAGCACGGGATACGGATATGTTGCAGGTTCATAACAAGATATTTGAAATTCGGATTACCAATTATTTTATCTCAATGAATACGTTAAAATGGCGCGATCAAATCATCCAGCCATCGGAAAACGAAATCATCAAAAACAACATTTTCGACATGGCGCTGTGTCTGACGAAGTTCAAAGCGCATTATGCCGAAATATACACCGAAAAAGACCTGAAATTTCTTGAAAGAGACGGCAAGTTACTCTTCCTGACCTATCTGAAACCGTTAATCAACAACACGGGTTTTTATCATTTTGAGTCTGAGACGCGCGACCGGGGCAAAATAGATATGGTGATCGATTACCTGCAACAGCAGTTTATCGTCGAACTCAAACTGTGGCATGGCGAGAGCCGTCACGAGGATGCCTGTGAACAGTTAGCCAGCTACCTGAAATCGAAAAACATGGATTGTGGCTACCTGCTTACATTCGACTTCCGCAAAAAGAGCGACGACCGTTTCGCCGAAAACAAATGGATAGACTGCAATGGCAAACGCATATTTGACGTGGTGCTGCGGGTAGGGAAAGAATAACACCCTTGCCCCCATTTTCAACAGGAACGTCATTCCCTGTTATAACAGTCTCACCGTCGAAACGCCCCTGTCGAACCTGTCAAGGAAACACTCCTAAATTGCATAAAAATGAAACGGATCAATACAAAAGACATTGCCCGAACCGAAAACATGTATGAATGGCGCCGATGTCTTATGAATTTCATAAACAACATAAATACAGCATGTTAAACCCTAACTCCGCTTATTTTAGGTAGTCTATTCCAATTTTGGCAAACAGTTGCTGAATTTTCCCGGTCATTTCGGCTCGGTGCCATTCACTCCTGATTTTCACTTTACAAATTGCTTTCGAGAGTTCGATGATGTCCTTTGGCGAGTATTTAGTTAGGAGTTCTGCCTGTCGTAATCTCACATACAATTTATAATAGGCTATCATAGCAATAAAATTGGCAAAGAGCCACCCTTCCAACACATACCGGTTCTGCATGCAGGAAACATCTGCATCTAAATAATTTTTATAACTGTCGAACATGATTTCTATCTCGTTTCGTTGCCTGTATGATTCATAAACGGTTTGTTCAACAGGTATTTCTTTTTCCGGTTTCTTCTTTCGTCCGGACTGTTGCGGTTTGTTTTCCGGCTTTTCCATTTGATACACCATTGTCAATGTGCCAAAACTGTGATATTTTTCATCAAATTTATTTTTGACATAACTTTCCGGATGGGTTTCTATACGGCTTAAATAATCCCTCTCTTCGCTGACTCTCAACGCTTCATCAAGAAATGTAATCAATCGGTAATCTCCTTTTTGATAGGAATAGTACCAAATAATCCTGCCTTGAAAAATAAAATACCTCATCTCCTTTTTGAAGTCGTTACGTTTGAGGGGAGAATAATCAATCAACGGATTGTTTCTTTGTAATGGAATGATATAAAACAATTTTTCTTCTTCTAACCTGTCAATGTTTGCTGCGCTGAAAAAACCTTTGTCGGCGATGAATACGACGCTGTCTTTCACATTCATTTCTTTTATGCACAGCGACATGGATTTTACATCGGTGATGTTACCGTTGACCAGGCGGTAATAAACAGGCTGTTTCATTTGAGCTGAAAACAGATACATCAGGCGGATTTGCTTCTCAAAATCAAAATCAGGATTATAGCCTTTTGCATTGATGGCTATGTTTTCGGATACACTAAACGAGTGGGTGGAATCCATCAATACGAAGTTTTTCTCATTTTCAGGCACATCGCTTAACAGGGTTTTCATCCAACCGACCACTTTTTCGCGATTTTCGCCCAGATATTTCAGATTCGATGAAATAATCTTATCAGACATGGTGGTGGTCGACCAGTGTTCGGAACAGAAATCGTGCCAGTGATAACTGGTAGCACGCTTGATCGGCGTTTGACAGGCCCAGCGCATCATGGAAAAACTCAATAATAATTCCGCCTGTTCATATCCAAACATCTCACGCAAAGAACTGATTTCTTCTTTCATCAAATCGGAAAACAGGTGGTAAACACCAAAGGTTTTGATGTCTACTCGCGGAATTTCCTCGCTTTTACGCCTTAATGAATCTTTTGACGAAGGTATAAAGCCTTCCTTTTCCGTGATTTTACCCAGCAAACGAACGGTCTTCTTTTCTGACCGTTTCTTTTCCCTGTTGTACGTGAAGGCAACTTCATATTTATAGAAGCCATTATTGATCCGCTTAATCTCGGTACGCGGCTCTTTGTACGCTTGAATCCAATCCGGTAAATACATGACAATAAGTTTTTATAATGTAAAACAATATATATGCAACCTATTTAGGTTGTCGCAAAGGACGACAAAAAAAACGACACTACCAAATGCAATGCCGCTTTTTTGAGATTTTTTACTTAGAAGGGGTAAAATTTTGCGGAGTTAGGGATTAAACAAATGCTAACTCCCATCTCTTTCAAACAGTGTGTCAATTCACGTATATATGTACCAATGCCGTTTAGTTTTGAGCTGGCATATTCGTCTATGATGTATACATTTTTCATGACTATTCAATCAAAGGATAAACTGTTCTTATTAATATTCCGGCTAATCCATCTGCCAATCCAAGTTTGGCAGCTAAAATATCATCTTCACTTTTTAACTCCAACTCATTTGTAAATAAGTAGATATCCGGTTTATAAAACGGCATATCAATATGTACAAAACAGAAAAACAACTGTCTGACTTTACGTAAGCCGCTTGAAATCATTTTATTTGGCAAAAATTGTAGTTTCCGGCGGATATCATTCAGGTATGTATTATCAAACGGCCTGGGTTCATTTCGTGTTTTTGTTCCTGCTAAACGTATCATTACATAATGAAGCAATCCTTCCATACCTGTTTCAAGGGAAAGATCGTTCATTCGCCGGATATCTATCATCATTATTTTTTCATCAACCGCTGAACAGGTATCAATAATGTTTTTGCTGTCAATAAATTGCTTCTGTATCATGTATTCTATTCCCCATCCAAATCCGCATAAACCGGCAGCAAAATCACGTGACATCTTGTCATCTAATTTCTTTGGCAAACTGTTTTGCAGTTCTATTGCATAATCGATATATACTGGATTATTCCTGTATCTTCCACATTCAAAAAATGCAATCACTATTCCAAGTGTACCGTAAAACAAACCATTACGTTTAAAGGAAGAGGCATTCAACATTAAATGATGAATAATTTGTTCTTCCTGTGTGAATGGCATGTATTCTATTTGATTGGTATATTGATTTCCCATTTAAGATACTACACTATACTGATTAAACGCACTTAATCTCTGATTCATTAAGGAATTTATTTTATTCCATTCTTCCCACAGGCAATCTCTCGATATATTACAATTTTTGCAATCAGGACAAGATGGAAAAGACATTTTCGAGAATAATTTGGTTGATCGCTCTTTAAAGTCCTTCAAAACCACCGACACATCGTTTTCCGGGAACAATTGGATTAACTTCTTCCGAATTTCAATATTAACAAATCCATCTGCCTTTAGCTGCAAAAAAGCCATAATACAACGATAATAATTCAAATTCGAATAGTTTTTTTCTGGCAAAGTTTTCATATAGCAGGTAAAATAGTTTGCGGCCATTTTATCTTTACCTAATATATAACTTAACAAAGCAACTATTAGTCTCAAATCAATTTTTTCAAACTCACTCGATTTCTTAAGATGCAAATTGGTTGATTTGAAATAGGATGTACTTCCGAGATAGAAACTATTAGGATTTTTACTGCAATAATCGTCTAATTCTTCAAACAAAAATTCAAGTTCGTCCTTGTTACAGGGAGAAATATTCAACAAATAATTAGCTACCCGATTGACTCTGATTATTCTTTCGATTTTATCGACATCGCTAAGAAAAATTTCAGACATTCCTGGTATATAAATTTTATATGTAGGAAAGCCTAAAAAGGACAAATTTCTTACAAACAATTTGAACCCACTTCTTTTCACCAAGCCAAGCAAATGTGTATATCCTTGTTTGTTATCTTCCAATTCCGTCAAAAAAGCGTTTTTATAAATATTGTTTGTTTTTTCGTTATAAAAAATTGACATGGGAAACTGTCCGGTGCCATTTTTTGAAATTTTTTCAAGGTTATTCTTTATGATTTTATGATCATTGGTAAAATTATATTCAATCGGCAACATTCTACCGGAAATAAATGATTGTATATCATTTCCTTGAAAAGCCTCTGTGAGACAACGTTCTAAGGCAATTGAAAAAACAGATTCGCTTCCAAGCCTGAATTGATATCGCGTCCTGGATTTATTCATCAACAAAACGCCCACTACCGGATAACTACCCCCCAAAGTACAATCTTTAATGAATACATCCAAATCCGCATTTTTCAACAATTCAATAATATTCATTGTTTTTTGATCTTTTACGCTTTCAATCGGTATATCAGGCAAGGTCAATTGACGAAACAAAATTTCTTTTGAAACATATCGTTCCATGATTTCGCATATTCCGTGACATAATGCTTCGTATGGGGAGTTTCCGGCACACATACCATTGGTACCACATGCTAAATTTATCAGTATGGAAGGAAGTGATTGACATTTTTCTTTAAAAACATCATAATATTCCGAAAAACACGACATTCTCGGGTAATTCTTAAATATTGTGAAAAATATTTCGTTTTCAAAATCACGAACTAAATGTTTCATTAGTATAGGATGCTCTTTCGAAAACTTCACTATGTCGTCAATTTTTTCATCAGGAAAAGTTTGGTGATGATACTTTAGCCCGTATGTTTTATTAAACAGTTTTTTATTTTGAAGCCGCTCCATGATTTCTCCATACGCACTTGCTAAAGCAAAGGAACGGGATATGCCTTTCCCATTATTTCCTACACCAGGGAATCCGTCAACTTCCAATCGAACAGAAAAACATTCAGACGATATATCCCCCCAACTATCTTCGTATAGCTCGATTCCCAAATGATACAAGATGTCACGAACTTCTTTAATTGTATCAAAAGGTGTAGCGTCTTTATACTTATTTTTAGAATTACTCACTATTTATTGTTTAAAAATGATAATGTTAACTTGTTATATGGAAACTTATACTTTTATTGTTGTTATTGTAATGTCAATTACCTTGCCGCCGCTCTTGACGTTTCATCTTCGATGCCGGTTTGTTTGTTGCGAGCCGCTCTCACTGTGGTAGAACCGAAATTATACCGGAGCGTCAGACTTGCGTAACGGCTATCACTTCCAACAGCCAAAGAATAATTCACGTTCTCATATTGAGCATGCATGTTTTCTCCAAATGTATAAAACATGTCGTTGACAGTTAGCGATAAGGTTATTTTGTTTTTCAACAGTGTCTGCCGAAGACCTACCGAAAAATTTCCTCGCGGTTGCATCACTAAATAGGTTACACGCGTCTTTGCCTGGTAGAAGCCAGATATTTCGGCTGAAAGGGTAGGCGTAATGGTAATATTGTTGTTGAGTTGAGCGAAGAACATACCTCCTTTATTGACAAACTCGCCCGACACTTCATCGGAGTTACTGACGATATATCCACCCTGAACGGTCAGGTTTGCCGTCCAGATTTTGAGTAATGTCTTGCGATAATTTGCCATCACAAAAACGTTTTGAGTTTTGCCGAAATTTTTATATGTTGTTCCATATCGTTCTGTATCGGCATCTTGTATCGGCGCCAGCGTAATCAGATCGGTAGTGTGGCTGTATCCGATGCGCGTCATCAGACTTTGGGCGAACGTATGCGATAATTGAATATTGTGCGAATATGCCGGCGTCAGGTTGGGATTTCCGCGAATGAAAGAAAATGCGTCAAGAGCAACTTCAAACGGATTTAGAAAACTGTACCCGGGGCGGCTTAATCTGCGGCTGTACGATAGTCCGAAGTTGTGTTTCTGCGACATCTGATAATTCACAAAAAATGTCGGGAACAAGTTGAAATACGCAGTGTCGTTCTTCTCGCCCGTTGTTTTTTGATCCGGTTTCAATGATGTGTATTCTCCGCGCAATCCTGCTTGCAAATTAAATTTGCCAAGCCGTTGGTTGACATTGAAGTAGGCGGCAGCTATCTGCTCGGTATATACGAACCGGTTGGTTCTGTTAGTGTCAATTTCCCAATCGGCGCCGTTAAATACGTCGAACTTAATATCATTGTCTGTTTCGCTTTGGCTAATTTTTGCGCCAGTTTCTACGCGAGCATCTTTCCAAAGTGGTTGCGCATAGTCTGTTTTTGCCGAATAAACATTGATAATTTGCGGGTTGGTATTGCGAAGCTGTTCGGGGATGTCTATTACTGTATAATTAGGGTCATAATATATGTTCTTGTTTTGCTGGAAGGGTTCAAAACTGAAATGGGCATAATCCAAATCAAGGTTCAACTGTTGCCCGGGCTTATCAAATGTAGCCTGATAATTCGCGTTTACCTGGATGCCGTTACTGCTTCCGGTTTGTTTATTGTCTGTTTCCGAATAACTTACTCCATTGTATGTGGGTGAGATATTGTTAATCCCTTTGATAGACGTATTTCCGTCATCTGATAGATATGCATTTACGATGACGCCAAAAGTGTTTTTAGGATTAATGAAATAATCCATCCCTGCTCGTACAGAGTTACGTAAACCGGCTTGGGTATTCTTGCCTATGGCATTTTGGTCGAAAGTGGTTTCGCCGGCAAAAGTTTGCATTACATTAGTCTGACTGATTTTTTGCCAATAATTGTTACGATTGACAGAATAATTGCCAAACATATTAAACTTTTCGCGCCGCCAGTTCAGGTCTACGCCGACATTTTCCCTGTCCATCCGTCCTTGTTGGTAGCCTGCAGTCAATGTTCCGTTTACGCCGAATTGTAAACCTTTTCTGGTGCGAATATCAATAATGCCGCCTCCGCCGCCTGCATCATAGCGCGACGATGGATTGGTAATTACTTCGATGCGGTCAATTTCGCCGCCCTGCATGGAGTTGAGAAAGGCTGTTAACTGTTCACCAGACATACGCGAGGGGCGACCGTCAATCCACACTTGTACGCTGTTGCCCATTGCCGAGATGTCACCCTTTTGATTTACAAGCAAGCCGGGCGTGTTGCGCAAAATATCCAGCGCATCGCGTCCGGCGCTTTGGATACTGCCGCTCACGTTTACAATGTAACGGTCGGCTCGATTTACCACTAATGGACGATTGGCGGTTACAACCACTTCTTGCAATCGAGTGGCACTTTCGGAAAGCATGATGTCGCCCAAGTCGCTTTGCGCGGGAACATTCACACTGCGGTACAATCTCTTGTAGCCGATAAACGAAACCTGCAACAGGTAATCGCCTGCCGCTACGTTGTTGATGACGAATGTACCGTCATCGCCGGTCATTGTGCCTGTTATGGCAGTTGAATCCGCACGCAGTAGCGCAACAGTAGCAAACGGAACCGTAGAGCCATCTGATCCATCTTTTACGGTTCCAATGAGTTGATGTTGTGCAGTTGCGGTTAATATGCAAAAACTAAAGATTGCTAAAAAAAAACTGACATTTTTCATAAAAACTGAATTAAATTGTTTGACTTCTTTATTTTTTTATATTGAATGGTATACTCCTAAATAATTCGGGTTCTTTAAGGAACTGCTTATATTGGTTTAATATCTTATATTCAAGCGTATTTTTCCATTGAGTACATCGTCTCTCCTCATTATCTAAATAGTCCCATGGACATAAAGAACCACATATAGGAAAAAATTTGCAATCAAAGCATCCCCATTGTTCAAATACAGTATTACTAAGTTTGATTTGTTCAAAAATAGATTGTCCAAAATCTTCTGATAGATCCTTTATTGTACCAATAGCATGTTCTTTTCTTCCGACGGCTTCCCAGCATCTAAACACATCACCGTTATAATCAACTACCCATACATTTTTTGATATAGCGTATCCACATCCTGGTTCACCTCCATACATTGGATAATGAAATTTAAGTTTCGCCTTATTAGTCTTCTTGATATCATTGTATTTGTCCGCCAAATTACGTCTTATGTGGTCTTGCAAGACGGTAAATTCATTCCTGGAAAAAACTTTATTACTATCAGATTCCACGTATGCTAAATATATAAATATTTTATTTTTATATGGCCATATTTTTCTTTCAATCAGATTATCAATCAAATCAAGAATTAAATCTTTATTACTATTGTCAACATTAATTCGTATAATAAATTTAAGCTGATCGTTTGCATTCAATATGTTTTTAAGAATTAAATTATAATTATTTGTTGGGTCTGCCGGATAATGCCTTCTTTTATTATGAACAGGCTCCGGTCCATCAATAGTTATTTGAGCATTTCTGATTCCATGTTCATATAATAAATTACAGTTTTCCGCTGATAATAATATTCCATTTGTAATGATAGACGAATTATTATTTTTAACATCAAATAATTTGCATATTTTATTGATTTTTTTCTGCATAGATATAATTATCGGCAGTTGTAACAAAGGTTCTCCACCACACCATGTTATTGATACCTCTTTTATATGATTTATAGCAATTGATTTTGTAATAAAATCAATGATGTCATTTTGAACGTCTAATCCCATAGAACTTGTATTTTTCCTAATACCTGGACTTTCAAAACAATAATAACATTTGAAATTACATTGTAATGTAGGTGCAATCGTTAAAGATAATCTTTTATTATCTTTTTGTAGTATATCTAAACGCATTTGATTCGTATCTATTGCAACTTGTTTTTCATCAAAGTCATCAAGTATTATTATACCTGATGAGATTAAATCATTAAATTCGTCATTTGTGATATATGCAGGATCATATTTAATATTTCCATTACATTGTTGGATAAAATTTTGGACTTTCCGATCTTTATCACTAATTAAAGTATTTCTTAAAGAATTGTAAACAAGATTGATATTATCATCATTGTCGCTTATAAAAAAATTATATTTACTTTCCTTCATGGTTAAATACGATATTAAAAATAGTCACAAAATTGATGAGGTTGGTTTAAAATATTTATTAATACTTTATTTGCAACCTCATCAATAACAAGTTTAACGATTAGAAGACAACGTCACTAGCTTCATCGCCGTCAGCATAGTTGACAAGCCCATCATGCCTATTACAGCCACCGCTACCGCTACTACCGCCATACAATTCTTCTAACTCACTCTCGTTCACTTGCTCACTCACTTGATTTTCAATCAATTTGTCCATAATACTTAAAATTTAAATAATTACTAAAAAAAACTAATCCTGACTTTTGTCATTATCTTCAATGGTATACCCTAAATAGTTCAAAGCATACCGTTTTATCTTGTCGTTATATGGAAATAAATCTTGATAAGATTCAAAATTCATCAAAATATCAGGTCTTATGCCGATATTATCATCAATTAGCTTGCCAAATGCGTCTTTTGTCGTTCCTTCAAAATGATATAAAATAGAGTTTTGAGGCAAAAAAGTAGAAGTAGCAAATTGAGCGCTACCGGCAGTATGTGTTGCCCCTATTACATCAATATCCGATCTGTTTTTTCTTAGCGCATTGATCAATAGTTCAGCATAGCATGTCGTTCTTGCATCAACCAAAATTACAATTGGCGATTTTACAAGAAATTGCTTGGATGGTTTCACAATCATTTTCGATTGAATCGTATCTGAATTTGAATCAGCTTGTATGAGAAGAGTGTTTTCGGAAATCAAAAAAGAAAAAAGAGTAGCTACGGAATGATCCCCGGATGAACATCCACGTAAATCAAGAATTAATCCGTTGCACTGTTCAAAATTCGATTGGTGAGAATAGATAAATGGAACAATTCTGGACGCATGAAATGTAGGTTTAAAATAAGCAATATTACCATACATCTCAATTACATTATCACTAAACACCTTAAATCCATGAGGAATAATCTTTCTGCCGGAAAAATTAGATTCATTTAACAAAATAGAGTATAACCCATCTTTTCCCATAAATTCAACAGATAAATTACTGCCCCATTTTTCTCTTGCCAAATACAACAATTGCTGTGTTATTTTTATCTCACGTTGATGAGATGTTGAAGCATACATGTTTTTTGAAAAATCTTTATATAATTGTTCAACATCAATATGATTAATTGAAAGTAATTGATCGCCGAGATGGATTTTGCCTTCAAGCAGTGGATCGAAAACAGCAGCTACTGCAATATTATTATTAATATTGTAAAAATAGATTGACTGTAAGGGGGATTCGTCATTATTCTGTCTATTAGTTGATAACCCTATATGACAACTGTTTAATGATGCAATAATTTCCCTCAAGCCTTCATAATAACTATTTAGATTATTGGAAGTATTGGCTAATTGAATGTGGCGGTTAATCAATTCCTGTTTGTTAATACCATATACTTCGTAGAGATCATAATCATTTAATTGTTGATTAATATATTGACTAATACATTGAATAGAATCGTAAGTAGTGCGACAATCTTTCAAAATTAATTGATAGGCATATCCAAATTCGGCAGGTAAAAACCTGGGGAGTTCAAGGAACACATCACTTTGTTTTTCCGGATATTTTTGCAACAAAGAATCAAAAATCGCCATGCTTTCTGTTAAAAAATCAATTTTCCTCAATCCTTCCAACCGTCCAAGAATCAATTTCCTACTTTCCTTGTTTGATTTCCCAACAATCTGTATACTTGAATATTCATTGTTTTTTAAGTTTACAGAAGCATAGATAGTAGGCAAATAAACATATTCTTTTTCTTTTGCTGGGATATGCAAAATTATAGGAACTAAATTTCCATGTGTTGTTTTCAAAAACAATTGGATGGTGTCTATCCCTTCTGCAAAGACATCAATTTCGAAATGAATATTATCAAAATTCATACTGTTAGAGTCAAAAGCCAATTCAATTATTTCATAATTATCTAAGGTCGCAGATTCAATCGTAGTATTGGTTGAAGTATGAAAATATTTATATGCAGGGAAAAAGAAGGCAACGTGGCTGCCTTGAATAACTTTATCTCGAGAAAGCGTATAAGCGGTTGAATCACCGAACAACTTATATTCTAAAGACCAGCTCTGTCCTTTCGCGCTGATAGAAAATAAATGTATCATCATTACTATCGGTAGCGCATTTTTTATTGCTTTCCTAACGTTTGTTAATTCTTCTTTTTTCACGACGATTTTTTTTGTTTATAAATAATTGGCTGCTTAAATTGAATGCAAAGTAACGGTAAATGAATCCGAAAAAACCGGACTTGGAAAAATAATTTCAGGATAAAATTAATATTCACCTTAACTTCCAGTTATTTCCCCTTCAAGAAAACTCATGGGCAGTTTTATCAATTTGATCAGGAAGTCGGAAATCAGAGACACGTTTACGCGTGTACCTACAATATATAATAAGATAGTACGCCGAATCACTTCTACTACCATGCGACTGATGATCAATACCAATTGAGCTAATAAAATCAATTGGATAAAACTCAGGCTTCGATGCCCGATTCCCCTGATCAACGATGGATTGTGTAAGGAACGGAAAAACCAATTGCAGCAAGCTGCCGAGGAACAAACCAATAATCAATTGTTTCACCATCGCCCGGTAAGGCTTCACATATTTCAAAAGGAGCCAAAGTGAGATGCTTTCATATTGGATTGCTTCCGCTTCATAAAATTTGGCCGTTGTTTCCAGAAACATGGCTACACCTTTTTCAAAACCGCCTTCCACCGTACTAATCCAGCAATTTTTAAATTCCTGTTCTTCATAGTTCAATATACCGTAAGCGGGGTCTGCGATATGAAAGAAGCATTTTCCTTTTTGTTGAGTTATCTTAAATAATACAACAAAAAGTTCCTGCTTCCAATGAATGATATAGGGCAGTTTGGCCTGTACCTTCAGTTTTTTGATGGATGTACGAACTGCGGTCAAGCGGAAGCCGATGCTTTCTGCCACTTCACTCAACCCCATCAGATTAACGCCTGTCCGCATAATGTATGATTTTTCATTCAACTGCTGTACGGAAAAGGATCTTCCATAATGCTTTTCAATCATGCGCAGGCAGGAAGGTCCGCAGTCCATTACATCCAATTGCCTGAAGAAGGGAGACTTCATGCCAATGTTAATTTAATAAATCACTAAAATTGATGTAATTATCCAATACGACGTCATCTTGATCAACATCGCTCAGAAATGCTTTCCATACATCAATAGTATTTTCTCCGAAGACAACATCTATTTCGGACGAATGTAAAGAGTCATTCCCAAAATCATAGAATGGCTGATATTGTCTTTCTTCGTTGGATAAGAGCACACTTCTCATCTTTTTTGAATTTTATTTGTTAATAAAGGTCAAAGGTTATCGTATGATTTTACTGTTTCCGAATGGTCGTCTGAAGCTGTGTTGTGATTCTCACTTACAGTTCTTCCGGACAAATGATCCAGTTCGTTAGATTGTAATCGATCTTTTTCAAAACCCAGATAAAATCTTGGTGGATAATCATATACGTATGATTGCCGGTATTTGTGGTATCGAATAGGTGCGCCCATATCGTCCCGCAAAAAAGCAATCAATTCAAACAGACTGCTGCGCGACATTTTCAAGCGCTGTGCCAAATCAGTTGGAGGGCCTGTCGCTTGCAAGCGAATCAGGCGATCCAACCTGTCTAATGTTATTAAATCAACAAATTTCCTCATATCTTTTCTGTTTTCCTCAAGGGTACTTCTAAAAATCTTGTTTATTACACTTCCATCATTGTGGGCTTGATCCACAATCTCCTGTAAACAAAAGATATACTAAAAACAAGCTCAATATGACGCAAGGGGTTTTTAGAAGCGCCCTCAAATTAAATTTGATCAAAGATGCTAAAATGGATAGTTACTTATTAGCTATCCAAATCCATACATCATCTATCAAGACCCATCCCCCCCCTTGAACTTTTTTAAGCTCGTTACGATTCATTGCTAACTTTTTGAATCTCTCTAAATTCCCTGATTTTGACACTTTTGGTTTCATTTCTAAAATATTTTTTAAATGTTAAGATACGAATGCAAAGGAAAACTGTTTTTTTGAAACTTTGGGTTATCAAAAAGTTATCTTTACGTTAAATAATTGTAAACATTTTTTTGCCGTTAAATTTGTTTTACATATCAGAAATAACTAAATTTGCACGCAGATAACAAGTTTATTGTATTGCCGGACGAGTTACATAATTCTATAGCTCCAAAAATATAGACAGATGGAAAAAAAGTATATTAAAATTATAACAGCTATTGCATTGGTTGCCTTGTTATCCATACAGGGTATCTGGCTTTTCAATACCTATTCGATGCTTCAAAAAAACTTAATCGCTGAGTTTGAAGAAGGATTTGCAAGATCAATTGAAAAAGAGATTTACCAACGGCACATAGATTTTCTTCGTATAAGTAACCGTCCAACAGGTTTGGCTGTTCCAGGGGCTAGACCGGATAAAGACTTTTATTTAAACGCACTTGATTTTAATGAATTTTATATATCCTGGGGTCATTTTTTGTCTTTGGAAAGGGTTGACAGTATCTGGTCAAAAAAATTAGCGGACGACATCGGGACGGTCAAATATCTTTTACTGAAAACCGACTCCGCCCGAATCCCGACCGAACAGATCAACCGGGGAGTTTCCGGTAATTC
>Ga0099364_10006509_pt1 | contig 16992 bp, 11 predicted proteins | sample TergutTh196P3_FD_73070 | JGI IMG/M metagenome (GOLD analysis project Ga0099364, IMG submission 73070) | Microcerotermes parvus P3 segment gut microbial communities from Pointe-Noire, Republic of the Congo - Th196 P3 | ecosystem: Host-associated > Arthropoda: Insects > Digestive system > Gut ... | reverse complement strand
AACCATTGAGAAAATATCGAGCGACGGGAGAGGCATAGCGCGTACCGGCGACGGGGTTGTTTTTACGGAGGGGGCGCTGCCCGGCGAGGTGGTCGAGGCCGAGGTCGTTCAGCGAAAAAAAGACTTCGCGTTCGCGCGTGTAAGACGCGTGATTCAGGCCAACCCACAGCGCGTAGAACCCGCCTGTCCCGCCTTTGGAACCTGCGGAGGCTGTCAGCTCCAGCACGCGTCTTACGCGCTTCAGCTTGAAATCAAGGCCGAAGTCGTCCGCGACGCCCTGAAGCGCATAGGCGGGCTGGACGCCGTGATTGACCTTTCCGGCGTCCAGTGTTCCCCAAGTCCCCGGCAGTGGGGTTACCGCAACAAGGCGTCGTTTCCTGTCCGCAAGATAAAGGGCAAGCCGCTGATGGGTTTTTTCAGGGCGGACAGCCACTGGCTTGTGCCTGTTCAAAGCTGTCCGGTCAGCGCCGCTCCCCTGAACGAGCTTTTTTCCATCATGCAAAACGAGCTGCCGGGCCTCCGGCTTGACGTGTACGACGAGCGCGAGCACAAGGGAGCGCTGCGTCACGTCATTTTGAGGGCCGGTATCCACACCGGGCAAACCCTTGCTTCGCTGGTGCTCAACGGACGGCTGAACGCCCAAAATATGAAAAGCATAGCCGGGCTGTGCCGTCCTTTGAAAAAACTGACCACCTTGACGATAAACCATAATTCGCGCCCCGGCAACGTCATCCTCGGCGACCGCACCGAGGCGCTCAAAGGAGACGGGCTGATAGGCGAGCGGCTGGACGGCTGGCTCCTCAGTTACGACACTTCCTCTTTCTTCCAGGTCAACACCGAACAGGCCGCCGCGCTTTACCGTTACGCGCGGGAACTGGCCCGCGCCGGCGAAAGCGCGGACGTGCTGGAGCTGTACAGCGGCGTCGGGTCGCTAACCTGTTATCTGGCCGAAACGGAGACGCTCACGGCGGTGGAGGAATGGGGGAGAGCGGTTGAGCTGATGGAGAAAAACCTTGAGGACAACGGAATACACAACGTCAGGGTAATAAAGGGCAAAGCGGAGGAGGCGGACACGCCCGGCCCGTACGATCTGGTTGTCCTGGATCCGCCAAGGGGCGGCTGTGAGCGCGCCGTGCTCGACAGAATCATCGAGATGGGAATCGGCAGGGTTATCTATGTTTCCTGCAACCCCGCGACGCTTGCGCGTGACGCGAAGATTCTGAAGGAGGGCGGATATATGCCGAAGTCCGCGCGGGCGTTCGACATGTTCCCCCAGACCGTCCACGTGGAAACGGTTATGCTGATGGAGCGCGAGTGAATTATTAAGTTATTAAATTATTGAATTATTCCAGCCCTTCCAAATCAGCGGCCTTTGACACCTCCTCAAAATCACCGTTGAGCAGGTGTTCGGATAATGTGTCCAGCAGTTCCTCAATCCGGCGCGGCCACTCTTTTTGCCCCAAATCGGACAGCGCGGCCTTTGCGCTTTTTTTGTCGTATGTCTCACACGCTTCCCTGACGGCAAAGAGTTTTTCACGCAGATACTCGCGGTCATATTCCGCCGCGTCACCGCCGCTCCCCATGTTTTTGGCGAGTTTGGCGAGTTGGGCGAGTTTGGCAAGTTTTGTAAGTTCAGCGAGCTTTTCGACGACCGCCCGTAGCCCGCTCAGAAACGCCCCCGTTTCGGACAACATCACGGCAGTGTCCTTATCGCGCCCCGCCTGCTCCAATTTGCCCGCGACGTCGGAAAGCTCCGTTTCGCCGACGTTGGCAAACGCGCTTTTCATGGCGTGGACGCTGATCGTATACATCCGTATGTCTTCTTCATCATAAGAACCGCGCTCATGGATCTCCGCCAGCGCCGCGGCGGCCTTCTCGGCGTCCCGGATGAAAATTCCGGCCAACTGCGGGGTTACGGCAGGACGCTCCGCGTCTTCGGCATGTCTCCCCCGGCGCGCGCCTCCTCGCAGGCGGGCGGCCTCTATCACCTCGGGCGGCTGTTTGTCGCGTATGAATTTTTTCAGCGCGGCGTTCAACTGGCGCACGTCAATCGGCTTGGAAATAAAACCGTCGAAACCGTTTGCCAGAAACATATCCGCCTGCCCCACCAGCGCGTTGGCGGTCAGCGCGACGATTGGGAGCTTATACCCAAGTCCGCGTATGATTTTTGTCGCCTCAATGCCGTCCATCCCCGGCATCATATGATCCATAAACACAATGTCGTACTCTTTGCCGCCCTTTATTTTCTCAACCGCGTCAAATCCGCACATGACGGCGTCCACCGACAGCTCGTAAGGAGCCAGAAGCCCCTTGACCACATACAGGTTCGATTCCACGTCGTCCACGACAAGGGCGCTGCCATAGGGCATAGGCTCGAACACTACCTGCGCCCTTCTTATCTGTTTGGAGCCGTTCATGCGGAAATTTCTCAGGCTTTCCGCCAGTTCCCTGCCCAAAGCGCCCTCGCCGGTCGCCTTTTGCGGCAGACGCACAATAAATATCGTGCCCATGTTCAGTTCGCTTTTTACCGTGACCTCGCCGTTCATCAGGCGCACCAGGTTCCGGGTGATACCCATGCCCAGCCCCGTGCCCTCGGTCATACGGTTGGCCTCAGTGTTAAAACGGGAATACTCCTCAAACATCCTGCTTACCTGTTCCTCGGTCATGCCCTGGCCGGTGTCGCTCACGCGGAAAACAAGCGTCACCTCGGATTCCTCGGGCTCCGTTTCCCCGTTCCTCGTTTCTGAGGACACCGACAGCTTGACCACGCCTCTTTCCGTGTACTTGAACGCGTTGGAGAGCAGGTTGTTCAAAATCTGCTTGATACGGATCTCGTCGCCTATCAACTCCGACGGGGTGTTTTCATCCACGTGGAGTTCAAACTCAATCGGCTTGCTGCCTATGCGCATCATGTTCAGGGTCGTGGTATCGTTGAGCAGGCTGGCGACTTTGTACTCGCCCGGCGTCAGCTCCAGCTTGCCGGCCTCGATTTTGGACATGTCCAGTATGTCGTTGATGAGGGCGAGCAGCATTTCTCCCGAGTTGTAAATCTTGCCCAGCGCCTCCCTTATGTGCGGCACAAGCGTCTCGTCCTGGTGCAGGATCTCCGTTATGCCCAGAATCGCGTTCATAGGCGTGCGTATCTCGTGGCTCATCGTGGCTAAAAATTGGGTTTTCGCGCGGTTTGCCATTTCCGCCGACTCAAGCCGCCGCTGTTCGGTGATATCGGTATGATAACCCTCAAGCAGGCACGGCGTGCCGTCCGGCTTTTTCTCGATCACGCGGCTGCGCTCCCACACCCATTTGACCGCGCCATCCTTTGTTATGACCCGGAAAGTGGCTTCGAACGGCAAGCCCATTGGATATGTTTCCGCGCTCAGTTTTTTGAGAGCGTCAACGTCGTCGGGATGCACCAAATCAAAAAACCTGACCGCGCTGCCGCGCGTCAGCTCCTCCGGCGCGTACCCCAAAAGCTCCAGGCAGCCTTGGCTGACAAAGGTATAAGTATACTCAGGCGGGTTGTAAAGGCACTGAAACACCATTCCGGGCAGGTTGTTCATTATCGCTTCAATAGTAGCCGTCATGCGCTTATGCTCGCGCATGTCCCGCGCGTATGACAGAACGGCGTAATCGCCGCCATAGTTGACGCGCTCATACGTGGTTATCGCCGGTATAGGCGTTCCGTCCAGCAATTGATGCGTCCATTCGCCGACGAACCGCTCCCCCTCGAAAGCCTTGTCCACAATCGCGCAGGCCACTTCCATGGAAGAACGTCCGTCCGGCTGGAGTTCCGGCGACAGGACGGCGAAGTTATCTATAAACTCCTGTTTGCTATTCAGCTCAAAAAGCCTCACGGCCTCGCTGTTGCAGTCTATACACTCATAATTTCTGCTGACCAGGCAGCAGCAAAGAGGAATAGTGTCCAGCATGGTTTTAGCTCGCTCATGCGCTTCATTCGCCGCTTCTTCCGCCAGTTTTCGCTTGGTGATGTCCATGGTGATTCCCAGCAAACCCGCCACCTTGCCGTTCTGTATCAGGGGCGTCCTGATAATTTCCTTGGCCCGGCGGTGTTTACCGGCGAAAACGTACCACCCTTCCGTTGTCACGGTGACGCTTTCACTCAGCACCTTCCTGTCAATTTCTGAAAAGTCCCGGTCCGCGCTGCTGTCCCGCGTGTCCATGTCATGAAAAGCCCTGCCGATTATCTCCGATTCGCTGATTTCCAATTCCTCTTCAAACCTGCGGTTGCAGCTCGTGTACAGGCCGTTGAAGTCCTTGGTGTACACCATTGCTGGCATTGAATTGTATATGGCGGCAAGCGTGGCCGACTGTTCCGCGATGGTTCTGCTTTTTTGGGCGTCTTTCAGGTACAGAACCATCAGGATTGCGAGACTCAGAGTGAGCGTGCCGGCGAGTACGGTCATATAAAGGAAACGTTCCTGCTCAAATTTTCTGGAATAGTCATATACGCGGCTTGTCCAGCTTTTTACAATTTTTTCGGTATCGACATGGCTTTGGGCTTTGCCGATAATCGAGCGCAGTATCTCCTGGTCTTTATTCAGTCCGAAACGCGATTCCCCTATAGGCGCGGCGAAAACGACGTTTACTTTATACCCGGGCTTTTCTCGGTAATTCATCTGAAACAGAAGTATGAAATCAACCGTCATGAACAGGTCTATCTCGCCCAGCTCCAGGGCGTCCAGCGCTTCGTTCTGGGTATTGTAACGTTTGGCGTCGGTATGATTCGGGAACCACGCATCGAACATCACTTCCGCGGAGGTTCCCTTTACAACGCCCACGGACGCCCGTATCACCTGATATATTTCCAGATCGGGATAATCCGCCTTTGACAAAATCGCGTAATGGAAGGTGGAATAAGGGGCGTCAACCCATATAAATTCTTTTTCTCGTTCTTCGGTATGCGTCAATTCCGAAATCAAAGCGACGTCGCCCGTTCTGAGGCGCTCGAGTATCTCGGGAAACGTCGTGTTTTTATCCGTCGCCGCCTCGAACTCAATGCCGGTCAACTTGCTTATTTCCGCTAAAATATCCGGCGCGATACCGTCAAATTTTTTATAGTTTTCGTCGTAAAAGCTGATGGGGTAATTATCATGCTCCAGGGCAATACGTACTTTGGAGCCGCTTGCGGCTAAACCGGCGATATAGGCCGCTTCTTCGGCGCTTAAAGACCTGCCGAACTCATGTTTCGCGTATTCGGTATCGCCTTTCCTGTATAACTCATGAAGCCTGTCAATTCCCCCCGCGTAGATGTATTTGTTCACGACCGATATGACCGGCTCAAGCTCGGGGTTTGCGGTAGCCATTGAAACCGGGGCGTACACCAGCGGGAAAAACACCTGAGAATTGACAAGAGGATACGCGCTGTACGAATAAGGCTCCAACGTGTGGTCAACAAAGGCGTCAATGAAGCCCGACCTCAACATTCCAAACGCGTCCCCGGCGTCTTGCGCGTTTACGATTTCAAACGAAAGCTCGGGGTAAATTTCAAGAACGGACTGCGCGATCACGTCTTCTTCAGGAAAACCTACTCTGAGTCCGTTCAGGTCGCTTTCTGTCTTAATGTGGGAGTCGCCGTGTGTGAGAATCCTGAGCGAGCGTTCCGCAATCGGGTACGTCATGAAATAAGACAGCTTCCGCTCGGGCGTGGGGATCAGGTCGCCGGTGAAATCTACCGCCCTCGCGTCAATTCCGCTTTTCAGGGAATACCAGGAATAAAGCCTGTGAACAAACGGTATGCCGAAAAGCTCTGAAAGCAGTCCGCAAAACATTGGCGTAAAGCCCGCCAACTCGCCGTTCGGCAGCACAAACGCCTCTTTGGTGCGCAGGCTCCCATAAGAAAAACTCCGCCCCGCGGACTTGAGCGCCTCTATCGCGGTTATTTCATCTTCCGTCACGCCCGGAATGCCGCGGTATGAGGAAATGGAATCAATATTAAAGGAAGGCTTCGATTCCGCCGAACAGCTCGCGACGCCGCCGATAACAACGCCCAAAACAAGCAGCAGCGCGATTACCTGTCTTAATTTTACTTTCATATTGCTCCCAGCCCCTTCAAATTTCTTACCGCTGCCTTTGATTTCAAATTGATATCATGTTACTGGACTGAACTCGCGAGAGCGTTCTTTACTGTCTCGGGCGCTTTTTCGATAACCTTCAAATAGGCCCTGGCGGCGTGCTCCGGCTGACGCTTTCCCTGTTCCCAATTACGCAAGGTGTATAAGGACAAACCAAAACTGGCCGCGAAGGATGCCTGCGAAAGCCCCAGCCGATTACGAATGGCTTTCACGTCCACACGCTCCGGTATGTACACCCGATAATCGGTTTCCGGTAGCTCTCCTCGGGCAATGGCCACCGCTTCTTTCATACTTTCTACGATACGGCGCCCGCTCATGTTTTTCCTCCTTTATACTGACTCGCTAACTCAGACGTAAGCTCTCTCAGGATATTTTTCTCCAACTGTCCGATATTGGATTTTTCGTTTTTTGCGAAAATAGCCAGCGCAAATAACGGAATCTCTACAGAATGGAAAAAATATATCACCCTGAATCCCCCGCTTTTACCTCCGCCGGCACGTGCCCAGCGAATTTTCCTGACACCGCCCGCGCCTTTTATGACATCTCCCGCGGTGGGATTATACGCAAGGAACGATATTAAATCCTTTTGCTCGTCTTCGCCCAATAATTTCTTTGCGTCACGCAAAAACGACGGCGTTTCTATGACAGTTACAGGCGGCAACGTTTTCATAAAAATAAATATAAGTCATTGGCTTACCGGCGTCAAGTAACACCTTCACGCCCTGCGTACGTATAGTTCCAAAATCTTCAGCATAAGCGCGACGGCTTTTTCCATTGACTGGACGGGGATGAACTCGAAACGGCCGTGGTAGTTGTGGCCGCCGGTGAAGAGGTTCGGCGTCAGGAGGCCGCGCCAGGACAGCGCCGCTCCGTCCGTGCCGCCTCGCATGGGGATGACTCGCGGCTCGATACCAAGCTCGCGCATCGCTTCCAGCGCCGTGTCCAAAATGTGCTCGCTCCCCTTTAGCCTGTCGGCCATGTTGCGGTACTGATCCTTCATTATCAGGGTGAAGCGCTCATCCCCGTACTTGTCGTTCATCCACCGCACCGCCCCCTCCATGAACTTCTTGCGCGCCTCGAAGCGCGGCGTGTCATGGTCGCGGATGATGTATTTCAGAACCGCGCTCTCCGTCGTCCCCTGAAAGCTGAGGCAGTGGTAATACCCCTCGTACCCTTCGGTGTGCTCAGGAACCTCCGCGGGCGGGAAAAGGGAGTTCAGCTCCTGACCCATCGTCACGGCCGACAGCATAAGCCCCTTGGCCCTGCCGGGGTGAACCGCGCGCCCCTTTATGGTCACGGTTGCGCCGGCGGCGTTGAAGTTTTCACAGCACGCCTCCCCCACAGGCCCGCCGTCCATCGTGTAGGCGAAGTCCGCGCCGAATTTTTCGATGTCGAGAAGTTTAGCCAGATGGCTTACCTCCTCGTCCGGGGTGAAAGCAACCTTGACGTCGCCGTGCTCTATTTCAGGATGTTTTATCAGATATTCCACCCCGGCGATTATCTCCGCTATGCCCGCCTTGTTGTCGGCTCCCAGCAGGGTATTGCCGTCCGTGACGACGATATCCTGCCCCCTGTATTCCGCCAGATACGGGAAGTCCCCCGGCGACAGCACCACCTTGTCCGCCCCGTCTTCCTTCAAGATGATGTCCCCCCCGTCGTAGTTCCTGACCACTCTCGGCCTGACGTCCCTGCCCGTCACCTCCGTGGCGGTGTCCATGTGGGCTATGAAGCCGATGGCGGGGACTTTCTTTTTTTTCTCGGGGTCTTTTATATTGGAAGGCAAAGTACCCATGACGTAGGCGTGTTCGTCCGCCTCCACGCCTGCGAGCCCCAGCTCCCTCAATTCGTCGGCCAGCTCCTTCGCTAGAACCATCTGCCCAAGCGTGGAGGGCACTGTATCCGCGCCGTCCGCCGCCTGAGTGTCGTATGCCGCGTATTTCAAAAAACGCTCCAGCACAGAATACATAAAATCTCTCCTTATGAATATAGATCCGTGCTCAGGTACTTAAGCCCGGTGTCGCAGATGACGATACCCACTGTATTACCCTTTTCAGGCCCTTCCAGCAGTTTCCTGGCCGCGGCGGCGTGAGCGCCCGAGGAGAATCCGCAGAAAACGCCCTCCATACCGGAGAGCAGGCGCGCGCCCTCTATCGCCTCGTCATCCGTCACGCCTACGCTGCCCGTAATCAGCGACCGATCCAGGAAGGGAACCTCGCGCCCATACCCGCCCCCCTGTATGCGATGTCCGCCCTCTTTCCGCGTCCCTTCGCCGTAATAGGGGACGTTCGCGGGCTCGACCACGTAACACCGCGCGTCGGGGTTGTGCCTGCGCATGGAGGCCGCTATGCCGGAGAAGCCGCCGCCGGTTCCGATGAAGTCTGCGATGGCGTCGATTGTCCCCCCGGACTGCTCCCACATTTCGTCGCCCGTGGTTTCCTGCGCCAGCGCGTTGCCGGGGTTGTGGAACTGCCCGACGCAAAAGGCCCCCAGCTCTTTGGTCAGGCGCTCCGTCTCCGCCATGACAAGGTCCATGTCGGCCTGGCTGACCGCGCCCGGCTTGGAGTCCGGGGCCTGCTCCACGCGTACGACCTTCGCGCCGAACGCCTGACTGATTCGTACCCGTTCTATCGAGTTTCCCTTGGACATGACGGCGATAAATGGATATCCCAGAAGGGAGCACACAAGCGCGAGCCCGTTGCCCGTGTTGCCGCTCGTCTCCTCTATGACGGTCTGCCCCGGTTTCAAAAGCCCCTTGCGCTCCGCCTCGCGGATCATCCCGAGGGCTATGCGGTCTTTTTTGCTCCCCGAAGGGTTAAGGTTATCCAGCTTCGCCAGGATTCGCCCTTCCAACTTCCAGTGCCCGGCCAAACGTCCGAGTTCGACGAGAGGGGTGTTGCCGATAGCCTCCAAGACGTTTTTCATGACTGCCATGTCTGTAGCCTCCATACCCGAAGTGTGTGCTTTCAAAATATTTTACACGAATAAATGTTGTATTTTTTATGCCGTGCTATATCATACTTAAACGAGGGTATCGACTTATGGCAATTAGGAGGCGATAAAAAAAGGAATAACGCCCGCGGGAATATCGGGTCCTTCATAAAACACGGGCGGCAGGGGATTGCCCAGCGTTAAAGATGTATGGTATACTACCAAGGTCAAGAGAGCCGTTAGCTCAGCCGGTAGAGCACCGGACTTTTAATCCGGGTGTCGAGGGTTCAAGTCCCTCACGGCTCACCATCGCAAGTTAAAAAGCGGTCCCATCGTCTAGGGGTCTAGGACACAGCCCTTTCAAGGCTGCGACGCGGGTTCGAACCCCGCTGGGACCGCCAAATAAGCGTTTAGCGCATGTTTGAGTGAATTTGATAAGACACATTTCGGCCTCATTTGTACAGCATATTATCTCAGCTTGAGGGACTCACACTCCGCCAGAAGGGCTTAGGAGATTTTCCTAAGAGGCTGTTTATCATCTCGCTGTAATAGTTTGCAGGGGCGGTATGAATGCCGCCCCTGCGCATGATTTTGAAAGCCGTTTATGGGGGAGAACCGCGCTTTAAATTGCCCTTGACGCTGTGCCGTTCGCTTAATTTCGCCCTTACGTCCCGCAGGGTTACGCCCTGCGTGAACATCATCACCAGCACATGGTAAGCGAGGTCGGAAATCTCGTCTATCAGTTCCGTTTTATCTCCATTTTGGGCCGCGTTTTTAGCCGCGACAATGGTTTCCGCCGTCTCCTCGCCGATTTTCTTCAATATTTTATCAATGCCCTTGGTAAGGAGGTAATTTGTGTAGGATTTTTCCATCGGGTTCTCCTGGCGGTCCTGGATTTGCGCGTAAACGCTGTCCAGTATGTCAAAATCCGCCGGCGCGTCCCCGAAACAGCTATACTGCCCCGTGTGGCACGCCCCTTTGCCGGTCTGCCGCACTTGAATCAAAAGCGTGTCGTTGTCGCAGTCGAACGCCATGTTTATGATTTTTTGCACGTCCCCGGAGGTCTCCCCTTTATGCCACAACTGATTGCGCGAACGCGACCAGAAGCAGGTCTCGCCGTTTTGCAGCATATATTCATAGCTTTCCTGGTTCACGTAGGCGAGCATCAGCACCCGGCCGGTGTAAAAATCCTGTACGATTGCGGGTGTAAGCCCCGCGGGCATCAGTCCCTCGATCTTCTGCATGGTATGCCGCGCCTCTCCATTTCCAGTTTTACATCGTTTACAGTCGCCATTCCATAGTGAAACAGGCTCGCGCATAACGCGGCGTCGCAGCCGGTTTCCCTGAAAACGTCGATTACGTCGGTTATCCTGCCGCAGCCGCCGCTGGCGATAACGGGGATATTTGTGCTGTCAACCACCGCTTTAGTCATGGGAATGTCGTAGCCGTTTTTAGTTCCGTCGCCGTCTATGGACGTGAGCAGAATTTCACACGCGCCCCTCTCCTCGCACTTCTTCGCCCATCCGACCAAATCAAGCCCGGTGTCGTCCCGCCCGCCCCTGACGAAGACGTGAAAATTTTCTCCCACCTTTTTACCGTCTATCGCGGCAACGACGCGCTGTTTCCCAAATTCTTCGCTCGCTTCGCGAAGCAGCTCAGGGTTGGCCACCAACGCCGAATTGACCCCCGCTTTATCCGCCCCCGAAGCGAATATCCTGCGCATATCGTCAACGGTGCGGATGCCGCCGCCGACGGTCACCGGGATGGAAAGCTCCCCCGCCAGGCGCTCGATAAGCGGGAAGATGGTTTCCCGTTCTTCGTAAGTAGCCGTGATGTCGAGCAGCACTATCTCGTCCGCCCCCTGTTCTTCATAACGCCTCGCAATCTCCGCGGGGTCTCCCACGCCGGCTATGCCGGTAAAATTCACTCCTTTTACGACCTTGCCGTTCATAATGTCCAGGCATGGGATAATTCTTTTGTTCAGCTTATTAAAAATTTTTGCCAGATCCACCTTTTTTTCATAGAACGCTTTGCCTACGATGACGCCGTAATAATCTCGCGCTTTTCCTATGTCCCCCTCGCAGCTCACGCCGCCCGAGACAATCACGTTCACGCCTTTGATTTTTTCATACATCTCCCAGTTCGGCGAGGTCAATGTGCCGTCCTTCGAGATGTCCGTCGCGACGATATACTTTACTCCCATCCGCTTCAGCCGCTCGATGAAGTCCAGGTAATCCACGCCGCAGTCTTCCGTCCACCCGCTGGTCAGCACGCGGCCGTTTTTCACGTCCACGCCTACGACAATCCTTTCAGCGCCGAATTTTTCTATCATATCCCGCGCAAATTCCGGGTTTTTGACCGCAATCGTCCCCAAAATCACGCGGGTTATCTTCAATTCGTCAAGATAGAGGGAGACGGTCTCGGCGTTTCTTATGCCTCCGCCGACCTGTATCGGAATACCCACATTTTCGCGTATTTTGCGTATAACCTCGACGTTGGGCGTGAGTCCGCTCTTCGCGCCGTCGAGGTCAACCACGTGCAGGTACTTCGCGCCCATTTTTTCAAATTCTTTCGCCAGCTCGGCCGGGTTTTTGCTGTAAACCGTCTTTTGCGCGTAATCGCCTTTATACAGCCGCACCGCCTCGCCGTTTTGCAGGTCTATCGCGGGAATAATCACCTAAAGCACTCCCTTCGTGGAGGGTACGTCCCCGCCGGTCACTTTGACCGCCTGCCCCAGCGCGCAGCCGAAAGCCTTGAAAATCGCCTCGCATTTGTGGTGTTCGTTTTTTCCGTAAAGCAGGTTGATGTGCAAAGTTATCCCGGCGTTGAAGGCAACGGCGCGGAAAAATTCTTCCATCATCTCGTCCCTGACGTCCGCGTTGAAGACTAAATACGAGCGGCCGGAAATGTCCAAATCCACCTGCGCCAGGCATTCGTCCATTGGAATACGCGCCGAGCCATACCGCGCAATTCCTTTTTTATCCCCCAGCATTTCGGAAACCGCAAGCCCCAAAGTAATGCCGACGTCCTCTATAGTGTGGTGCGAGTCCACCTCGATATCGCCGGAGGCGCGGATTTCCAGCTTGAGCCCGCTCCTGAAGGCGAACAGCTCCAGCATGTGGTCATAAAACCCTATACCCGTGTTTATTTGGGTTTTATTTCCAATTTCAACTGTTACCTCGGTTTCGTTTGTTTTTCTATACACTGTAAAAATGCCTCCATTTCAGCTTCCGTGCCGACCGTAACTCTCAAAAACCCGCTGATTCCGGGCTTATCCCAATAACGTACCAGAATTTTATTCTCGTACAGGTATTCGTACAATCCTTTCGCGTCAGGGGCCTCCATGAACAGGAAATTGGCCTGCGAATCAAGCACGTTGTATCCCAGCGCGCGCAATTTCGCCGTCGTCCGGCCGCGGGTTCCAATTATACGCCTCCGGGTTTCATCCCAATAATCCGCGTCGCGGACGGCTGCTTTTGCCGCTGTTTGCTCCAGCATCCCCAGCGGATAGGAGTTAAACGCGTTTTTTACCCTCTGTAAACCGTCGATCAGCTCTTTGCTGCCGACCGCAAACCCGACGCGCAGCCCCGCAAGGGAATATGATTTGGAAAACGTCCGCGTGACCAGCAAATTGTCATACTTATCGCTCAAAGCGACCGCGCTTTCCGTTTTTTCCCCGCCGGCGAAATCTATATACGCCTCGTCGATGACAACAACGCCGTTTGGATTGTTTTTTACAATTTCCTCAATTTCATCCAACCCTATCGCAACGCCGGTCGGCGCGTTTGGGTTGGCGATTATCACCCCGTTCGCGCCCTTGTAGCCGCCGGCGTCAATTGTATAGTCCCCGCTCAGCGGCACGGTTTTGGCCTCAACCCCATACATCGCGCTCCATACCGGATAAAACCCGTAAGAGATATCGGGCATAAGCACGTTTTTTTTGTCGCTGAAAAACGCCTGAAACGCCAGCCCCAACACCTCATCCGACCCGTTTCCGGCAAAGACGTTTTCCGCGCCTGTTCCCAAATTTTCCGCCACGGCTTCGCGCAGTTCGTGACAATCGCCGTCGGGGTACAGCCTCAGCTTCGCGGCGTCAAAGTTTTTTATCGCCTCCGCCACCTCCGGCGACGGAGGATATGGGTTTTCATTGGTGTTCAGCTTGATCCAGCCCTCTTCGCGCGGCTGTATACCTGCCACATACGGCGACAGCTCCCGCGCCCTTTCGCTTAGGTAATTCATCCTGAAATATCCACTCCTAGGGGAAAAAAGCTCCCTTAATTTGCGCCCCCCGGCGCTTCGCGGTATCTTCGGCTACGTCCTACCGCGCAACCATCCACACCACGGAGTCTATTTTTGTGAAATGATTGTAATGGTGATCTTTGTAAAGTCCTATAAGCCTGGCCCTGCCGGCCAGCCTGTCGGCTATGCGGATGCCTTTTCCGCCTTTGAACAGGTCGAAGCCCACCCACCACGTTAATTCGCTGCTGCCCGTGGCCGTATCCTGCACAAACGCCAGAACGTAAGGGGAGTTGGGGCCAAAATTGCCCGGGTTGGTCATATAGGGCGCCAGCCAGGTTATATCTACCCCGTCGCGGTTAGGATCGAACCAACGGCTCCGGAGCCTGGCGTCGCTGAGGTGAAGCTGCATACAGGCGGCTCTCAAGTCGCGCAGGTTTTGGATAATAGCCGCCGTATCGGCTGAAGCCGACGAAGATCTTCTGATAAGCGTGATCGCAGACGCAAGAATACCGATGATCAGAACGGCGATCAACAGCTCCACCAACGTAAACCCCTTGCGGACATGGGTCATAGCCGCCGCGTCCTTTCCCCTCGAACTACTCCTCGAACCTGACCGCAACGCTGTTCGCGTGCGCGGTCAACCCCTCCGAGAGTGCGAATTTTACTACGTCGTCCCTGAATTCGGCGAGCGCGGCGCGGGGATAGTAGCTGTACGCGCTTCGTTTCACGAAGTCGTACACGCCCAGCGGGGAGTAGAACTTTGCCGTGCCGCCTGTGGGCAGGACGTGATTTGTGCCGCTCATATAGTCGCCCAGCGGTTCCGGCGTGTTTTCACCCAGGAATATCGTCCCTGCGTTTTGCACTTTCGGCAGGTGGGAGAGCGGGTTTTCGGTCAAAATTTCCAGGTGTTCGGGCGCGATGTCGTTGGCGATTTCAAACGCTTCGTCGAGGCTTTTCGTCAAAATCGCCGCCCCGCAGCCCTCAAGGGATTTTTCGATGATTTTCCCGCGCGAAAGCCCGGTGATCTGCCGCTCTATTTCGCGCTCGACGTCGCGGATTATCTTTTCGCCGGTGGTAATCAGTATCGCGCTTGCCAGTTCGTCATGTTCCGCCTGGCTCATCATGTCGGCGGCTATATACTTCGGGTTCGCGTTTTCGTCCGCGATGATCAGCACTTCGGACGGCCCCGCTATGATGTCGATGGCAACCTCGCCGTAAACCAGCTTTTTTGCCGTCGCGACGAACGTATTGCCCGGCCCGGCAATTTTATCCACTTTGGCGATCGTCTCGGTTCCGTAAGCCGCCGCGGCTATCGCCTGAGCCCCGCCGATTTTGCATACGGCGGAAATACCGCAGCACGCGGCCGCCGCGAGTATGACGTCGGCGACCTTGCCGTCCGCCTTGACCGGCGTAAAAATCACTATGTCCTTCACCCCCGCCAGCAAAGCCGGAACGGCGTTCATCAACAGGGTGGAGGCGTAGGCGGCGGTTCCGCCCGGCACGTACAGGGCGACTCTCCGAAGCGGGCGAACTATCTGCCCCATGATCACTCCGTTGTCCTTGAACATTCCCCATGATTTGTCCGTCTGGTTGACGTGAAATTCCCTGATCTGGGCGCTTGCCCTGCGCAGAATCCGCATGAAATCATCCCCGGCGTTTCGCGCCGCCGCCGATATTTCGTCTTCGCCGGCGAACAGGTTTTCGCCCTTGAACCCGTCAAACTTGGCGGCATACCTGCGGACGGCGGAGTCTTTATTTACCCTGACGTCCTCCAGAATTTCCCGCACGGACGTTTCGACAGCTTTGCCCGCCTCGATTTTCCGGTTTTTGATTTTTGCGAGATCCCTATTTAATCGCATCTTTCAGCACACCGATCATTTTTGATATTTTTTCGTCGTATTTGAGCGCGGCCCTGCTGACTAAAATTTTAGTTTGAATGGGCATGGCCTCGTCGAATATGACCAGGCCGTTTTTCTCCAGCGCGCGCCCCGATTCCACGATGTCGAAAATCACGTCGACCCCGCCGTGCTTCGGCGTCAGTTCCGTAGAGCCCGTAACGGTTATGACGTCGGCGGTAATTCCCCTGCTCGCGAAATACTTCGCCGCGATGTTCGGATACTGAGTTGCGGCTTCCAGAATTTTTTCGTCGCTGTTCTTGCACTTTTCATAAAACGTTTTGCTCTCAGGCCGACCCGCTATGCAAAAACGCGATTTTTCGCAGAGTCTCAGGTCCGGGAAGATGTCGCTCACGAAGTTATCGCCGCGCATGGAGTTTGTGGCGTTGGCGTTGACGCTGGACAACTCGTACTCGCGATAGCAGTCAAAGGCCGAAATTCCCATATCCGCCCAGTTTTTATCGACGTACCGGGGTATGTCGGCGATACGCACGAGCAGGAATACGACGGTTCCGTCGTCGCTCTCAAATTCCATCTGCTTCCAGTCCCCCCGCTCGATCTCTTTCTCCAGGCCCGCCGAGGGGAACCCCGCCTTTTTGAATACCTTATATGCTCCCGCCATCAGGCGTTTCCCTTTCGGCAGGGCGATTACAATTTTTCTCAATGTGCGCTCACTCCTTCCCTACCTATTTTAAGTTCCCGCACGCTTTGAGTCAAAGGCTTCATCTTGATATGGCGGAACAAAGTATACGTCCGGCAATATTGTGGAAAAAGCGTTCGTTTGGAGTGAAAAGCGAGCGGGGAAGCCGATATATGGAATCTATGCTGAACGGCAATTACCGATAGAAACATCAGGGAAAAACTTGTAAAGGTGTTCTTCCCTGTGCATTTCTTTCGCGCGCCGGAGACGGCGCTCGTTTTTTAACGTCTATACCTTTTTCTTTTCCCGTTCTTTATCCCGCAAAACCCGGCGGAGGATTTTGCCTACGCCGGAAAGGGGCAGGCTTTCCACAAACTCGATCTGGCGCGGCATCTTGTAGTCCCCCAGCCGTTCCTTGCAGAAGCGCAGGAGTTCAAAGCCGGTTACGTCCACGTCGGGGCGTTTTTGGATGTAGGCTTTTGGAACTTCGCCGCTCCTCGGGTTGGGCAGGCCGATCACCACCGCGATCTGAACAGCGGGGTGCTGGTGCAGTATCGCCTCAACCTCCTGCGGGTAAACGTTGAAGCCGCTCACTATGATGATGTCCGTAACCCGGTCGAGTATGGTGATGTACCCGTCTTCCACGAGCACGTAATCCCCGGTGTTGAACCAGCCGTCCTCGAAACGCTTGTCCTCGCTCTCCGCCGCGCGGAAGTAACCTGCCGTGACGGAAGGGCCGCGCACCCATAAAACCCCCTCGTTCGCCGAATCGGGAAGGGCGGCCCCATCCTCGCCGCGCAGACGCCACTCGTAACCGCGAAGGAATTCCCCCACCGTGCCAAGCCTGCGGCGCGCGTAACTCCCGTTGAGGGAGACGACGGGGGAACATTCCGTCAGGCCGTAACCCTCGATAACCCCCAGACCCATTATCTTCTCGACCCGCTCATCCATCCGGACGTTGTAGCGGTCGCCCCCCGTCAGCAGAAGTTTGATACCTTCCGGCTTCGGAGCGCCCTTCTCAATGAGCCCGAGCAGGAAATTAAGCATCATTGGAACCAGAATCACGACGTTGGCCGGCGCTTCGACGATGGCCGACAGCGTTTTGGACGGCGGCAGGAAGTTAGGCACTATCGCCTGCGCCCCGTTCATAACGAAAGGAAGGATATTCCCCGCCATGTAACCGAAGCCGTGGAAGTTC
>Ga0099364_10006508_pt1 | contig 16993 bp, 10 predicted proteins | sample TergutTh196P3_FD_73070 | JGI IMG/M metagenome (GOLD analysis project Ga0099364, IMG submission 73070) | Microcerotermes parvus P3 segment gut microbial communities from Pointe-Noire, Republic of the Congo - Th196 P3 | ecosystem: Host-associated > Arthropoda: Insects > Digestive system > Gut ... | reverse complement strand
CGGAACGGGCGCCCATAACCGGGTATTCCGGATTCTGCTCTTTTAGGATCTCATATGCATGGTACAAATCGTCAAGGGTCTCTATATCGTCCGGATCGAGGCCGCCTTTCAACAGTAAGTCCTTGCGAAGCATAACCCCGGCGTTCGTACGCACATGGTCGCGAAAATCGGGGAAATAATACATCTTGCCGTCAGTAGAACGCAACTTATTGATATCGTCGCTGTAACGGTCGAGCCAATATGACAAATGGGGCATTTCGTCCAGATAGTCGCTGAATGGCACAAACAATCCTTGGGCCCCAGCGCTTTGAATTGCCGCCGCGCCGCCGCCCGTCATTATATCCGGCATATCGCCTGAATTGATGGCCAGCAACAGCTTTTCGTTATAAACATCTTGCGGAACAGGCATCGGCTCGATAATAACGCCGGCATAATCGCCGACATGGTCATAAATCTTCAAATTTCCTGATAAGTTAATAGTCCCGGATAGATACATCATCCATGTAATGGGGACCTTCTCTTCCGAAGGCGCTTCCTCTGTTTGAGCTTGCGTCTGCTCGGTTTGGGCTTGTGTCTGTTGTGTTTGTGCCTGGGTTTGCTGCGTCTGGGCTTGCGCCTGTTGCGTTGTAGCCTGAGTTTGTTGCGTTTGGGCCTGCGTCTGGGCCTGCGTTTGAGCCTGCGTCTGCTCTGCCTGGGCCGCAGTCGTAGCCGGCGGCGATCCTGTGCCGCCGCCACATCCTTGCAAAATTAAAGCAAGCGCGAATATAATCACCACAGGTAAAGTTGAGATCGATCTTTTCATAAAGAATGCACCTCCATTTTTATTCATTCGATTATGTTGATTATGGTTGTGGATATATACTAAATGCCGCCTGTTTCGGCCGCATACAGTCAATAAACGCGTAATCCAAAGGCTACAAAACGCCAATTACGCTTTTATTGCTCCAATCAGCGCCCCCTTTATAAAGTATTTTTGTAAAAATGGATAAATTAAAATAATAGGGCCAATGCTGACGATAATCGCCCCCATTTTTAATTTCTGCCTGAGACCAAACGGATCCTCACCTGCGGCTACAGCCATATTTACTTCTGTCTGCATGGATGTGGATTGCGATATGACAAGCGATCTCAGCACATACTGCAAAGGCATTTTATCCATACTCGTTAAATAAAGCATTGAAGTAAAAAAATCATTCCATATGCGGACCATGGAAAACATTAATATGACAGCTATAATCGGCTTTGATAAAGGAAGAATTATTTTAAATAATATTATCCAATGATTCGCCCCGTCCATATATGCCGATTCGTATAAACTCTCCGGTATTTGCTGGAAATTTGTCCTGACCATGACTATATTCCACATGGCCACCGCTGATGGCAATACTATCGCCCAGATTGAATTTAACATACGCAAATCCCTGATAAGAAGATATGTCGGAATCATACCTCCGCTAAAAAACATCGGGACGGTGAAAAAGAACAATATTACGCCTTTGCCGTAAAAATATCTTAATGAAAGCGGATATGCTATGAGACACGTGATGAACAAAGTAATCAAAGTACCGACCACGGAGTAGCGTATAGTATTCATGTAGGCTGTGAGAATCGTCGTATTTTTAAAAATATGCCGATATGCCGTGATATCAAACCCTACTGGTAAAAAGCGCACCGACCCTTTCGCGACCGCGTACGAGTCGCTGATTGAAACAGAAGCCACATAAATAAAAGGATAAATGCAGATTGCTCCTAAAAGCACCATCAGCATATAATTAAAACAATCAAAAAGATTGAACCGGATTTTTCTTTTTGAGACGCGGGGCTTCATATTATAATGCTCCTTACCACAATCCTTCATTGCTGATTTTTTTGCTTACGGTATTTGATAAAAATAGTAGTATGAAGTTAATTGTCGAGTTAAACAATCCGACGGCGGAGGAAAAGCTGTAGTCCATCTGTTCTATACCTCTCCTGTATACATATGTGGAAATGACATCCGCTGTCTCGTAAATTCCGGGGTTGTACATCAAGAAGACTTTTTCTAAACCCACGCTGAACATGCGCCCGATATTTAGTATCAATAAGATGCGGATAACAGGTAAAATTGAAGGAATTGTTATATAAATCGCCTGCTTAAAACGGTTGGCGCCGTCGACTACCCCGGCGTCATACAGTTCGGGGTTGATGCCCGCGACTGCGGCAAGATAAAGGATCGACTCCCAGCCCATGTGCTGCCATATTCCGGAGCCAATATACATCGTTCGGAACCATTTGGGATCCGAGAAAAAAATTTGCTCTTTTAGCCCAATAAACGATAAAAAATCATTTACTATCCCATATGGATCCAGCATTATCATCATAATGCTGACGACGACCAATGTGGAAATAAAATGCGGCAAATATGATAGCGACTGTACGACCCTTTTAAACTTAATTACCTTAATTTCATTTAACAGCAACGCGAAGATAACGGGCATAGGGAACGAAAAAATCAAGCTGTAAAAATTCAACAGTACGGTGTTCCTTACGATTCGGAAGAAAAAAGGATCATTTACAAACTGCCGGAAATATTTCAGCCCGACCCAAGGGCTCCCCCAAATACCCTTGGCCACTTGATAGTCCCTAAAAGCCAAGGTAACGCCGAACATAGGCAGGTATGAAAAAATAAAAACCAGCGCTATACCGGGCAGTACCATTAAATATAAATCTCTATCGCGTATAAGATGATAGCGCAGCCCTTTTTTATGCATAGAGAATCCCTTTTATTTGTACAGATAATTAATCGGCTGTTTTGTGAATGGTAAATTTTTTTCTATTTCGATTAATTTATTAAAGTTATGATATATCGGTTGCTCTTCTTCGCTATCCATAAGGCTTATTGAGTAAATTGAAGCGTTCGATGCGCTTATTTCCAGGAGTACATATTCTGACGGAAGAGAATCCAGCATGATCGTCGCCGCCTTGTGATCGCCCGAATGGACAGCCGTCGCTTCTATCGGCAAATACTCTTTGTCTTTATTTATCAGACGCAGCTTTACATAGCCGTTAGCAGCGATATCGGCGTTTATAGTTATTTTACGGGAGTAGAGCTGCACGCGGCGCGTACGAATCCTCCCCCCATCTCCGCCCGTATCCAGCGATACAAACCCATCCGGCCTCAAAGAGGCCATCCCAAGCCCGGCCTTTTGCAAGTGCCGCTCACTGCGCGGGGTTCCGTGGCGCTGAGACGACGCGGCATAATAGAACCTTATCTCGTCGTCGAGATATATAATATTTGACGACATTTGAATATTGCCAGACTCCCATTCAGCCGGGTTTTCATTATCCAGAAGAGGCGCGCCGCTGGACAGCCGGTGCCAGGCCGTTATGCTTCGCGCGTAAGCGAGCTCCGGTTCCTGTATACCGTGCCTTGTCGTAAAATCGTCTGCATCCAAATGATAAAGCCAGGGCGTCCCCAGTATATAATGTCCATATGTGGATATCCCCATGCCATACACCATCGTTCCTGGCGGATCGGTGGCGTCAGGTTCATAGACTAGTTGAGGATCGCTCCAATGCAATAAATCCCAAGATTGTGAAGCAAATACCGTGCGTCCCCGCCCCCGATAACGATGCGTTGCGATATATCGTCCGTCCGGCAGCCTGCAAAAACCGATCGGGCAGTCGGGGTCTGATACTATCACCTGTAGGAGGGATGCGTCACGCCAATTGATCCCGTTGGCGCTGAAGTACGCCCGAATGGGCGTCATCCCAATGCCGGCAAGCATTTTATAGCGCCTGTCCTCCAAGACCTCGCGATCGTCATAAATAACGGCGCAACCGTGGAGATTTCCGGGATGGACTACATTGGTAGGCTTGTCCTCGTGCGTGTATATAGATAACGACGGCGCCGTAAAATTTATGCCGTCGGCGCTTTCAAGGTAGCAAAGCCGCATGGTAGATGATTCTGGTGATTCTAACGAGTCTCCTACGCTTGTATACCAAAGCTGGAACTTTTTGATATCGGGGCGGTAAATGACGGTGCCGTAAAAATGCATGTTACTGTATTCCCAAGGTTTATCCGGCATGTACAACGGGTTTTTTTCATGCTTTTTCGGTTTGTGAACCGTTCTCTGAAATCCGGTGCAGTCCAAAAGCTCCCAGTTATCGAAAAAAAGTAGTTTTCTCACTTAAAACCCCCAAATATCGCGTTCCCATTATTTATTCCAAAATGCTCCATACAGGGTTAGTTGATATATTTTTAAGAATACTATCATTTTTGCTTTATATAGTATTTGACCTTTTTTTAGTATATTTTGTACGTTTTTGTTTAAATATATGCCTCCACTTAAATATCTGAGCAAATAAATAACATTGAAAAATAATGGACATGTCCTTGGAATAGGAGCGGCGCGCCTGCGACATGGGCGCCGCACCGAAAAAATTGTAAACTTAAAATGATATAAGATTAATGATTGAGATATGACAAACAGGAGAGGATTGGTCTGGATTCGTAGGTAACGTGACGGTGTATCAAGATGAGAAAACGTCGTTATTTTGCACATTAGGGGTATAGTTTTATTTATTAGTGCACCGCACAGCATTTACCCCGCAGCCACAAGGAATTATACAGTTTTTTCAAGTATACGACGGACGTAAAATATTCTCCTCCGTTTTCAAGTACTCAATCAAAAACGGCAGCTCTTTATCGTAATTGTCGATCGCCTTCATATAACCTGAACTCCCGGCGGGACACATAACGAGGTTGTGTGTCGGCGGCTTTAAAACATTGAAAATGCAGCAAAAAACAGGGTAAGGGGATTGACGCGCTCATCGTTATGTGTTAGAATAAATGCAACTCATAACGATGGAGGTGCAGCATGTCCACCGTATTTCAAACCGACAACCGCTCCGGGATTACTTACGCATACGAATCAGTCTCGAGATGGGATAAAGAGAAGAAGCAATCCCGAAGCACGCGCACGCTGATCGGGCGCGTGGACGCAGAAACCGGGTCGATCGTCCCCACGGACGGCAGGATGAAGGGGGAGAAGATACCAAAGACCCCCACCAAGGCGCTGAAGCCAACGAAGTACAAAAGGCTTTTTTACGGAGCTACGTACCTGCTCGACATGGTAGGCGACAAGCTCGGGCTGACGGAGGATATGCGCCAGTGCTTTCCCGACATGTACGAGGAAATACTCTCATTGGCGTACTATCTGATACTGGAAGACAAGAACCCCCTCTACCGCTTCGAGAAATGGGGCCAGACGCACAAGCACCCCTGCGGGGAGGACATCCCTTCGCAGCGCAGCAGCGAGATATTCTCCGGCATAAGCGAGGACTCGATGCACCAGTTTTTCCGGCTGCAGGGGCGGCGGCGGGCTGAGAACGAATACTGGGCTTACGACATAACCACGATATCCAGCTATTCCGAATGCCTGAGGCAAATACAGTACGGGCACGACAAGGACGGAGACGGGCTTCCAAAGCTCAAACTTGCGCTGGTGTTCGGCGAGAAATCGAGGCTGCCGTTCTATTACCGGAAGCTGGCCGGCAACATACTGGATTTGATGACGGTGAGGACGCTACTGTCGGAAATCGACATCTTTGGATTCAAAAAAGTGAAGCTGGTCATGGACAGGGGCTTCTATAAGGAGGAGAACATTAATGGGCTGCTCAAAGACCATTTGAAGTTCATAGCTGCTGTTAAAATGTCCCTCGTATATGTCAGGGATGAACTGGACAAAGTGTATGGCGAATTCCTGAACTTTGAACACTACGATGAAGATTACGAGCTCTATTCAACGACCGTGCATTATGAGTGGCCTTATTCGCAGGCGCGTCCATACAAGGGCGACGTGCTGAAAGAGAAGCGCAGGGTCTACATACACTTTTACTACAATATCGACAGGGCGGCGGAAGACCAGAAAGACTTTGACCGAAGGCTCATGGCGCTGAAAAACGAGATCGTTTCCGGCAAGCAAGTTCCGGAACATGAAAAGCTCTACAAAAAGTACTTCGTTGTAAAATCGACGCCCGTCCGGGGCAACCGCGCTACAGTCAAGGAAGAAGCGGTCAAGGGAGCCAAGCGTTATTTCGGATTCTTCGCGCTGCTGAGCAATGAAAAGATGGACTCCAGTGCGGCGCTTGCGCTCTACAGGAACAAGGATCTCGTGGAGAAAGCGTTTGGCAACCTCAAGGAGCGGCTGAATTTCCGCCGGACGTTGGTTTCCTCAGAGCAGAGCCTCAATGGCAAGCTGTTTGTCGAATTCGTCGCGTTGATATACCTGTCTTACCTGAACAAGCAGATGCAAGATGCCCGTCTCTACAAGTTCCACACGATGGCGGGCCTGCTGGACAAACTAGACGTCATAGAATGTTTTGAACACCCGGGGCGCAGACTGCAGGTCGGCGAAGTCCTTGACAAGCAGCGGGACCTCTACGCCGCCCTCGGCGTGGAGCCGCCAACCTCGTTATGAGTCCCGCCGGGAATCCAGGATATAAGCTTTTAGGTCGAGGTAAGGGAGTCATTCGTGGGCGAGGGTGGCTTGGACCTGGCTGCGTTTTTGGCCGAAGCCGATAATTATAATAAAGATATGCCTATATTAGTCGAGCACCTAAAAGACGAAGAAACCTTCTTCCGGGCGATTACTTATTTGAAAGCGCTACTATAGCGTTATCCCGCTGACACAGGGAGAGAGTTCACTTGTGCTTAAAATAACAGCACAAGTGAACTCTCCCCTGTGTTTATCGTTGTATTTTGATGGTGCATACACCATATTTCTCGAGGCTGACTTTTATGCGGTCATCGGCTCCGATTGTCGCCGGGCGCTGGGTTTCGCCCAGGAGGTCGACATATTCCGCGCGCTTGACGCCGCCGCCGCCGAGCGATAGTTGCGTTTCGCTTGCCCTGCCGGCGGTTTCGACTAGCCTTATCAGTAAGCTGCCGCCGATCAAGCGTATACTGCTGATCCAAATATCCGGATTGTCAACCGACGGTGTGTTTGTTATAGATCCGCCGGGGACGGGCAGCAAGTCATATTGGTAGTCCAGCATGGCCGAGTACGGATTGCCGCATGTCCACTCGATGGCATAGGATATAGTCGTGCCATAGTCGCACTCCGCCCACAGCAGTTGCATGACGTCGGCGCCTTTGTATTCATAGATCTGGGCGCCGTCGTTATGGAGCACAACTGAACCACTCCCACTATTTTGCATGACCAGCCCCATTGCGCTCTGCGTGCGGCCCCGGCCGTCGTCGCCTGCGTCGACCAGCATCCGCTCTTTGTGCCACCACCACATCTCGTCCGTCTTGAAGTCTACGCACGACGCGTCGGGCGCTTCGTCGAGCTGATGCAGCCAACAGTCGACCGCTTTGTTATACGCCTTGTCCAGCGAGAAGTGCGCGTAAAGGCCCGTCTTGCGCGCGTGGCTGTAGCGGTGGCTCGGGCGTTCCGGGTACACCGGGCGGTTGTGCGGATCGAACGTTGTAGTAAAATAAACACGCTTTTCGCCGTCGGCTATCGTTATGGTGTGGTCAGCCCAGCCCGCAAAAGCGCCGCTGCCGTCGGTCAGTTCCAAGCGGGCGGCAAACTGCTTCACGCCGCCCATTTCCAGCGTCCGCCAATTAAGCATCATGCTGTTGCCTTCGACCCCGACGCCTAGGCGCGCGCAGGTGCCGCCCAGTAGCTCGCGCCCCTCGGCGATGTCAAAAGCGCTTTTCAGCGCGCCGGTCAACGGGTCGATCTCTATGCGGATCAAACCGTTGTCGAGCGTTGTGATGTTTGATTGCGTCATGGAAAACCCAGTGAAAGCCGGAGCGTCATCCGCCCCATATGCAGAAAATGATAGTTTTACCAGCGAATCCGTCTTATTCAACGCTCCCGCGCGTTTTAGCCCTAGTACTTCGCCGCTACCGCGCTTAACCATTGTCACTTCCCGGGCGCGGCCAAGTGGATCGAACAGCGCGCCTCCGGCGGACACGCTCCCGACGGACGCACCGCCGGTAGGCGCGTCCCCAGCGCCGACGATACCCTCGCACTCCGCGATTGCTGCGCGTACCTTGTCTCTTGTGTTGTGGTACAGCTCGGGCGCGTTGCGCACAGGGCCCCTGGCGTCCGGCCACATGTAACGCAGGCGCGGAGGGCAGAAGAAGACCACGGTGTTGTCATGGTTCTGGTGCGCGCCCAGGTCGAGCCACGCGCGGTGCAGCGCATCGTTGGCCGCCTCCTGCCCGGTCAGCGCCATGTATTTTTCGATACTCTCAAGCTTGTCGCTCATGGAACGCATCTCGCCCAGCAGGACAGAGGTCCCGGCCTGCAGCTCGGGCATATAGTCCCGGCGGCTGTACTCCCGCGACTTGGCGGGCGCGGGGAGCTTTTTTGCCAGCTCCCTGTATGTGACAAACTCGCCGAAGACCGGGGCGTAGTAACAGGCGCGGTTGCTCTCTTCGCGGAACGGCGTGTTCCACGTGTTGTCCAGCAGGTTGGTGAACACGCCCATAGGGTACGTCTCGGCGGCCTTGGCTATGAGATTGGGCCAGTGGATGTGCACCATCGCGATGGTTTGCTGTGAATTGTCGTAATGCGTCGGCACGGCGAATATCTCGCTCCCGTCCGGGGCGCGCCAGTTCATGCTCACGCAGTCTTCGTACACGGTCGCGCCCTTGTTCTGTATGCGGTGCAGCGCGAAGTCGTAGCCGGCTTGTTTTAGCAGCGTCGGGTATGAAGGCACGAGCTGCATCTCCTGCGCCAAAAAGGACGAGGCCCGTTTCCCGTATAGCTGTATGAGGGCGTATTGCCCTGTTTCTAGCTGGCGTATGTTCGACTCCAGGGAAAACAGGTGCGGATAGGGCTGGCCTATGGAGCCGTTGCACACCTCGAACACGCCCTCCTCGATGCCCTCCCTGATGAGTTTCGTCAACGACGGGTGGCGGCGGTCGATATACAATAGCGATATGATCGACATGTCGACGCCAAAATGTCCCTTGCGCTTGCGGGCGTAGTACATCAGCGCCTCAATCTGATCTTTTACAAATTCCGGCGAGGCGAACTCTATAAAGCCGTATTCATCGGTCAGAATGCCGGCGTGCAGCGCCTCGGCGTAGTAGACGGGTATGTCGACAAGCTCGCAGCGGATGCGGTACAGCTCCTCGAACGCCGGTTTCAAGGCTCGCTCTACATCTGCTTCAGACGTGGCGCCGACTAATGCCGCCGCTTTATATATCATCGCGTCGGCGCGGGCAAAGTCGGCCGCCCCGCCCTTTAACCGACACAGGTCGTTTACCATCTGCCGTGCAAAGCCATAGGCGTGAAAATCGCGTCGGATGAAGAAATTATTTTTAGCGGATTCTACGTCGTACTCGATACCCAACAGCCGCGCCACTTCCCCAAGATACATACGTTGGAAAGCATTGAACATCCCGCTTTCGTCGACCGTATCGCGCGGGGAATTCCAATACCAGTTATACGCATGGAACACGCCGCCGGCGCCGAATGTGACGTTGCCGGCGCGAACCACAGACGGTAGGTCGTTGCCAATAGACCAACAGCCTTCTAAGCTGTTGATCGAGTCGATGTTGCAGCCACCTAAGCCGACAATAGCACCGTTGGCGAATTCGTATGCGTCGTAGTCGACAGGCTGGGGCCAAACATAGTCGCCGCCCGGCAGGCTCCACCTCTCGCAGTGCGAGTGGAGCGTAGCGCGCAGGCGTATGCTGCCACGCGTGGCTTTTTCCAGCATCGCGGCGGACGGGCGTACCCAGAATATTTTGTGCCCTGCGAGCGCCAACGCGGCTAGCCGCTGCTCAATGCCGCCGTCCATAGCCTGCGGGGCTATGATAAGATTGGCGGATTCCAAAATTGCGTCCGGCATGCTGTCGTCCCATTCGACGATTTCCGGCGTGGCGCCGATGCGCATGATTAAATTGGGATCATATAAAAGGCTCACCGCGCTCACCGAGAGGATGCGCGGTTCCAAACGGTAGACGTCCCCGTCCATCCAGGGGTGCTCGCTGTGAGAGTGCGAAGTGCTGATGACGCATATTTTCATAATGCCTCCTGTCTTGTTCATGGAATTGTTATATTGTATACCCTACCGCGTTATGCGCAGCGTCCGGATGCCGAATTCCGGCATGTGCAATGTAACTATCGCCTTTCCGCCTGAGCGCAACACCTCGGGGCGGCACACCTCTGTGCCGTCCAGTTCGACTTGTTCCACAAGGCTGGCAACCCCGGCGTCGATCTCGATTATCGTATCTGCCGCCTTGCCCGGATTGAAAAAGCGTACCATCATCCTGCCCACTGCGTCCAGATATGCCGCGCTCATTTCCACCTGCCCGCCGACGGATATCAGCTCGCAGCTTCGTGACAAGGCGGACAGGCCGGCCACGCGCTGCGCGATCGGCTGGTGCAGCATCTTCTGGTGCTCGTGCCATATGTCGGCGCCGCGCCAGTCGCCCGCGTGCGGCACAATGGCATATGTCAGCGCGTGTTCCCCTTTGAGCTGCCGCCTGCCCCACCAGAACCCACCGTCCCACCCCCAGGCCATCGTCAGTCCCAGCGGGTAGCCGCCCCCGTGCGTGTACGAAGTGGTGTGGTCGGCCATGATCGCGAGCCCCTGCGAACCGTCAGATACATCCACCCAGCCAATTAGTATGTTGTGTTTAATCTCGTTCCAGCATTTGAAATGGGTGTCCTCGTGCGCACTTTCGCAAACATCATAGGCTGCATCTTTAAAGACACGCTTCTGCTCGAACGCCGTCGGGAAATACGCGTTGAGCTTGTAGCGCCCGTCGTGGTAGGAGCGGCGCCCCTCCGTCCTGTTGTGTTCCGGATGGATTTCGTGCGGCTCGCCGATGTATGTCTTCTCGGGGAATTCGAAAGTCACATTCACGGTTATCTTTGCGTCCCCCTCGGACACGGCGACTATTTGCGTGAAAGTGGCGTCATTCACACGGCCCTTGATCTGCAGCGCCGCCAGTACGGGCCCGCCAGCCAGAACCGAGGCCTCCGCAGGCTGCGCCGCGCTTGAAAAGTATGCCCCTTCCTTAATAAAATAACCACTGTATTCGTTGAATCTGCGTTCATTATTTATGTCTACCAATTCAGCGCCCCGGCGCTTGTCTAACAACGAGGAAATAGTTCCGCCGGCGGCCAAGTCGAACGTGACGCGATAGAAACTGTTTTCCAAATACGCAAATCCACCTTCGACAAGGGCGTTCGCCGGACCCAGGGCCATGTTCTTTTCGCCGGATGGTATAATCTTGAACGGCTTCGCGCCGAAGCCCGGAAGTTTTGCGTTGAATGTAAGTACCCCTGCGTTCTTAGAGCCATCGGCAAACTCGCGGCTGGCGTCATATTGGCTTGGCAGCAAAGCATCGCCGTCATACACCTTAAAGCTCTCCGTGCCGCGTACGCTGGTGACCTCCGCTCTGACTGTGCGTGTCTCCGGCCTGCCCAGCGGGTTGACCACGCTTAACGTTTCGGCAGGGCCTGTGGCGGAAACGCCGTCTACGGCGTCGGCGCCATCTACGGCGCCGCCGCCACTTGCAACGTCGGTGCCGCTGTCTTTCATAGCCGCCGGACATGTGTATGCGCCTATTTTATATAGAGCATTCCTGTTGATGGGGGCAATAATGCTTTCTGCGGCGTATATCTGCGCCGATGTCTTCCATGCCCAGTTCCGCTCTCCCCGACCCGAACCCGCGCATATCCAGCCGTCGTGGTGCTGGGTCATAAGCAGGTGCCCCCAGGCCTCGCGCAGGCGGGCATAATCACCGGTCGCTCCCGCGCCCACTCCCGTTCCCGCCCCCACGCCTACAGCGCCGCCGATGTAATGCGCCAGCGCGTGCAGCCGCTCGCTGTTCAACAGTCCGACTTCGCCGCGCCGCACCTGGCGGGCCATACGCACCAGTATGCGATCCCCCCACGGCACCGCCCCCTGGAACACCTCCTGCGTTATCTTCCAGACTTTTTCCGGCTTTTTGGCAATCGTCTCAAAATATTCCTTCCACGTGCTATAGCTGATATAGTCCGGGAAGTACGTTCCCTCAAAGCCCGGTTTATCGCTCATCCTGGGGTTCGCTCGCCAGCCCAGATCCTGGTAATACATCCCTGCGGGGCTCGCAATGCCGTGCGCCATCGCCTTTTCGGCGAAATCCTTCTCCCCGTTGACCGATTCCGTCTCCCAAACGTTCAGCAGTTCCTCGCACGCATAGCGCGGCGCCAACGGTATCTGCGTGCCGTCCGGGCCCTCCCACAGGCAGACTTCCGCGTCAAAGCCTGTGCTGTAGCCGCCCCATGCCGTCGATGGGTTTTTCAGGACGGCGCGCACGAACCCCAGCGACTTTAGCATCTGCGGCATAGCGCTGGTCCAGCAGGGCTCCTGCACAGCATATGTCTTTATCTGCGTCCAGGGAAAATGCTTTTTATGCTCCTCTATGCCTAGCGTCAAATGGCGGATATTGCATTCGCCGTCCGTGATCCATCCGTAGGGCTGCGCATAGCTGCCTGACACGATCTCAAGGCGCGAACCGATGGATTCGTCGCGGAGCATTTCGCGCATCTCCTCATAAGCCGCCGGGTCCCGCGCCTTCACAAAGTCCCAGGATATCGGCTCGACCTCTATGCTCACTTTCCACTCCGGGCAGGCTTTGAGCATTTCCAGGATGTCCCGCCAACTGCCCAGCGGCATATGCCCCCGGATGCCGCCGTGATAACCATCAATATAGTACAGCATTTTTTCGCTCATAAGTATTATCTCCATTAAGACGTTAGTCGTTATATGAAAATCAGGCCCTGTTTAAAAAAACGGCGCCGTTTTTGGCCTCGGCGCCGCTGATATAGTATACCTTATTGGATAATGCACATCGGCGCGATGAGGACATCGCGCCCTACGGATGCCATACTCGGCACACTGTGCGATGAGGACATCGCGCCCTACGGATGCCGTACTCGGCACACTGTGCGATGAGGACATCGCGCCCTACGGATGCCGTACTCGGCACACTGTGCGATGAGGACATCGCGCCCTACGGATGCCATGTGTTCGGAGGGCGTAATGTCCTCATCGCGCCGCCGCTACGATGTCTCATAATATACGCGCCTGCCGATAAATCGAAAGATGCACATCGTGAGCAACAGCGTTGCAGCCAGCAGCATCCAAGCCATCGTGCAGGCATAGCCCATGCGCGTGTCGGAAAACGCCTTGCGGTACAGCGCGAACACATAGAACGTGGTCGCGTTGTTGGGCCCCCCGCCGGTCATAATGAGCGCCTGCGAAAATGTCTGAAGCGCGCCAATAATGCCCATGATCAGGTTAAAGAAAATGCTGGGCGACAAAAGCGGCAACGTCACCGAAAAAAATTTACGCACCGCGCTGGCGCCGTCGATTTCCGCAGCCTCATAATACGTGCGGGGTATACCCTGCAGCCCGGCCAGATATATGACCATAGCGCTGCCCGCGTTCCAGCAGTTCATGATGATCAGCGCGTTCTTTGCGTGCGCCGGGTCCGTCAGCCAGTTTGGGCCGATGATGCCGATGGCCTTTAGGGCCATGTTCAAAAGCCCGTTGTTATTTTGGAAAATCAACTGCCACAAAATCGCCACCGCGACGACCGAGACCACGTTGGGCATATAATATATAGTCCGGATCAAGTTGATGCCGCGCACTTTCTGGTTCATCAAAAGCGCGACCAGGATGCCCATGATCATGTTGAGCGGCACGCTGAACATCGCATAATACAGCGTGTTCGTCACGGCAATCGGTATCAGCCTGTCGGACGTGAAGAATATTTTGTAGTTGGTCAGCCCAATCCAGTCCGGCGAGCGGGCGAGGTTGTAGTTAGTGAAGCTGTAGTACAGCGACGACAGCATAGGGTAGAGCGTAAACACGCACAGCCCGATAAACCAAGGCGACGCGAACAGGTAGCCCGTTAGCGCCTCTACCCTGCGGCTTTTGCTCATCCCTATCTTACTCATCCCTATGCTGTTGGCTTTGCTTGCGATAGACATGTGATTGCTCTCCAACACCCTGGCTGCCTGCAGGCCGAAAGGGCGCCCCTGCGAACCCCAGCGCCCCAGGCGCCCCCGGCAGCATAATTTTTACAGTTATTGGTTGGTCAGCCTGTAGTTCTCCATCTCTTCAAGGATGCGCGCCTGCGCGTCCTCCAGCCCCTGCTTGGGCTCCTTCTGCCCCATCAGGACGGCTTCCCACTCGGGCTGCAGCGAGCCGTACCATGTGGGATACTCCTCGACGAAGTTGCGGAACCGCGTGTATTTGCCGCTCTCGGCAAACACCACCCACACCGGGTCTTCCATTACCCTGGGATCGTCGTACGCCGTGGCGTTGCACACAAATTCGGCTACATTCAATATGAATTCGGTGGCGATGTCCGTGCGGCACAGGAACGCCGCCAGCTCGAACGCGGCCCTCGACTTGGCCTCATCGCCCTTGTCGGTTATCTCCAGCGAGTAGCCGTTGCCCCAGCTCGCCCTGTAGTTCACGCCGTCTTTCGTCGGCAGCAGAGCGACGCCAAAGTTCAGATCCGGGTTGTATTCTTTGATGTTCGAGTAAAATCCATTGTAGTGGACGATGATAGACATATCCTCGGTGATGAACGGGCTTATGCCGAGCGACCTGGAGTTTTCGTTGAAGCCGTCGAACGCACTGAGCCCCACCTGCTGCTGTATCGTCAGCGCGACGTTGCACGCCTCCAGCATTTCGGGCGAGTCGATGTTGGGCGTGCCGTCCGGGTTCCACAGCTCCGCCCCGTGCGTCCAGCCCAGCGTCCATTCGTAGAAGTTCCCGATGCGCGTCGAAAAGCCCAGGCGCTGGACTGTCCCATCGTCATTAAACGAGGTCAGAATATCATTATAGGAAATCATTTCCTCCCATGTCTGGGGCGGCCTTTCGGGATCGAGCCCGGCTTCGACAAAGTGGTCTTTGTTCCAGAACATTACACGGGTGTCCGTGATGAACGGCAGCCCGTACAAATCGCCCTCATATGTGCACTGCTCTACTGTCGCCGGGAAAAAGTAGCCCATGTCCAGTTGCCATTCGTCGACATACTTTTGGATGTTCATGATCTGCCCTTTAATTGCGCGGGCCTTCGGGTTGCCCAAGTCGCCAATCATCAGATCGGAGCTGGTCCCCGCCGCCAGCGCGGGCGCCAGTTTGTCCAGATAGTCGAAGAACGGTAGCGCCAACTCTACCACATTTATGTGCGGGTACGATTCTTTGAACATGGCCATTACGTTTGCCATGTTCTCCGCGTTGGCGTCGACGGGATAGATGTGCCAAAAATCGATCTCGACAGGCGGGAGTTCTTCCTCTACTGCCACCGTCGTCGTCGGCGCGGCGGTCGTCGACACGCGCTCGGCCGTCGTCAGGACGGCGGCGGTAGTCGTCTGCGCGGCTGTCGTGGCTTCCGCCGCCGCCGCTGCCGTGGTCGCCTCGGCTGCAGCCGCAGTGGTCGCTTCGACCGCCGCAGCCGTGGTCGCGGCCGCTGTCGTCTCCGCCGCGCCGCCGCCCCCCGAGCCGCACCCGGCAAGCATGGCGATGAGCAGCACGACGCCCATAAGTTGCAACAAACTCTTCTTTCTCATTGTCTTTCCCCCTGTTAATAGATATTTTTTAGGTTTTTAACCTTTCATGCCCGTCAGCGTGATGCCCTCGATAAAATATTTTTGGCAACTGAAAAACACAACAAGCGTTGGTATCGCCACCACTATAGAGGCGGCCATCATCAAGTACCACCTGGTGTCGCTCTGCATCTGGAACGTGCGGAGGCCGAACGTCAGCGTGTACCTCATCTTTTCGTTGATATAGAGCAGCGGCCCGATAAAATCGTTCCAGGAGCCCATGAAGCTGAAGATCGCGACGGTCGCCAGCGCGGGCGCGCACAGCGGTAGCACGATCTGGTAGAAAATCCTGTATTCCGGACAGCCGTCAATTTTAGCGCTTTCGGACAGATCCATGGGGATGGTCCTGAAAAACTGCCTGAGCAAAAAGATGCTAAAAGCGCTGCCCGTAAACGATGGGACGGTGAGCGGCAGGTATGAGTTCAGCCAGCCGAAGTTCCTGTACATTATAAATTGTGGGATCATCGTGACGGCCCCCGGCAGCATCATCGTGGCGATCAATACGCCAAACCAGATGTCCCTGCCCGGCCAACGGAGGCGGGCGAACGAGTAACCCACTATCGACGACGAGAACACCGTGCCCAATATGTTAACGGCGACAATGAATAGCGTGTTGAACAGATAACGCACAAACGGGAAGTAGCTGAGCGCCGCCGGGTAGTTCCCCCACTGGAGCACGGGCGGAATCCAAACAGGCGGGTTCCTCATGACGTCCGTGGGCGCTTTCAGGGATGTGGACAACATCCAAAAAAACGGGAACAGATACAGCAGCGCGCCGGCCAGCAATATTAAATGTATGATGACCCTGCCCGTTATGCGCCTTGCGACCCTCAAATTACGGTCCCGCAAAGCCCTATCCTGCGCCACACGCACCATCCGCAACGCCCCCCATAAAAATAAGCGATATTTTATCACCAAATACTACACTTTGATAATAAAAATGTCAATATAAACACATCCTAACAAATACGTATCAAATACGCGTACATATGTATTAATATTTTTAAAATATTTATCTCGGCTATTGTCCTATATCTTTTGAAAAATCTATATTATAATATAGGAATCTTCATTCGTTGAATAATCCTGACACAAAATTTCGCAAATTGCTTAAAATTGTTTACATTAGTAAAACGTTAAAATAAAATCGCTAAAAAGGGGGATATTTTCGTGAAAAAAAAGCTATCACTCATTATGGCAATGTTCCTGGTATTCACGATGCTAGCGACGCTTGCGGCGTGCGGGCAGAATCAAACTACGCCGCCCACGGAGCAGCAGACTGTGCAAGCAGCGGAAGCGACGGAAGCAGGGGAAGCGGCGGAGACAACCGCTGCCGAAGACTCGGCGGATGAAGAGACGACAGCCGCAAC
>Ga0099364_10006507_pt1 | contig 16995 bp, 18 predicted proteins | sample TergutTh196P3_FD_73070 | JGI IMG/M metagenome (GOLD analysis project Ga0099364, IMG submission 73070) | Microcerotermes parvus P3 segment gut microbial communities from Pointe-Noire, Republic of the Congo - Th196 P3 | ecosystem: Host-associated > Arthropoda: Insects > Digestive system > Gut ... | reverse complement strand
GATACTAATCCCATTTTAAAAACCGTTGAAAACGAGTGAGTAGTTTTTTAAGAAAAACGAATAACGAACGAAGTTTGAAACGATGATTTTAATGTGAGATTAGTATGATTCACTGCGTTTGTATAAATAAGCGTTCCCTTTTTTACCCGCGCGTATCACAGCTCCCGTATCATGCAGTGTTTTCATTGCATCCTGCGCTGTGTGTAAGCTTAATCCGGTCGCTTGTTTATAATCTTTGACGGTGAATATTTCGGGCAAACTGTCCGGGATCAAATATAAATAATCCATCGGTTTGTTTATTTCTAAAATTCCGCATAGGTTTTCCGGCACACGGTCAAGCCGGCGTGAGCCTTTTTTCTTGTCACGGCTCCATCCGTTTAGGTTGCGGAACTCGACAACATCGAACAAGGCAATATTTATCCGTAAATTCGGATGCGTTAAAAAGCTTTTGATTTTATACAGCTCGTCGAATATTTCATGCACTTTTCCGGTCTTGGGACTTTTTCTCCGGTTTGTTGTCTGTCCCGTTTCCGGATCCACCCATATCAGCCACTTTTTTTGAACAATCGGATATACTACCGTAACCTCACATTTTTCCAGAAAAACCGCCAGTTTTTTATTTAAAGGGTATAGGTTTCCTGTTTGAACTTCGATTATTTTACAAAACAGCGGAAAGGATTCTTCGGTTCGGTTTTTTTCTGCGTTGTTTGCGTCCAAACCGTTTATAGCAATATGCTCCGGGCAAATATGTTCGTTTGGGTACGCTATGTCGGCATAAAATCTGTCAATTTTTATTTCATGCCTGTTTTCGTCAGGTTCATACATATGTTTTATTATCGCGTGAAGTGTTTTTTCTCCCAGCGTTCCTATTCCGGATCTTATATTTTTTGTCTTACACCCCAAAACCCGTCTGCGCGCGATTTCAAACCTTCTCTTTACAGCACTAATATCCATTTTTTAATCCTTGTCTAAAGCAAAGACGATGCCCTCATCGGGCAACCTCTTCACAGATAGCAGGTCATCTCAGCTCTTTTATTTCGTCTGTTTCTAAGTAAGGATAAAAATATCCCTGCTCCTCAGCCTTTTTCAGCAAACCCGTCATTTCGATTTTGGAACCCTCCGCGGGATAATCTTCGGGGTATTTGTAATTTTCGTTACGGGAAAACAATATTCCCTCCGTGCAGCAGTTATTCGGGTCTGATTTGGTGATAACAGAGTGGTAATATTTATTATTTGCCTGATCGTAAGACGGAAAGTAGTCGCCGTTGATTTTTATTGTTTTTCCCAGATAATCGTCCGGGTTCTCTTTTATGTTGTTTAATTCAGCGGATAACATTGTTTCGTTCATGCTTGTTAAATCAACATCGACCCCGTCATTTGAATTTTCTCCGCTGTATTTTTGCGGATTGCGGCTGCACCCTGCGAGAGCTATAGTTATCGTACACATAATAATTGCACACAAAATTATTGCGGATATGCGCTTTTTCATGTTATTAAAACCTCCTTGTTATAAATCCCGCTGCACTGAATATTACAAAACCGGCAATATCAACGACAACAATCGTTGACCCTACCGGTGTTCCGGCTACGATAGAAATAATAATACCCAGCGCGGCGCACACGACGGATATGATTACCGAACATATTGTTACCGCCTTGAAGTTTTTGAACACCCGCATGGCGGATAACGCCGGGAATATCACCAAAGCGGAAATCAGCAGAGCACCGACTAAATTCATAGCCAATACAATGATGACCGCTATTATGACTGCTAAAATCAAATTATATGTTTTTGCTTTTACACCGGTAGCGGTAGAAAAATCCTCATCAAAGGTAACCGAAAATATTTTATGGTAAAATATAAGGAATACCAAGATAACCAATGCCGACAGAACAGCGCAAAGCCATACCTCCGCTCGTGTCAGCGTCAGAATTGAAGTTGAGCCGAATAAGGTGGCACAAATATCACCGGATATGTTTGCGGATTTTGAAAAAACATTCATAATAAGATAGCCTATCGCCAACGTACTTACAGAGATCATAGCGATAGCCGCATCGCCTTTAATTTTTGCGTTCTGTCCGGTGCGAAGCAAAAGAATAGCGCAAATTATTGTTACGGGCAGCACCAGAAAAAAATTGTTCGAAAGATTCATTGCGGCGGCAATTGCAGCGACACCGAAAGCAACATGAGAAAGCCCGTCGCCGATAAAAGAAAAACGTTTCAAAACAAGCGTTACGCCCAAAAGAGAGGCGCAGAACGCAATCAAAACGCCGGTGATGATAGCGTACTGTACAAAAGGAAATTGTAAATATTCCGACAGCTTATCCCAATTCCATGTCATGATTTACCTCCGCTCATATTAGCATATATACGCCCGGTTTCGCTTTTAAGATATTCTTCCTTTGTCCCGAAAAACAAAACCGACCGGTTACCGATATGAAGAATATGCGAAGCATATTTTACCGAAGCGCAAATATCATGGGAAATGATAATGATGGTAGTGCCGTCATTGTTCAAGTCCCCTATTAAAGTGTATAATTCTGCGGTTACCTTAGGGTCAAGCCCTGCCGCCGGTTCATCCAGCAGCAGAAGTTTTCGGGTAGCGCATAAAGCCCGCGCCAGCAAAGTCCGCTGTTGCTGTCCGCCGGACAATTCACGGTAGCAGCGTTTCGCAAGCGAAGATATACCGAGCTTTTCCATATTTTCTTCTGCTATTCGCTTTTCTGCTTTATTGTAAAAAGGACGCAAGCCGCAACGGTTCAAACAGCCGGAACGGACAACCTCCCTCACAGACGCGGGAAAATCTTTTTGAACCACGGTTTGCTGAGGCAGATACCCTATTTCGTTCGGCATCAGACCGCTCCCTATACTTCCTGTATTCCCTGTACTCCCTGTGCTTTCTGTAAAAATCTTTCCGGACATCGGAGCTTTCAATTTTAATATTGTTCTGATCAAAGTGCTTTTGCCGGAGCCGTTTTCCCCGACAATACACAGGTAATCTCCGGCGTTCACATCAAAGGAAAGCCCGGAAACCACTACTTTTCCTTCATAGCCAATCGTAAGATTTTGACAGGATAATTGCGGCATATGTTTCACTCCTTCACTTCAAGGCATCTTTTATTACATTTAAATTGCTTTCCATAACGGAAAGATACGTTGTTCCGTTTTTTATGTCGTCTGAATTGACGGATTGAATAGAATTCAATTCGCATATTTTATAATTTTGCGGCGTTGTGTTTTTAATTATCGTCCGGGCAATTGATTGATCCGAGCTTTCTGTAACCATGACACAGGGTAACTTCAGCTCGTCCATTTTTTTCGCCAAAAATGATATGGTTTCAAAACTGGCTTCTGTTTCCGCGGAGCAACCGGGAAAAGCGGCATAACAACCGATACCGTAATCATCAAATAGATAGCGAAAGGGGAATCTGTCGCCGAATAACAGCGTTTTTACGCTTGCCGCATCTGTGACGGATTTGTATTGAACATCTAAATCCTTTAACCTTTCTATATATTTCGCCGCGTTATCTGTATATTCGTCCGCGCTGCCGGCATCCAAAGAAGAGATCGCATCCGCTATCAAGGCGCAAAACAACTGCGCATTTCTAAGCGAAAGCCAAACGTGTTCATCATATTCTGTTTCGCGGTCATCATGGTCTTCTTGCTCTTCTTGGTCATCGTGGTCGTCGCGGTCGTCGTGATCATCATAATCTTCATGATCGTCATTATCGTCTTGATCATTGCGGTCGTCGTGGTCGTCGTGGTCATCGTGGTCGTCGTGGTCGTCGTGAGCATGGTCGTCCGTCATTCCGTCAAGTATTTCCAATTCTTTTGCTCCGCCGCCAAGCTCATCAATCAGATTGATAACAATTCTATCCTTGTTAGCGGTGTTTTTCAGCGCATCGGCCACCCATCTGTCAGACTCGCCTCCAACATAAATAAACAAATCACTGGATGAAATTTTCACAATATCATCAACGGACGGCTGATAGTTATGCAGGTCGATCCGGCTATTCAAAAGAACCGTCAATTCTACATCCTCGATTTTGTCGCCAAGTATTTGACGAACCCAGTCATATGGAGGGAAAATCGTGCTAACAATGTTGATTTTATCATCTTCTTTTCTGTCGGACGTAGTATGCTGCCTGTCGGATCGATTGCAACCGGACAATATTGCCGTCAATATTAAAAGCGTAATTATAATCGCGGTAATCCGTTTCATAATTAAAAAACCTTTCCTAAAAAATGCCGCCTGATCAGACACTGTTAAGACACTCTTCACATTTACCGTACAAAACGATTTTCAAGGGGTTTACCTCAAAAGAATGTTGGTCGGAAACATGGCGTTTGATTTGCCTTAGCATTTCGCATTCCGCGTGCTTTAACTCTCCGCAGCTTTCGCATTTCAAATGCAAATGCGTGTCGCAATTTTCGCTGTTATTGATGTATTGATAACAAGCGCCTGAGATTCCGTCTGTGGTATATCGGCGAACCGCTCCGTTTCGGGTAAGTTTGTCAAGATGACGGTAAATCGTGGTACGTCCGATAGGTACGCTTTCTTTTGCGAAATGCTCTGTGATTTGGGCGGCTGTCACATGGGCTCCGCTCAGTGAAATAATATAGCCGAGAATAGCTTCGCGCTGCTTTGTATTATAATTTGAAGAACGCTTCATAACTTAAACCTCCCGGCGCAAATTGAAACGCTGTTTCATTTTAGCACGAGATGCCGAACAAGTCAAGTATAAAATTAACGAGGGCTATTTTTTGCAGCTCATAACCGCATTCTTTTCATTGTATTTTTAGACCTCCTCGGGAATTAAAACGCCTGCGGGAACTGGTTCATAGCGTATATTTTCATAAATACCGGATAATAATAGCATAAAGCAGATCGTATAACCTAATATACCTGTGTATCCGTGTAATCTGCATAAACCGTATAAAAAGGATGATTTTATGAAAATAAAAATATTGAGCAAAAAAAGAATATTAGTTGTAGTTTTAGCGGTGTTTATATTGTTGTGTGCAGCCGTGATAATCCACGATTTGACACCCGAAAAAAAGACAGATTCATATGCCGAATCACCCGGCCGGACAAAAACGGCGGAGCAAACATTGCAAAACCAAACTCAAATTACGGAAAAAGCGGAGCAGGCTAAAGATTATTATATAATAAAAGAGTATAGAGAAAAAATCGGAATATTCGGAGAAAACGAGGACGAACTTTTTAAGGTTCTGGATGTTTATGTTGATACTCTGCCCCGAAAAGACCGGGATGATTTAAAAAAAGGCATAAAAATATTTTCCGGCGAGGAATTGGCGGATCGTATCGAAGATTTTGACAGCTAACGCTTTAGGTTAACAAAAGCTGCATAAAAAAGACCGTCCGCTAAGGACCGCGTTCTATGATTTGATCTAATTTTTTATATGAATCTTTTGCTTCCAGCACCCGGCTGATCACCTTACCGTCTTTGTCTGTGACTACACGGTAGGTTTCGGTCACATATCCGGTGAAAGGGGGTTGAATTATTTTTTCATCACCCGGGGCGAGAGCGGCGTTGTCCCTATATATTGTTTCAAACGGCAAAGCGGAGAGAATAACACTTTCCACAGCCACGGTGTTGCCGTTCGTTTTCGTGCCGATTATTTTTACATATACCCGGGTATCTTCCACCCGGCTAAGAATTTTTATCGGATTTCCCGTATTGTTTTTGAATTTATAGTCGATCGCACCCCAGTCTACCGTGGCATCAAGACCGGGCCTTTCGAGATAATCCGGACACATAGAATGGCTTTTGCGGTATTCTATTTCAAGGTTAGATAATAAGCAGGCGTAATACAATGTAGAGGATACCTGACATATACCGCCGCCTACGCTGTCTTTAATATGACCGTCCGCAAAAGAGGGTGCGGATTTGAAACCAAAAGCTTCATCGCGTCGTCCTACGGTTTGATTGAAACTGAACACGGCGTCGGGTTCCAATACGGTACCGTTGATTTTTTCGCAGGCTAAAATAATATTCCCCCTGCGGTTCGGTGTATTATTTTTAAGCGGCGTACTTGTCTGAGCTAAAATATCCGTATAAAAACCTCCCTGCGCCGCTTGAATTCCGGTTTTATTTTTAGGGTTATTTGTCCGCGGAATCAATGCTGTCAATATAATAATCGTACAGGCAAGAAAGGAGATTTTTTTAATATTTATTTTGATAACCATATTATACCCTCCGCTTTTGTATTGCCGTATCATATTTATATTAATAAACAACGTTTTTTATGTAGGGAGAATTGAAAAACAAAAACCGCTTAAAAATCAAAAGCAATATTTTTTTCGGGCGGCTTTTTCAACTCCCCCTGTAATATAGCGGAGCGGCAGCGGCATAAAATCAAATAGCGGAAGTATGCTGTACATAAGAAAGGGGAGTTCCGGCTGAAAATACAACGCAAAGAGGAGTTGAAAAATTTTGTTTTTATCGCATTCGGCTCATTCGTCATGGCAGTCGCGCTAAATGCGTTTCTTCTTAATAACAATTTAGTCATCGGCATCGGCGGCATAAGCAGGATTATCGAAAAATTGTCCGGCATTTCGCAAAATTATGTTTATTGGGTTTTAAGCACGCTTATACTTTTGCTGGGCAGTCTGCTGAACAGGGAAAAACATAAAAGCGAGTTCATATTCAGATCTTTTGCCGGAATTATGTGGGTATCGCTTGTGTTTCTTCCGCTTACCCGAAAATTAACGGCGTTTCGGCTTCCGCTCCCCGAACCTATTGGTTTTTTGTTTCTGCCCGTTACCTCATCCATAGGGGCGTTTTTAATGGGGCTGGGAATAGGTATTACCATAAAAGCCGGAGGAAGCACCTGCGGATTGGATTTGATCGCACAGGTGTTTGAAAAAGAGAAAAGCATTGAAAAATCTTTTACAATGCGTATTCTGGACAGTATTATATTGATTATTGGAGCAATGGCGTTTCAGGTTGAGCTTATGTATATCGGCTCCGGACTTATTTTGATTTATCTGCTGCCGAAAGCGGTGGAATTCGCCGACCGCCGCACAAACCGCTAAAGTTAGTTCAAGCCTAAAACCCTGTCCTGTATATACTGAAGTTTTTCAACTAAAAGCTCTTCTGCGGATATGCAGCCGAAAGGTTCTATTTCCCCGAAAAGATACTCCCAGTTGCCGATAATAGTTTTTTCATAACAGCGCAGAGCTTTCCTTTTGTGATAAGAATCCGGGACGGATTCGAGATATTCTTTGATCGGTTGGGTCAGCAACGGCCTGTGTTGTGATTTTGTCACGGTATACGGCGCGTATTTTCTACCGTTGATAATATCCATGCCTGCCGGGATATAAACGAAGGAATATTCATCATCCGCAAATACATACCTATACAGAGAATCAAAATAATATTCGTTCAAATGTCCCTGATTAATTAACACAGAGGCGTGACAGATATTTACCTTTTCTAAAACCGGATGATTTCCGATGACCCAGCCTACCTTTACCTTTGTTTTTTCCGTTTCGTACAAAAACTTCATTTGTGCAATTTGAATGACGGTATAATCACCGTAGTTTTGAAAATTCGGCAAATTGTAAAAGGGGATCATTTTTTCTTTTACATACCGCAGGATGCATTGAAAAAAATCACAATCATGATAAGAATGCGAGGTTTCTACATTATAAACATTTTCAAGACATAAGTTTTTTACCATGTTCGCTATAATATCCAGCTGCTCCGTAATCAACTGCCTGCGCCGGTTTTCTGAAATATGATAACCTACCGTACCTATTTCGTGCAAGACACTGTCTGCACCAAGCTCTTTCATTATGACCAGCGAGGTTAAAACCGTATTCAAAAACTCGATCCCGAACCCGCAGCTTTCTTCTTTTGCCGTGGAGAGTCCTGTTCCAAAATATACTTTTGCGCCCCGAACACTGTTATTTATCGCACTTGAGCTTAAATAACGGGGAGCGTTTGCAAACTTTGTGTTTGTTGATTGCCGCATATTAAACCTCCTCGAACATATACTATGCGCCGCAGGTTTACATTGTTCATAATATATCCGGCAAAATTGAATAAAAAATCCTGTACTGCCTTTCATGCGTCGGGATAAAAAAGGGGAATCATCTTTCATGTGTAATTATTTTTATAACAGCAACTTCAAGCAAGGAAAAATTATTGTCACCCTACATAAAAATTTTATTTATTCCGATTTACCGTCACCGTCATCGTCACCAACTGAATATATTAGTCGGATTTTGGACGGTATTGATTTTGAAAGGGTTAAAATCATATTTCGTCCCGTAAAAATCAACGATGAAGACAATATTGGCGGAATTATATCGGTTTATTTGAAAAATAAAGAAAAATCGGCAGTGATTGACGCTATTAATAAACTTTTGGCTGATCCGGATGTAATATATGCAGAACCTGACTATCTGGCTGAGGCGTACATTATTCCTAACGACCCGTATTTCAATTATCTTTGGGGAATGCAAAAAATAAAAGCCCCCTTGGCGTGGAACTACACTACCGGAAACGCCGGCATTGTTGTTGGTGTAGCGGACAGCGGTATAGATTATAACCACCCGGATATAAAAGAAAATATGTGGATGCCTGCGGACGGAAGATATAAAAACGGATGGAATTTTGTCAGCAACAGCAATAATTCAAGAGATTTAAGCGGCCACGGCACCCATGTGGCAGGCACTATTTGCGCTGTGGGAAACAATCATATCGGAGTAACGGGAGTATGCTGGAATTTAAAGGCGGCCTCCTTGAAAATCGGAAACACTCTTATGGAGCTTGCTGCCGCAATTGAGTCCGTGGATTTTGCGAACAGGAATAATATATTTATTCTTAATAACAGCTGGGGCGGCAGATTTTATTCGCCAAGCTTAAAATATGCTATAGAACAATACAAGGGTTTGTATATAGCCGCAGCCGGAAATTCCGGCGCTAACAATGATTTGTTTCCGGTTTACCCTGCTTCATATGACAGTGATAATATTATTTCAGTTGCGGCATCTAATCCGGATGACGGTCTGACCTCTTTTTCAAATTACGGGGTAAAAAGCGTTGATATTGCGGCTCCGGGGGTAGATATTTTCAGTCTTTCACTTCAAGGCGCATACAGTTATGCAAACGGCACTTCTATGGCTGCACCTCATGTCGCCGGTGCGGCGGCTTTGCTAAAATCATACGCACCTTTTTTGACGGTTTTGGAAATTAAGGATATTATTCTATGCAGTTCTGATAAACATCCTGAACTGGAAAAAAAGATTTTAACCGGAGGTATATTGAACGTGGATTCCATGATTGAAACGGCAAATACTTTTGTTTCAAAAACAAAAAGAAGGAGATGCTGAATATCATCTCCTCCCGTTGTTCGTTTGCAAGATTGCAAAACCTGTAAAACTTGTAAAACCTGTAAATCCTTAGAAATTGTATAGCTGTATAATTTTATAACTGTAAATTCGGGAAAATATATTCTACCTAAAAAGCCTGTCTTGCGTTACAGGCCCCGCTATACCGTCAACCGCTAACCCCTGATCCCTTTGAAATGCCCGAACGGCGGATTCTGTTCCCGGACCAAACACTCCGTCCGGTGTGACGTTGTATCCTCTGGCGGCTAGAGCGGCTTGTATAAGATATGTGATATTTCCTGCGGCACCCGGACGGACGTTCACCGCAGCCGCTCTGGTTGCCGGACCCCAGATGCCGTCCGTAACAAGATTTCTGCCAAACTGACGGTTAAGTTCGATTTGCAAGCCCCGTATAATGGCGGTTTTGGTCATACGTCCGAAGATACCGTCTACGGTCAGACCCGCACTATACCGTTGATTTAACGTAGTTTGTATTTGTCTTATCACTGAATTCCCCCCCGGCGGCGAGGGCGGCGAGGGCGGCGAAGGCAGCGAGGGGACACTTCCCTTATTTGATAAATATACCTCATATAATTTGTTCCAGGTTGAAGACCCTACAACGCCGTCAGAGGTTAAACCAAATCTGTTTTGGAATGCGGTCACGGCATTTCGTGTTCCCGAACCAAACGAACCGTCCTGAGCAACTGCCGGAATTTCCGGATAGAATTGTGAGATATAAGTAAGCATATATTGCAGACGGGTAACCAACCCACCCTTAGCTCCCACTGTAATTACCGTGTTCGGAGGGATGTTGCTTAAAACAATACGATCCCCCTCGCTGGTTAGCTGAGCCAGTCTTGTCACCGCCACAAAATACCAGGAAATCCTGTTCCATGTAGCTCTGTCGATTATACCGGTTTGCGGTAAGTTGAAAATTCCCTGGAAGGTCCTCACCGCGTTGGCCGTATCCGTGCCGTATATCCCGTTGGGATTTGCGATGTTGGGGATCAGCGGGTAGTTTTGCCGTATTCGGTTTAAGTATTTTTGCATCAATTCGACATCCGGCCCTTGTTTTCCCTGAGATAAATTTACCCCCGGAAAAGATTCGGTGATCGCGGCAACCGGAGCGTTATCTATAAACAGGTCATTGGGATAATAATAACGCAGGATTTGCAAAGGGTTATAACCCCTATTGGCTAAATCCACCGTTCCCCACTGTCTCATACCGGGACAGGTAGCTGTTCTTCCGTCACAGAATTCAGTAAAATAAGGTTCGTTATGTCCGGGGCGCCGCAAATATTCTCCTATCAAACGGTCTGTGATCTCGCTTATGTTTGCAAAAATATTCCGACCTTCCACGAAATACATATCCGTTGCGGTCGAACTGGTAATATCAAAATTATATCCTCTGATCCGATACCATTCCGTATATATTCTGTTAAGCGCGAAATTTATGATCGCTCTGATATTTGCTTCTAATGAAGCTGCCGGCCAGGTAGGATAAATCTCGCTGCTGGCTACATTTTTTATATATAGCGGAAACGGTACCCGGACATTACGGGCGCCGGCATTGGTAAAGTGCCCTAGGTGTACGGTAATGAAGTCAGGGACAATAACACGCCGCATCGTTCTGCCTGATAACAACGCCGAGGGTCCTTCCTGATTTTTTTGTATACTCAGCACCTGTTCATGCGGAGTAATATTCGTCACATGAACCGAATTTTCATCTTTTAGGACAGGGTGCATTTCCACTTCCTGCATAGCTGTTTCTGTGTCAAATATTTGTACCCCGTTAATAATTTCGGTAATAAACCCGGGAGCGCTTGCTTCCACCTGACACACAGAGTATGTCGGACCCAAATAATTCGGGTCAAGAGAAAGATTTTTATCGGGCGCAGACAACGCCGTTCTTTCCGTTTTACCGGAATCATCTGTTTTAAGCGTATATAAAACTTCTCCTTCTCCTCCGCTAATGACAATCTTTGCACCCTTTATCGGTACAGCTCCGTTTGCCATGCCGGTTTTAACAATTAAATATCCTAATCCCATGTATAAACTCCTTTATGCTGCAATAAATTGGCTTATTTGCCTGCCGTCCAACGATATAGGACAGCAAGTAGGCCGTAAAAATGATGTTGTTGCGGATATGGATTTTTACGGTAAACGAAATGTTATCTAAAAAGCCTGTCTTGCGTTACAGGCCCCGCTATGCCGTCAACCGCTAATCCCTGATCCCTTTGAAATGCCCGAACGGCGGATTCTGTTCCCGGACCAAACACTCCGTCCGGTGTGACGTTGTATCCTCTGGAAGCTAGGGCGGCTTGTATAAGATATGTGATATTTCCTGCGGCACCCGGACGGACGTTCACCACAGCCGCTCTGGTTGCCGGACCCCAGATGCCGTCCGTAACAAGATTTCTGCCAAACTGACGGTTGAGTTCGGTTTGCAAGCCCCGTACAATGGCGGCTTTGGTCATACGTCCGAAGATACCGTCTACGGTCAGACCCGCGTTATACCGTTGATTTAACGTAGTTTGTATTTGTCTTATCACCGGATTCCCCGACGGCGGCAAAGGCGGCGAGGGCGGCGGTGTCGTGACCAAAGGGAAAATTTGCATAACCGCATTTGAAATAGCCTGAGATACCCTATTGATATTTAGCAGGGCTATATCATTAGGGTTGTTGATAAAAGCTACCTCAAGCAGAACGGCGGGTGCATTCGTATTCCGGATGATCCCGAAATAGTCTTGCCCGGCGGCGTTTGTGCGTGTTTTGATCCCGCGGTTGGCAAATCCAAGCGCGGCAATATTGTTCACAAGCGCCCGGGCAAGCTCCCTGCCGCTGCCGTTTATACTGTAATAAGCCTCGGTTCCGGTTCCGGGAGTTCCCAGGTTACTGTTCATATGTATTTCCACTACAGCATCGGCATTTGAACTATTGGCAAAAGCGGAATCGGCGTTTATGTTTCGGTTTACATCCGTGGTACGGTTATTAATTACCTCGTAGCCCCTTGAACGCAATATCCTTGTTACTTCGTTGCTAAGTGCCAAATTTATATTTTTTTCATATAATCCGTTGGCTACAGCACCATAATCCGTTCCCCCGTGACCTGCGAACACAGCAATTTTGGGCATATTTCTTTCCTCCTAACTATTAATAATATACCCTCATTGTATTCAATATGACGGAGAACTGACACAAATACACACAACCTGGGAAATACGCATAAGCTATATCATGTTAAGACACATTATATATCATTGATCAGGAGGTTTTTTTATGCAGAAGTTGTTTTTTTCCGAAAGACAATCGAGAGAAAACGATACTCTTCCAAACTGTCATATCCGGGAGAATTGTACGTTACACCTAAAAGACATAGCCGCTGCCAGACCGATGCTTCGGTGGGGCGATGTCGGAACATATGTTATAAAGTTGCAAACATTGTTGACTAACCTGGATTTTTCGCCCGGTTCGATAGACGGTATTTTCGGCGATTTGACCGGAAACGCCGTTAGGGCTTTTCAGCGGGCAAACGGATTAGCGTCAGACGGCGTTGTGGGACCGATGACCTGGGAAGCCCTATTAAACAGCAACCCGTCATCCTTTTTTGAATATACGGTACAGTCCGGAGATAGCCTGTGGCTGCTTGCGCGAAAATTCGGCACATCTGTGGACGTAATTAAGGATTTTAACGGACTGACCGGCGATTTGATATTTATCGGTCAGATACTCAAAATTCCAAAATCAGAAAAGGTATAACAAGAAATCATGTGAATACGGGCTTTGCATACATCTCTTGCAAAAATACGCAAAAAAACAGAGCCAAGATTCAACCTGACTCTGCTAAAAATACCAACGATTTAGATCTGCTTTATTGTTTCTTCATTTCAATCGTCATTCCGGCGAGGTTCCAAAACAAAGTGTCGTCCTTGTACGTTATGTCAAAACTTATGCTGGCATCTGCTGTTTCCAGAAAAGTGAGAGAACCATCTTTGTAGGAATATTTTACTGTACTTGATACCCCGCTCACTTTCGTTGTGAATTTGTCGCCCTCGATAACAATTGAATATCCTCCGTAAGCATCCATGTTGTCGCCGATTTCTGTTCTTCCAAGCCCGGTCATAGTGACCGCAACCGGTGTATATGTACCGTCCGGCAGACCACCTCCGCCGCCGCAAGCAGTAAGAAGACTAATTACCAGCAAAATTGCCAGTGTGAGAGTAATAGATTTTTTCATTGATTTTTCCTGCCTTTCATATTTTTGATGATAATATTTTATCGAAAAATTTTACCATCCGAATAATGTTTCTGGTATTCATTTTGTAGGGCTCCGTTTTTCTGCCACATGAGCTTGCTGCAGTATAATTTCTGGGCGGTTTTAATGGATTCGCAACAAGTTCTTTTAAAGGAGTCAGTTCTTGTTTTGACGACATTCTGAACGAAGCAAAAAAATCATATGTCTCGACATAAGATGAGTTTCCATTGTTAAATTTTAACATAAAACCATAAGATTTAGTTGCACCATCTTTACAAGAAAATAACTTTTCAGCTGCATTTGCACCGGTTAGTGTTCCAAGTAATCCCCAAAGTGCGCCGCCGAGTAATCCGCCTGTTGCTAAACCCATAACACCAAAAGTAACTTTTCCCATAGCGTTTACGGCCTTATCGTAATTCACGCCATCCAAATCAAAAATCTCATATGCTTCCAACTCATTAAAATCGTGTATCACTACTCCTGATTTTAATATAGGGGATGCAAAAGCAAATTTCTTGTTCTTTTCGTCTATGTACATATAAAATGAACAAGTACTCGGTCCAATAAAGCCACCGCCGCTAATTACTTTCCCATTAAGCTCTCCTATTTTGGTGGTAATAACAAAATTATTTCGAGTTAACTCTTTCTCCGCCTTAGAAAGTCTTTTTAAACGTAATTTTTTCAAAAATTGCGCCATCCCAATCATAAGACCGATTAAGCCAACTGAAGATAACAACAACAATAGGTTCATTTTAAAATCTACCTGCCTTTCAAAAATTTAGGTTCTACTTCCAAAGTAGTTGAAATGCGATATAACGAGGTCGGTGCTACCTCTTGGCCCATCGGGCGTAGTAGGTGGTATTGTATAAGGGAACTCTGGTCTTCTTCCCGACTTTTGTACCCGATCCGTTAAAGGATTGACTAGACCATTCATAGCTTCTTAATGTATACCAACCCTTAAATTTATACCTCCTGCGGGTTGGGGGCTTGGGCAGTTTAACTCTTTTGCCGTAGGTGTTTTTAACGACAAGGCTTTTCCTTTTCCCTATTTTGCCGCCGAGAGCATCAAAAGTCAGCTTTATGGTCTTGGCTTTCCATCTTGCGTTTAAAGTAAGGTTTTTAGTGATTTTGTTAAACTTTTTATCCCAACCCTTGAATGTGTATCCTGTCTTAGAGGGTGACCACGGAGCATACGCGCCTTTACCGTACTCGACCGTCTGTGTACTGTGTACCAATTTGCCGTTTTTAAATTTGACGGTATATTCTTTCGGTGTCCATGTGGCATTGACGGTCAGAGCAGCCGTAATGTTGTTGAAAGATTTATCCCAACTCTTGAAATCATATCCTTTTTTGGTCGGTCTGGGCGGCGTTGCGGCATTTCCGTGAAGAACCTGTTGTCTGTTCAAAATAGTGCTGCCGTCTCTGAAAGTAACCGTATGAGTGACTAACGCTCCAGTGTTTACCGTGAATGTATAGTCGGCATTGCTCCAATTATAACTGCTTGAAGCTCTTACCCGTATGTAGTGTGTGCCTGCTTTGACATTGACCCGTTGAGAGTCTTTAACGGTTTCTGTTCCCGATGAGCTGAAAGACATCAATTCCTTTGCGGTGCTATCCAGCACAGAAATGTTCCAATAATCTCGGGTGTTGTCCAAATTCCGATGTGTGAATCTTATGGATATGGAGAAATCGCGGCTGAATGTGATTTTATAAAAATCCACATCGGCGGAGTTGTTTAGGTTGCCCGTTATGGGTTTGCCTACATTCATTGCGGTCGCGGCGGCTGTTGTGCCGTTGGGTTCTATCTCATAATCGCCTGTGTTTTCCTCATAATTGACGGTCAGGGTGTATTCAACACTCCTAAAACCATAAGAATAAGAACTATAAGGACGAACTCTTATATAATATGTTCCTGCGCCTAGATAAAAATCCATGGTGTCCATTGTGGTTGCATTACCGCTTGAATAATAAGTTACAAGTTCAGTTTCGTTGTTATCAAATAGCATGAATTCCCAAAAATTACCATCGTTATCTAAGCGTTCATGCTTGAAGTTTAGAAATATCTTGCCGGGTTCGGTGGTTGTGAACCGATAATAGTCCACATCGTCGGTATTATATAAATTTCCTGTCATGGGTATGTTCACGCTAATTTCGGTTGCGGTTGCTGCTGTGTTGTTGGGTTCTGTTTCACGATCACCTGTGCTTTCCTCAAAATTGACGGCGGATGTGATAGGTACAAAAGAAAGCAACATTATCAACGCTAAAAGCACCGCGCCACATTTTTTTATCCTTTTCATTTATGGTATCCCCTCTCTTTTTAATGCTTTTTCGTAAAAGTACACTTTTATGAAGAAGTAAAAGAAAGCTGTTTTTATTGCCAAAAATAGCGCGATATACCACATATTGCCATCTTTGAAAATATTTTAGCAAAAACTGTTGACATAAACACATTAAGTAGGTTAAAATGATTGGGATAAAATGACTTTGTAAAAGTGTACTTTTGCGAAGTCGTTTTTATTTTTTTCCCTGCACAGCACGGTGTTCCTTTAATAATTTATAAAACGTCGTTTCTTTCATGTCGCATAAATCGAGGATCACGTCAATTGAAATTTGTTTGCGTTCCCATTTTTTCACAAGCTCTGCAAAGTTGACGGGCGGTTGTTTCGGCGGTCTGCCAAATCTTACTCCCCGCATTTTCGCGGCAGCTATACCCTCGGCTTGCCTTTTGCGTATTGTCTCGCGCTCGCTGTGCGCCACAAAAGATAGGATTTGCAATACAAGGTCGCTGATAAATGTCCCCATTAAATCTTTGTACAGACGCGTGTCTAAAAGCTCCATATCAAGCACAACAATGTCAACGCCCTTTTCTTTGGTGAGAATTCGCCATTGGTTTTGGATTTCCTCATAATTTCTTCCTAAGCGGTCGATACTCAATACATATAGCAGATCGCCCGGCTTTAAACGTCTCACTAACGCCTGATAATATGGACGGTCAAAATCTTTGCCGCTTTGATTGTCTACAAAGATTTGTGCCTGTGGAATCGACAGCTCTCGCAGCGCAATAAACTGACGATCCTTGTTCTGATCCGTGCTGCTTACACGGATGTACCCGTATGTTTTCATAACTATTTTGTTACTACTCAGCTATGCACCACGGTTGTCCGGCAAAAAACAACGCAACATATTTTTAAAAACGGATTAAAAAATTCACCTGGGATGCACGGCAGAAAAAGCCGTTAAAACCCGCATAAAACAAAGGAAATATCGCAATTTTCTCTTGCATTTTCCAGCCTTTTATGATACAATATTACCATAAAAGGCGGTGAGGGAATGGGCGGGAATTATACAAAAAATATGTTTCGGCAGTTGGAAGATGCG
>Ga0099364_10006506_pt1 | contig 16995 bp, 13 predicted proteins | sample TergutTh196P3_FD_73070 | JGI IMG/M metagenome (GOLD analysis project Ga0099364, IMG submission 73070) | Microcerotermes parvus P3 segment gut microbial communities from Pointe-Noire, Republic of the Congo - Th196 P3 | ecosystem: Host-associated > Arthropoda: Insects > Digestive system > Gut ... | reverse complement strand
GGGCCTGGAGGGAGGCGGGAACCGGAAGACCTATGTCTCTGTAGCCAGCCGCTCTTCCGGCAGCCTCTAAAGCCGGATAGGCGCTTTCGTCCATAAGCCGGATCAAATTGTGGCTCATGCCCCGCTGCTCGCGGTATTCGTTTTCGTCAATCCAGCGGCTTTCCCCGGCCGGGCGAAAGCGCATGTTACCCTGCTCCTGGATAAAGCGATCCCCGCCCATACCTGCGGCCCGCTTGATTAGAAATTGGGCCCTGGGCTGGCCATGCTCATCCCTGTTAATGTCAACCATGGTTAGGGTAAGCATGTAGATTATCCTCTGGACTATATCAAAGGCTGTGCCGCGGGATATGTAAGAAGGGTTTTCGAAAATAATTACGTCGTTTCGATTGGGTTTTACCGGGCTTGGGAGTTTGGCAAAGCCGGGCAAAAGTTCCGGGCCGTAGATGATCTTGTTGACGAAAATCCGGTCGCCGATTAAAAGGGTATCGATCATGGAACCGGAGGGAATCTGGTAGGCCTGAAAAAGATACTGGTTGATCAACAGAACCATACCGGCAGCCCATAAAAAAGCTTCAAGCCAGTCCCTTATAACATTTTTTTTCTTTTGCTTTTCCTTTCTTATTCTTATTTTTCTTTTGCGATAGCTAAGATAGTTTTCGGTAAGGAGCTGGAGACGATCTAAAAAGGAGCTTAGGGGCCCAAAGGCGGTCTTAAAAGGCATTGCTTGAAAGTAACATGAACTGTTATCGTTGACAAGAGAGAAGGGCTTTTTTATAATGCCCACTATGTCCAAACTCAAGTCTTCCCACAGAAGCAATAGGGAAGCCGCAGCGGAAGACCAAGTCCGCTTAAAGCCCATCATGGGCATAAAGCCGCCTCATTATCTGGCCTGCCTTTATGGAACTGTACTAATTGTGATTTTGTTTTTTATCCTTATTTATCCCGGAATAAAAAATCCCGGCAGCGTGCTTGTGGTAAAAACAGAGCCCTGGGGCGCGGCGGTTCTGGTTGACGGGGTTTACATGGATACCGCTCCCTGCGAAATATTTGTAAGCGCCGGGCTTCGCAGGATCGAACTTGGGCTTGCCGGCTTTCTTCCGGTGGAAATGGAAAGGGACATAAAGCGAAGGCTTTTCGCCTCCGCCATTTTCCCCCTGAAAGTTGAAATCACAGGAACACTGGAAGCTCCCTCCCCTGCTGAAGCTTTTCTTGCCGAGGCCGGCGAATACGCCGACTGGACCTTTGCCGGAGAGCCCAGCGCCACATACCAGATCCCCTTGAGCCTTTCTGAAGGGGCCTACCGGTTCGGCCCGGCGGCGGCGGATGAGGATCTGCGAAGATCCATGGAAGACACAGTTTTCGCCGCAGCCCGTTTCGCGGTTACCAGAGCCGCCCTGCGGGATCTCATCAGGGCCAAAACCCTCCTTGACAATCAGGGGCTTTCCCCCTCCCCCATAAGTCTTCTTGCTTCCGCCGCCGGCATTATTGGCTTTCTGGACGAAAACCCAGAAGCGGCCCTATGGCTCGCCTCCGTGCTTGAGGCCGATGACCGTGACACCCTGATCAGCTCCGACTGGTACGCCGAAGCCGCGGCGGGAAGGGAGGCCCAGGGCCGCTTCTCGGCGCCGGGCGCTCCGGTGCAGCAGTTTGGCGGCCTTCGCTTCCGGATGATTCCCGGCGGCTTTTCTATTCTGGGGACCAATTTCCCCGCCGGAAGCACCGTCGATACCTTCTACATTTCCGAGACAGTGATAAGCGCGGCTGCCTGGGAAGCTTTCCTTGCCCAGGAGGGGCAGTGGCGATTTGAAACCCTTAACTTCCCCGGCAGCCCGGCTGGACTTTCGGGGGTTTCCTGGTACGCCGCCGAGGCCTTTTGCCGCTGGCTTAGCGCCTCCATGCCCCCTCACCTAAACCACCTGGAGGTACGCCTGCCCACGGAGGCGGAGTGGGAATACGCCGCCCAAACAGGCGCTTTGGACTACGGCAATTATTGGGAGTGGTGCAAAGATCCATTTGTCCCCTTAAACTTTCTTTCTGTTCCGCCAGCCGCGGCAACGGCCATTCACTCAAGCGAAAGGCCGGTTAGGGGAGGCTCCTGGATAAACAGGGCCGCTAACCTGGGGCTGGAAGCCAGGGGCTCCCTTCCACCCGATATAAGCTCCCCGTTTGTGTCTTTCAGGCCCGCCCTCGGTCCAAGGGGAAGCCAGAGGTGAGCGGCGGCGTCAAGATCATCGCCGTAAATCGCAAGGCCCGCCACGATTATGCCGTGGACGAAAGCTACGAATGCGGCATAGAGCTGCTTGGAACAGAGGTAAAGTCCTTCCGGGACGGGAAAATATCCTTTCCCGATGCCTGGGCCGAGGTCGTAAACCGGGAGGTCTGGCTGCGCTCCCTTAGAATCGCCGAAAACCCCTTTTCCTCGGTCTTCAACCACGACCCTGACCGGAAAAAAAAACTCCTCTTGCACCGTGAGGAAATCAAGCGCATAACCAGAAAAACCGAAGAAAAGGGCTATACCCTTATCCCCCTTTCATTTTACTTTAAGGGAGGCAGGGTGAAGGTGGAGCTGGGCCTTTGCAAGGGCAAAAAGCAGTACGATAAGAGGGCAGATATACGGGAGCGGGACATAAAGCGGGAAGTTGAGCGGGAATTCCGGCGCTCAGACCGGTAAATTAGGTTTTAGTCCGGCGTAAGCCGTTCCCTGGCAAACCTCAAAATGTCAAATATCACCATACTGATTAATATTGCAATTCCCACGCAGAGGGAAATAATTCTAATTGTCCGGTCTGGGGTATAATGGGGCTCTGGAGCAACAATAAGCTCCCCTGAGGAAGTTCTGTTTCTATGATTTAGTCCAAGGCCGACTATGCGGACAAAACGCTCAGATGGGGAGGCATAGCCCAATTGACGGGCATAAACAGCCAGGGTGTCTTCATCAAAACGCAGGGAATTCAGTGTATCTTCCAGTTCCCGGTTTATCTGCATCAAAACATCCATGTTTGCCTCTTGCTTTCTCTGCTCTCTTTCAATCTGACGGTAGGCAGAAATCCCTTTGGCCCCAAAAATGATTGACAAGGAGGCATAAATCAGAATGCCGGCCCAAAGCGCGAAGAGGTATTTGACCAATTCCATTACCTCAATTTACGGTATTTTCCTCTCATTTCTAAAGCCAATGCCTTTAGGCATTGACAACAGCAAAAGCTATGGATACCATTAGCTATGAAAAAAGGTTTGAAAGGATTCGAATTGTCGCCGATAATACTATGTAGGTGTATTCTAAGAATGGAATGGACTTGAATCGATGCTGAATAGTGATTGGCGGGAAGCGGGAGCGGTTCATGGCAAGTGATAAGAAACCTTCGATTTACAAAGATCGAAGCGCGATAGGATCCTCTGACAAACTGGATGAATACGGTGTCTGGGTTAAAAGTGAGCCTCAGGAGCTGTCTTCCGCTGGAGCGGGAGGGCTGCCGGACTTTTCCAGCGGTGATGATATGGCCTTGGAGATCCCCGAAATGGAGGATCTTGGCGGTTTTGACATGCCGGATTTGGATTCAGACTTTGGTTCATATGGCGACGATGATGAAGAAGAAATGTCCATGGGAGACTTCCTGGGAGACCTTGGCGCTCAGATTGAGGCCGAGCCGAGCGACGACGAATTGGTAGACATCGACGGAGATGAGGTAGTCTGGGAAGCCGAAAACGATGATGAAGAAGAAATGTCCCTGGGGGACTTCCTGGGAGACCTGGGAGAGCAGATTGAGGCCGAACCGAGCAACGAGGAATTGGTAGACATCGACGGAGACGAGATTGTCTGGGAAGCCGAAAACAATGATGATGAAGAAGAAATGTCCCTGGGGGACTTCCTGGGAGACCTGGGTACTCAGATAGAGGCCGATACAAGCGATGATGAAGACGAATTAGTAGACTTTGATGGAGACGAGATAGTCTGGGAGGCCGAAGGCGAGGAGAATGAAGGGGAAGAAATGACCCTGGGGGAATTCCTTGGTCCGGTGGGCCTGCATTCAGAAGACGATCCCGAGCTCCCTGACCTGGACTCATACTCCGGCGCCGGAGCTTCCGCCCCTGACCTTTCCACCAAGCTTTTAATGAAAATCGCCGATGAGCTTTCCTCTATAAGGAACGAATTAAGCAGCCTGAAAGACGAGTTTGCTGTGCTTAAGCTTGCGGCACCGTCCTCGGCAGACGCTGCAAAAAAAAAGGCTGAAGAAGATGAAAAGATAGCCCTTACGGGAGCTGAATTAATAAACATAATGAACACCGCAGACTTCACCGAAGAAACAGGCACGGACGCCGGCGTGGATCTTTCGGAAGATGATCTTTCGGTGGGGGATGATTTTTCGTTGGGGGAAGATCTTCAGTTGGGGGATGACCTCCAACTGGGTGATGACCTTGAACTGGGTATCGAAGATCTGAATGATGAACTTCCGGACTTTGCGGCGGAAGAAACCGATGAAATAAGGCAGATCCGGGAAGAAGGCGCCATGCCCATGACCCCCGCCCCCGATCCAGAAGACACGGATTACCTTACAGAGGATCCTTCTTTAAGCGGCCTTGGAGATGATGACCCGCTTGACTTTTCAGACGCAGTTATTGACGAGCCGGACCTTTCCGGGGATATAAGCGATAACCCCATTGAGGAACCCTCCCTGGAGGATATTTCCATCAGTTTGGATCTTTCAGATCTGGATTCCGATATCGGCGATCCAACGGAAACGGCGGCAGAAGAACTTGGTATGGAAGAGCTGGGCTTGGAAGAGCTTGAAACTGCGGAACTTGATATCGGAGATATGAGCCTTCTTGGGATAGACGAAGGCGCCGATGCGGAGATTCCTGAGGAAATCGAAGAAATAGGGGAAATCGGGGGAATCGAAGAAATTGGAGAAGTCGAGGATCTTGAAGAAGTTGAAGCTCTTGAGGAAATAGGAGCTCTTGAGGAAGTCGAAGATCTTGAAGAAATCGGCGGAGCAGATCCCTTTGCCGCTCCCGCTGCTGCTGCGGCCGCCGCCGTTGCTGCCGCCGGAATTGGCGAAATTCCCACTCACTTAAAAAACGAACTTAAAACCGTACTTACCTACATGGACCGGCTCCTTGAATCCCTCCCGGACGACAAGATAGAGGAATTTGCCAAGTCTAACTATTACGATACCTATAAGAAATTGTTTAAGGAGCTGGGACTTATATAATGGGTCTTTTGACCAGAGCCAGAAATCTGGCTGCTGAGATGGGACAGAGGGCAGATTCTTCCCTTGATGAAATGGCCAAGGTCCTATGCGCGCGGATAAGCAGACTTCCCCCCAAAACAACCACACCCTACACTGCCTTAAGCCTTCTAAAAGCCTATGGTTCATTTCAGTCGGGAGCCTGCCTTATTCTAAAAGACGGCGTTTATACCAGTTATACTTCCGTAGCTATGGGGATCACAAAAATATCCATCCCCCAGGAAGAGGTATGGTCAATTGAAAAAAACAAAATGAAGTTTTTCAAGTATGAAAGCGGATGGGAGGCCATTCTAAAAGACGAAGACGATGGCTTTGACTATTGGATCTTTCCCCTGGAATGCCCTGGTAGTCCAAATCTGCATAGCCCCTGGGAAGCGGTCATGTTCCTGGGTGTTTTACACAGCGATAACTTCCATGCTGATTCTATATCGGCGATAGTTTCCCAAACATCGGAAAAGTTTCTTACCCACGATGCCTGTGAAAAAACCGAGATTCCCGACCATGGTTCAACGGAATTCATTTCCCCTGAGCTGGATTCTGCGGAAGCTCCTTTTGCGGAAATTAGCCCCATTCTAAAAAACAGGATCGCCCATTATCACCGGGCATTCACTGATTTCGGCTGCATTCTTTTTGAAAACTCAGGCAACGAAGCAAATACAGAAGATCTATGTCAAAAAATTATGGAAATGGTAGGAAGCACGGCCAATGTAATACCTTTGGAAGACCGCCCCTTAATTCTTCTTCCCCCTGCCATAGACAGAGAGATAATTGCCCACAGGCTTTCAGAGAATCTTAAAATAACTGCTCTTTTGTCTTTTGAGGCACACAGTCCTGAAAACGCCTTAAGCCAAATTCATTCCCTGTTTTAAAGATGAGCTTAGAAAAAAGGAGATCATTACATTCCCGGTATAAGCCCCAGGCCGAAGCGGATCGGTATATTGACTCCCTATCCCTGAACGAAAATCTGCGCTATCTGGTTCTTGTTGAGCCGGGGCTGGGTTATATGATTGCCCCCTTAAGAAAAAAGCTTCCCGCCGCGAAAATAATCTCCCTGCACCTGGAAGAAGCGGCAGCAGGCCCTGCCGCCGATGCCGGCGCCCCCTGCCAGCCGCCCGATTCGCAATGGCATCCGGGAACCGGGATCTCCGTTCAGGATTTTCTTGAAACAGAGATCCCCGATTCCCAGGCCGGGGAAATACTGCTTTTACAGTGGCGGCCCGGCATGAATGTCTACGGCCAGTCCTACGTTAAGCTTATGGAAGAAGCGGTAACATTTATAAAACGCGCAGAGGCCGGCGCCAGAACGGTTAAAGCTTTTGGCCGGCGCTGGTTTAAGAATTTTTTCAATAACCTGGCCTTAATCCGAAGGGCCCTGTGCCCCGTTCAGCTTTCGCTGCCGGTTCTTGTCTGCGGCTCCGGGCCCGGCCTGGAAGAGGCAATCCCACTTATAAAAGAGCGCCGGGACGGGCTCTTCATCCTGGCTGCCTCCTCTTCCCTGCTGGCCCTGGAAGCCAATGGCCTTGGAGCCGATATGCTGATCAGCACGGACGGCGGCGGCTGGGCCCGCTTCCACCTTTACGCCGCTTTTAGGGGCAGTGCCGTCTGCCCCATTGCCGCAGCCGCCACGGCCCTGCTCCCCTCCCAGTGTGAAAGTCTGCCGCTTTTAATGATCAGCGACGGAAGCCTCTGGCAGGCTTTGATCCTGCAGGAAATGAAAATTCCTTTTATCAGCCTGCCCCAGCGGGGAACTGTTTCAGCCACTGCGGTGGATCTGGCCTTTGCCCTTACAAGTTCCCAGGTATTCATAGCCGGCATTGATCTTGAAAACAAGGGCATCCGCTCCCATGCCCGGCCTTACAGCTTTGATCGCCTTTTGGAAGAAAAAGAAAACAGGCTTAATCCCTTTTACTCCCAAACTTACCTCCGTTCCTCAGTGCTGAAAGCCGGGGGGAGCTACGGCATCTACGCCTCATGGTTTGAAAAACAAATTACCTCTTATCCAAGGCCTCTTTATCCATTGGGAAAAAACAATCCGCTTTTCGGCACAGGCGCTCTGCCGGAATGGAAAAAATCCATCAGGCCGGAATTAAAAAGCATTGAAATAAAATACCCGGCTGTGCCATCCGCCAATCCATTCCCAAAAGCCTATTCTGTTTTGGAGCAGGCCCTAAAGGATCCTGCCCATTCGCCAACTTTAACCGCAGAACTTTCTCCCCTGCTTTCCGCCAAGGCCGCATCCGGAGATGAACTGCTGCATATCATCCGCTCATTTAATTTGGGAGGGAGTGTTGGATAGCAAAGTTCTTTTTGAAAAAAACCTGCTTGTCCTGTCCCAAAGAAATCCGGAACTTGCATCCCGCCTTGCCGGATTGGGTGCGGGCCCGAGCATCTATGAATTCCTTAAATCCCGCTCCGGAGAAATCATACCCGCCCGCCTTGACAGCAATGGCAAAGCCCACCCCCTGCACTCGCTGATGGACCCGGTAAAGGAGGCCAGGCGGCTTATTGATTCCAGCCCTGGCGGATTTCTTGTCTTCCTGGGCCTGGGCGCCGGACATTACGCCGCCGCCGCCCTGGAAAAAGATGATAGCCAGATGCTGCTATTTATCGAGTACGGCATCGAAGGCCTTGCGCAGCTGCTTTACCAGCGGGATTACAGCAGCCTTTTTGCCGACAGGCGTTTTTACCTTCTTGTTGATCCATCCGGGCCTGAACTGGAACAGTGCATCCTGGAACTCTACCAGCCAGCCCTTTACGGGGGGATATCTGTAATTCCCCTGCGCGCCAGAACCAGTTTTGAGCAACTCTTTGCCCAGGCGGGAAAGACTCTTGAGGCGGCCATAGGCAGGGTCTCTGCGGACTATTCGGTTCAGGCACATTTTGGCCTGCGCTGGTTTTGCAATATTCTAAAGAATTTAAAACACCTGGAAGAATTACAGGGAGCTCTGCCAGTCGGCCTTCCTGGCGAAGTCAGCGGCAAGCGGGCGGCGGTAACTGCCGCGGGGCCCTCCCTTTCGCTCCAGATCCCCCAACTCCAAAAGCGGCGACAAGAGCTCTTCCTCATTGCCACGGATACCAGCCTCCCCTGCCTTGTATCCGCCGGGATAAAACCTGATGCGGTGATCTCAATTGATTGCCAGCATTACAGTTATTACCATTTTTTTCAAACACTTGGAGAAGAGAGCATCCTGTTTCTGGATCTGGCAAGCCCTGCCCTCCTTTCTTCCCGTTGCGGTAGGCACTGCTTTTTTTCCGGCGGCCATCCCCTTGCGGCTTACGTTTCGCTTTTTTTCCGGCCCTTAAGCGAACTGGACTGCTCCGCCGGCAACGTAACTGCCGCCGCCGTATCCCTGGCCGAAAAGTTAGGCGCAAGGGAAATTGAACTTTATGGCGCCGATTATTCCTATCCCCTTGGTCTTTCCTACGCCAAGGGCGCCTATATTCATTCGTATTTTGACGCCAGGCAGAACCGCCTTGCCCCGCTGGAAGCCCAGTCCTCGGCCTTTCTGTACCGGACGGCCCTGGATAAAAAAATCCATGCCGACGGCTCCTGGTACTACGAGAGCAAAACCATGAGCCTTTACCGCCAAAGACTGGAAGAAAAAAGCGCCGCCATGGAGGCAAAGCTCATCCCGGTTGAAGGCATGGGGGCAAAAATTACTGTCAGTAAACACGGCTCTTCTGTTTCCCCGCCGCCTGCGAAGCGGCCGCAGAGCGCAGGCTTTGGCAAAGCGGAAGATTTTCTTGGCCGCTACAAAGGGGCCCTGGAAAAACTGGCCAGTCCGGGCAAGAACGCGGCGGAGTACATGGCTTCCCTGGACAATGAACAGCGCAATATTCTTACAGGCATTCTCCCCGTTGCGGCGGCTTTAAAGAAGCGCCAGGCCGATTGGGGCTTTCAGCAATTAATCCTGGAAACAAAGGCCTATTGCATCGCCAGGATTGATTCGTGGCGAGGGGTACATACCCCGTCCCTTCAGGGCGGGGTTGTTGATTCGCTCCTTTACAAGCAGTAGAATGGAGAAAAGCCGGCGTGGTGGAATGGTAGACACTGGGGACTTAAAATCCCCTCCCCGTAAGGGGGTATGAGTTCAAATCTCATCGCCGGCAGAAAACCTGATTTTTGACAGCGCCAGGCTTAATCTTGGGGCTGCTTGTAGAATCTTCCGTTAAGCTGCTCGGTCCTTATCACATTTACAAATACATCATCGTCTATCTTCTTTATTGCAGGAATAAGAGTTTTAACCTGGCTTGCGGTAACTACTGAATATAACATGGTACGCTCTTTATTCTCAAAAACGCCCCGGCCGTTAAAGCGTGTGGCGCCGTGATGGGTCATCCTGTTTATTACCGCGTAAACATCGTCCGGCTTGTTTGTAATGATAAGCAGGGTCATCTGCTGGTACTTCCGGTAAAGGGGCCTAAGGCTGACAGTGGTGGTAAACTGGAAAATAATGGAATAAAGGGCCATGTTAAGGCCGAAAAGAACTCCGGCTAAAAGCAGAACAACGCAGTTTCCGACGAAGATGTAGTTCCACGCATCTTTGCGGTACTTTTCCGAAAGGAAAATGGCGATGAAATCCGTCCCCCCAGAGGTAGCGTCCGCGTGAAGGCAGAGGGCAATGGCAAGGGCGTTCAGGAAGCCGCCAAAAACCGCCGAAAGCAGGCTGTCGTGCAGCATAAGAAAATCAAGGAGAAGTCCGGGCATAAATCTGGGCATCCAGTCTGTGAGCAAGCCGCAAACCAGGACCATGAGTATCGAATACATGGTAAACTTTCTGCCTACGAAGAAAAAGCAGATCATGGCAGGTACGGCGTTCAGGGCATAGTTTACAAGGCTAAAAGGCACGCGGAAGCCGCCGTACTGGTAGCAAATTTCCTGGATTAGTATGGTAAGCCCGGTAAAACCGCCGGGGATAAGCCCCCCGGCCTTGACAAAGGTATTGATATTAAAGGCCATAAGTACCGCGCCCAGGAGTACCAAAATCAAGCGCCGCAGGATGTATAAAGACCTATTTTTCATGCAAGCATTTTAGCGGTTTTTTCAAAATATGACTATCATTATTCAATAATAAAGGATACTCTAAGTAACGATGAAGATAGAACTTTTTACCTTTTGTGATTTCGCCCAGGAGAATTCTGGAAAGCTTACCATTGTCGGCACCTTTGATACGATTATCTCCCGTAACTTCCCCTGCATTCATCCCCAGCTTTCGGTGGTCATCCGCCTGCGCTTTGATCTTTGGGAATTTTCAAACCATCAGTTCAGGATCGAAACCCGCGACCTTAACGGCGAAAACATAATCAAGCCCATTCAGGGCAATGTTGAGGTAAAGGGCGTGGGGAACGCCACGGCGGTATCGCATCTGGTTTTCACCATAGCGAATCTTCAGTTTAAGTCATCCGGAATGATCAATTTTACCCTCTACATTGATGATAAGGAAGTGTCTTCTATTCCGCTTTATTTGCTTTCAGGTTGAGTGTTAACTAGCGTTTTTTGACCGGCTTTTTTGCCGCGGGTTTCTTGGCTGCGGGTTTTGCGGCCGGCTTTTTAGCCACCGGTTTTTTAACCGAGGGCTTTGCGACAGGTTTTTTTGCAGCGGGCTTCTTGGCAGGCGCTTTCTTGACCGCCGGCTTTTTAGCCGCAGGTTTTGCCACAGGCTTTGCGGCCGGCTTTTTTGCCGCCGGTTTTTTAACCGCAGGTTTTGACTCGGTAACTTTCAGGGTTTCCACGGCCTTTCTGGAAGGAGGCTCAGCCCCTCGGCGGGAGCAGACCAGGGCGGCTGCCTTATTGGCGAATAAAAGGGCACTGTGGAGCTCGTTCTCGCTTAAGTTGACCAGGGCCGAACGGGACATTTTTCCCTTGATCTCAAGCCAGGACAGGAATGCCCCCTGGAAGGTATCTCCGGCTCCGATGGTGTCCACAAGGGGAACTTTTATCCCGGGAACGCTGACCTTGATTAGACTCCCGTCATTCCGGCGCAAAAGTGCCATGGCGCCCTTGCTTCCCATGGTGTTGATCGCCAGCCGGGGCCCCATGGAAAGTATCTTTCGTAAAGCTTTTTCCGCCTCCATTTTGGGGTAGATAAAGGCAAAATCCGCAGCAGATATCCTGGTAATAGTGGAGGCGGCCACCCATTTTTCAAAATGTTCCTTGTAAGCGTCCTTGTTTTTAATGAAAAAAGGCCGGATATTGGGGTCAAAGGAGATAAGCGGAGCCCCGTCCATCTGATCGGCGCTTTTTCTGGTTCCCTCTCTTAGAATAAGGGCTTCGATGGCCGAGGCAATGGGTTCCATGGTCATGGCGATTGAGCCAAAATGTATACATTTTGTATCGGAGGGCAGCTTTTGGGGCAGATCTTCCACTGTTAAAGAGCGATCCGCACAGGCTTCAGTGTAAAAAACGTACTGGGGCTCCCTGCCTTTTTCCAGTTTGACAAAGGCCAGGGTTGAGTTTTGATTTGAGCGGATTAATAAATCATACCCTACACGGTTTTCCCGCAGCCGTTTAACGAGGATTTCCCCCAAGAAATCTGTAGAAATCCGGCCAAGGAACTTAACCGGTACCCCAAGCCTGCCTATGGCGACAGCGGTATTATAGGGACTTCCGCCCGGCAGGGGCAGAAAACCATCCCCCGAACCGGAAACCGGTGTCCTAATCATATCGATTAATGCCTCTCCGCAGCAGATAATCATGGCAAACTCCTACAGCAGTATACTTCAGATCCGACCATACCCGCTTTATTGTAGCATAATATTGAAAAAAAGATAAGATCAAAAATGCCAATTAGGCGGAAAGATTGCCAAAAGTATATCTATCGCGTCCGGCTTGTTTGGACATATACAGCAACTCATCCGCCCGCCTGACAAATTCATCGTTATTTTGGGCATTTAGGGTTCTCCCGCTTGTAACCCCAATGGAAACAGTGACGTATTCAGCCACTTCGCTTTCCCTATGGGGAATCTTGAGATCCCGCACCCTTTTGAGGATCCTTTCCGCTATTATTTGCGCACCTTGCTCGTTGGTATGGGGTAAAACAACCACGAATTCCTCACCCCCGAAGCGTGCGACAAAATCATCGGCTCTTGTTACAGTTTCTGAAAGTGCTTCGGCGATGAGTTTCAGGCAGCGATCCCCGTCGCTATGCCCGTATGTATCGTTGTATTTTTTAAAGAGGTCGATGTCGATCATCATCAAACTGAGCATATCCCCCGAGCGCTGCAGGGAATTCATCTTACGATCCAGGTTTTCATCGAAATAACGCCTGTTATTAATGCCCGTCAGCGGGTCAAGGTAAATTTTTTCCGCCTTTTTTTCAAGTAAGTTTATTGCCTGCCCTAAAACATCAAGTTCGTTGCCTGCACGCAGGTGGAGATTAATTTTTGGCATCGCCGAACCGGGACTGCAAATGGATATGCTCTTTACAAGCTTTCGTACAGGCCTTATCACCAAACTTTGAATAATGTAAAGGTTAGCCGCAATGGAAATTGAGAAAACCAGCAGTATCACAATTCCCAATGCGGTAAAGATGTGCCCGCGTTCGGCCAGAGTATGTTCCATATGATACACATAATAAAGAAGAACTGTCATGATAATTACCGTCAGAAGTGAAACCAGGGTCAAGGCTGCCGATAAACGGAACTTTAGTGATCTATTCCAGGCAACAAGATTTTCCTTTTGACTTTCGTTGTTATCCAAATTATCAGCCATTATTGCTATCCTCCGAATTCCCTGATCTTCAAAATCTCGTCCCGGATAAGGGCGGCTTGCTCAAATTCAAGCTTCTTGGCGTGTTCCAGCATTTCTTTTTCTAATATGGAGATTAGTTTCTTTCGCTGGGCAGGCACAAGTATATTGTGCGCTTTTTTTAGCATCTCGACAGAAGCCGCAGCGGCATCCCTTTCCTCGATAATGTGGCGCTGCAGAATGTCCGTTATCGCCTTTTTTACCGTGGTGGGGGTAATTCCGTGCTCTTCGTTGTACTCCATCTGGGCGGCCCGGCGGCGCTCGGTTTCCGAAATTGCCTCCCGCATGGCATCACTTACCCTGTCCGCGTACATGATCACCTTGCCGGCGGCATTTCTGGCGGCCCGGCCTATGATCTGCACCAGGCTTGTAAGCGAGCGGAGAAAGCCGATCTTGTCTGCGTCCAGGATCGCGATAAACGAAACCTCCGGCAGATCGATTCCCTCCCTCAATAAATTTATACCCACAAGCACATCAAAGTCCCCGCTGCGGAGCTGGGTCAGTATTTCCACCCTTTCGATTGTTTCTATCTCGCTGTGAATGTAACGAACCTTAAGGCCAAGGCCCCCAAGATAGTCTGTCAGGTCCTCGGCCATTTTTTTGGTCAGGGTGAGGATCAGGGAGCGCTCGCCGGCATCAATCCGCTTGCGTATCTCGCCGTAAATGTCCTCCATCTGGCCCTCGCTGGGCCGCACTTCAATTTCCGGGTCCAATAGGCCCGTTGGCCGGATCAACTGCTGCACCAGCCTTCTGGCCTGCTCCTTTTCCACCGCCCCCGGTGTGGCCGACACAAAGATGGTCTTGTCCAGCCGCTGTTCAAATTCGTCGTAGCGCAGGGGCCGGTTATCCAGGGCGCAGGGCAGGCGGAAACCGTAGTCCACCAGAGCCGTCTTGCGGGAGCGATCCCCGGCGTACATGGCCCCAAGCTGGGGGAGGGTAACGTGGCTTTCGTCTATAAAGGTCAAATGCCTTTTGGGCAGGTAGTCGATAAGGGTGTCCGGGGCCTCGCCGGGTTTTCTCCCGGCCATGTGTGCGGAGTAATTTTCAATTCCCGGACAGTAGCCCATTTCACTTAACATTTCGATGTCGTATTCCACCCTGGTCTTGAGCCGCTCCGCTTCCAGCATCTTGCCCGCATTGATAAAAAATTCGTAGCGTTCGGCAAGCTCCTCCTTGATAGGCCCCAGGGCGTTCTGCACCATTTCCACGGGCATGACGAACTGCTTTGCCGGGTAGATCAGCGCCCGGTCAATATCTTCAATAATTGCCCCGGAAACAGGGTCGAATCGCCGGATCCTTTCCACCCGGTCCCAGTCCAGGTCCACCCTGTAGGCATCTTCCAGGTATGCGGGGAAGATCTCCAAGGTATCCCCCCGGCGGCGGAAGCGGCCCCGCTCAAGTACCGCATCGTTCCGCTCGTACTGAAGCTCCACGAAGCGCCGGATCAGCGCATCCACGTCAATGGTTTCCCCCAAGGAAAAGGTGGCGGTCATCTTCTTGTAGACTTCCGGCGTCGCAAGGCCGTAGATGCAGGACACTGTGGCAACGATGATCACGTCCTCCCTTTCCATGAGGCTCCGGGTTGCCGAGAGCCGCAGCCGCTCTATCTCGTCGTTTATGGAAGCGTCTTTTTCTATATACAGGTCCCGGCTGGCCACGTATGCCTCGGGCTGGTAGTAATCGTAGTAGGAGACAAAGTATTCCACCGCATTGTGGGGAAAGAAGCCCTTGAACTCCCTGAAAAGCTGGGCCGCCAGGGTTTTGTTATGGCTCACCACCAGGGTGGGCATCTGCACGGCCTCGATGATCTTGGCCATGGTAAAGGTCTTCCCGGAGCCTGTAACCCCCTGGAGGGTCTGGTACTTGTCCCCGGCTTTGATGCCCGCCGCCAGCTCTGCGATGGCCTGGCCCTGATCCCCGGCCGGGCCGAAAGGGGATACTACTTCAAAGGGACGCATTTCAATCCTCCGCTCCATAGTATTGCATATTCATTGGATTATTACAATTTCCTAATCTTATTCCTCAAAGGCAAGGCCCGGCCCTTTAGTAGCCAGAGAAACCATGATGTAGGGGTTAATGCACACATCATCGACCTGCCTGGCGAACTTCCATAGCTTTTTGAAAAGATCCTGGACTGTCTTTTCGTATTTGGGATCAACGCGGCCCTCCGCCAAAAGATTGCGGGTTTCCCCGGGATCGGCGTTGAGATCGTAAAGTTCATCGTAATCAAAGCCGTTAAATACCAGTTTCCAATCGTTGCTGCGGATAGAACGCTGAATCCCGTACTGCTCATTCCCGTTGGACTGGGTAAAGAGTAGATCCTGCCAGTCCCTGGGCTTTTCGCCATTGAAAAAGGGCACAAGGCTTCGGCCTGTAAATTCGCGGTCTGTTTTTATCCCCGCAATTTCCAGGAAGCTGGGGGCAAAATCAGATAAGTTAATAAAGCTATCTACCACGGCGCCCGGGTTTTTGAGTCTCCCGGGCCAGCGTACTACCGCCGGAATATGGTAGGCCCCTTCAAAACAGGGGAGCCCTTTGCACCAAAGACCGTGTTCCGCAGCATAATCGCCGTGATCCGAGGTAAAAAGCGCCAGGGTGTTTTCAGCTTCCCCGGATTCTTCCAGGGCATTCAAGACCTGGCCGAAAAGATGGTCTTCGTAAGTGCAGAAGGCCAGATAATGCCGGAGGGCTTCGCGCTGTTCCATTTCCGTCAATTGACCGAATTTATCCCTAATACGGCGGTACATGGAAGGCTTGTCCTTCATCGTATCAGAGAAATTATCAGGCAGTTTTATTTCGTCGATATCGTAGAGATCCAGAAAGCTTTTGGGTACATAATAAGGGTCATGGGGACCCAGGGCGCCGATATACTGACACCAGGGCGTATCGGATTTTTTTCGTTCCCTGATGATCTTGACTGCATCGTTCACAACTGTTTCATCATTAAAGGGATTTTCCGTTTCCCCATAGTGGGTATAAAGGGGATAACCGGGATGGACTATTTGCGCCGCTCGCCTCTCCGTAAGGGGCGGCAAATTAACATACCTTTCCCACTCGTATGGATCAGGTTTTTTGTGCCTGATGGGGCCCTTGGAAACCGGATTCGGAATAGTCATGTGGTTAAAGCCCCGGTCCAAGGGAGATTCCACGTCGCTGACATGCCATTTCCCCGAAAAGTACATGTCATAACCGGCTTCCCGGAAATCTTCGCTCCAGAGCTTGATGCCCTCGTAAAGGCCCCTGGACAGGGCGTTCCCCACATTGACGTTATTCCACACGCCGTGCTGGGAAGGGTAGAGCCCTGAAAAAAAGGTCGCCCGGGAAGGACAGCAATGGGGCGAGATGGTAAAGGCCTTGGAGAAGGTGATTCCTTCCTGGCAGAATTTATCCATGTAAGGCGTTTTAGCCTTTGAATAAGGCGGAATAGAATCGCCCCGCTGCTGATCTGTCATAAAGATCAAAATGTTGGGCCTATTCATGGCCTTCTAAAAACGCCAGTTCTTCCGGGCTCAATTCGGTATCAACGGCAATTACGTTTTCCTGCATCTCCTTAATACCCCGGGGGGCCTGGAGGCTGAAAATGTTCAGGGGGTGGGAGATGGCATAGGCGGCGGCGATCTGCGGTACATTAAGCCCCTTTTTCGCCGCCAGTTCTTCCACCCGGGCTAGTTTTTTAAGGTTTACCGGGTGGAAATAGGCTTTATACCCCGCGCCGTCCAGGATGTTTTTAGCCTCATCGGCGCTCGTGTCCGGCTTGATCCTCCCGGAGAAAAAGCCCCTTGCCATTGATGAATAGGCGAAGATTTTTAGGTCCCGGTGCGCCAAATACCAGTCCCGGGCCTCCTTTTCTGACGCGCCGCCAATGCCAACGTTGAGTTCGCCCCAGGGGTTCTCAACTTGATCGGCTAAGCCAAAATTGGGGGAGGACGCGGTGAATGGGAACAGGCCCTGTTTATATGCGTACTCGTTGGCCTCTTCGATGCGCCGGTGGGTCCAGTTGGAACC
>Ga0099364_10006505_pt1 | contig 16996 bp, 19 predicted proteins | sample TergutTh196P3_FD_73070 | JGI IMG/M metagenome (GOLD analysis project Ga0099364, IMG submission 73070) | Microcerotermes parvus P3 segment gut microbial communities from Pointe-Noire, Republic of the Congo - Th196 P3 | ecosystem: Host-associated > Arthropoda: Insects > Digestive system > Gut ... | reverse complement strand
CGCGATAGAGGTGCACAGCGGTCTGACCGGTTTGATAGCCGAGGAAGAAAAATTTGTAAAAGATGGCGTAGTTTCGCAGTTTGACGCAATGTGGGTCTCAAGCCTTTGCGATTCTACAGCAATGGGCAAGAGCGGGCAATCCGCTGTCCAAAGTGTTGTCTGTCCGAGCGCTTGAAATCATGGCATGTAATTTGAAACCCGGCCTTGGCAATCCAAACGACGAGGAAGTTTTAAAAAACCTGTGTACCGGGTCATTATTATCAGGGCTCGCGTTCAGCATGACAAGGACAACCGCATGTCACTCAATTTCGTACCCGCTGACTTATATGTTCGGTATGGAGCACGGATTCGCGGCTGCTGCAACCCTTGCGCAAGTTGCTGAGGTAAATAATGAAGCGTGCGACATTTCAGAAGTGCTGGAAGTGTTTTCCTGTTATGGCGGGATACAGGGGTGGATAGATAGTATGTGCGAAGGTATATTAACGCTGAAGCTAAGGGCGTTTGGCATCGGCAAGCGGGATATTGACATGATTGCCGCTAATTGCTTCACTGCCGGAAGAATGGACAACAATCCGGTCGATTTGTCGGTTGAGCTGGTCACGAAAATACTTAATGTAGTGTATTGATAAGGAGGTAATTTTATGTATTTAGATCCGGGTCTAGGCGGTATGCTTCTTCAAATCGTAGTAGCCTTGGTTGCTGCCGGCGGTGCGACTTTGTTTGTGATGAGGAAGAAAATCCGCAACTTTTTCTCAAAGGGCTCCAAGGGCGCCGAAATCCCTAACCGCCCCGAAAGCGGGGCGACCGAGCAGTCTGATGATGTGATTGATACGCTGGGTGATGATGAGTGAGCAAGCGCCGCATCAGACCTTGACACTGAGAATATGCTATTATAGAATGCGAATATATGAGAGGAGGGATAGACGCAGTGAAATATGAATATGGCTTATGGCCGGAATCAAGCTACCGGTCCGACAAAATCGAATGGAAAAAGGCAAAAAAAATCACAGCGGGCGTCGATGTCGGGACAACCGGCACACAAGCGGCAATATTATGCGACGGCGAGTTATACGCGTACTCGAACTTGCGCACCGGCGCCGACTTCAAGCTCGCAGCGAAAAACGCCCTTGATGGAGCCCTCGGTTCGTCCGGCATAGAGACAGGAGACATTTCCGCCATCGCTGCAACGGGCTTTGGACGCAGGAATGTAGAAAACGCAGTGCAAAAACTTGACGACATGCAATGCCACGGCAAGGGCGCGCGCTATTTGTTCGGCAAGGACGTTAAGACAGTCGTCGACCTCGGCGGCCAGACAGTAAAAACCATGAGGCTGTTCGGCTGGGACAGGGTGGCAGACTTTAAGACCAGCGACAAATGCGCCACCGGATTCGGCCGCAGCATTGAGGTCATGTGCAATGTCTTTCAGGTGCCGATCACGGAGATTGGCGCCCGGTCCCTTAAAGTTGAAAAAGATCCTGAGCCATTAAGCACAACTTGCTACAACTTTGCCAATCCCGAAGCTGTCGGCCTCATGCGCCCGGGCTTCAGGGAAAAAGACCTTGATGAAAACGAAATGCTGGCATCCTACCTTTTCACGATTGCGTGGAGAGCGCTCAGCACAATCGGGAAAATAGCTTCCCTTGAAGTCGGCGACGTCAAACTTGAAGAAGGAGTCGGGTTTACAGGCGGCCTTGCCAAAAATCCCGGCATAACCGAGAGGATTGAGAGGGAACTGAATATCAAGGCAATGTCGCCGAAGTTCGACCCCATGCTGGCCGGAGCGATAGGCGCAGCCCTTCTGGCATATGAACAATCCGAAGGAGGGAAGCCCGAATGAACGGATTTACGAAGATATTGGAAAACCGCCATGAGTACGCCAAGGATTGGAAAAAACGCAGCGGCGGAAAAATCCTTGGGTACTATTGCACATACTTTCCCGAGGAGGTCGCCTATGCAGCCGGGATTTTGCCTGTAAGAATCCTCGCAAAACACTTCGCGGACGACACCACGGATCGTTTGATGTACGGCAACTGCTATGTTACACGCGATATGTTCAACCAATTCAACCTGGGGCACTATGATTATGTCGACGGATTGGTGAGCCTCGAAAGCTGTCAGTGGTTTTACAACGCCTTTGACACCACGATGGAGATGTTCCCAAAGCTCTGGAGCCATTATCTTTTCACGCCGGATTACCCGGATGCCAATAGATCCAAAGACGTTATGCGCTCCGAACTCTCGTTAATGAAAAATAGGTTTGAAGAATGGACGGGCAAAACGATTTCGGACGCCGACCTCGACAATGCTATTGAAGTGTACAACACGAACAGGCGCCTCCTGCGGCAGATGTATGAACTGCGCAGGTTCAACCGCCCCGTCATCCTGGGCTCTGAAGCTATGGAGATCATGCTTGCCAATCAAATCATGGACAAGGCTGAGGCGAATAAAATGCTTAAGGAGCTGATACCGGAGCTTGAAAACAGGGAACCTTCTGATGACAGGGTGCGCTTTATACTTATAGGGAGCGAAACGCACGATGCCGAGCTTGAGAAGCTGATTGAAGAAACCGGCGGCAATGTGGTCATAGACGATCTCGATAACGGCAGCGGTTACATCTGGAATGAAATCATCCCGCTCAAAGACCGGCTCATGGCAATCGGTTTGCGCTATATGGGCAAGCCCCACTCCGCGCTGAAAGACAATGTATGGCGCCGTAGGCCTGAGCAGATATTCCGGCTCTCCGAGGATTTTCAAGCAGACGCCGCGATTATCGCCAAACAGATTTATTGCCATCCCCATGGCACGGATATGTATGCTGTCTGGAAGCTTTTGCGCGAGAGGAATATTCCTTATCATACGTTTGAGCGCGACACTACGCTCCCATATGAGGAAACCAGGCTTGGCATCGAAGCGCTAATCAATATGGTGAAACCCGGCATGACGCGCCTGAACGGATGGAGTTCATAGGTTTTTTAAGGAGGTAACTAAGTGAGCAAAAATCAATTATGGGAAACCAGGCCTCTTGAGATATGGGACAGGGCAAAGGAGTTGAGGGCGTACTGGCAGAAATCAATAGACGAGTCTGCATCAAACGCCAGGCAGCTTATCGCCCATGGCAATACGGGAGACGTGTCCTGGCGCGACTATTTTGCAAATCTGAATATTTTTGAGGACAACCCCGTTGGCGCCATGATGGCCAGCACAAGCGACGAGTTCTCGCGAAAAGCGCGCCTAGCTTCCGAGGCCAGAGGCTGGGGCCGCGAAATCTGCGGATATGTGCAAAACTGCTGGGGCGCCCAGTTCCTCGGATATCAGCAGGATGGCAGCGCATTTCCTTTCCGGGATATGTGCGTGCCGTTCACCGACCCCTGCGACCAGCACACAAAGCGCGGACAGCAGTGCATGGATCTATCCCCGATCCCCCGCTGGGGCGGCGACTGGCCCATGTATCTGGGTGAGGATGACCCCGAGCGAGACAAAGAACTCATTGAGACGCGCGTCTGGTGCACGCTGAAAATCATCGCCGACATCGAGAGGATTTTTGACACGGAATTTGACGATGAGAGCTTTATTAACGATACCAAGGCCAGGGCTACGATGTTCGACAGCGGCGCCCACGGCATAAAAATCATGAACCTCATGACAAAGACGCCTTCCCCGCTGAGCCAGAAGGATCTTTACTCGTTCTATACATTGGGCGGCTTGACCAGGCTTCCGCCGGAAATCCTCGGCGATTTCTGGCAGGCACTTGTGGACGAGATACAATGGCGTGCGGACAATCAAATCGCTGCCGTCGCCAATGAGCGCTACCGCTATATGGAAGCGCATCCCTCCCCTTGGCATTTTCTCAAGTATATGCGCTACTTGGAGCAATACGGCGCCGTATGCATCGGTTCGCAGTACAGCCAGTTGATGGCGGGCCCGGTTTACTGGAACAGGGATACAAAGCAGTTCGAGCCACGTGCTGTACGCGTACCCGGAAGGGATGCAAAAGATATAAAGACCAGAGAGGACGCGGTTCGCTATGTGCTGACGGAAGCCCGAGGCCATCGCTTCAAAGACGATGAGTACTTTAGGAAAAACGCTATCACTGACTTTGCCGAAGGGTTTAGAGTCAACGGCGCAATTCTTGCCCTATGGCGCGGCGGCGTCGGCTGTACGCTGACGAGAAAAGAGCAGGGCCTGCGCCTGAGCGAGATGGGCGTCAGAGTCCTCCACTATGAAGGTTCTCAGCCGGGTGACCGCACAGACCTTGATGAAAAACGCTTCCTGGATCAGATTGACGAGTGGATGGAAACCCAGGGCCTGAGAAAAATCAGTTAACAAGGGGGGATAATTGTGAAAACAGCAGGAGTTGACGTAGGATTTGATACGGTGAAAGTCGTTATTATGGCCGATGGAAAGGTCATTGCGAAGGCCATAGGCGAAGCCGGCTGCATAGGCCGCGAGGGCAATATAGAAAAGATATACGGGGAAGCGCTTGCAGCCGCAGGCTTGGACGCAGGCGATATCGGGAAAGTGACCGCAACCGGCATTGGCAAGTTCAGCGTCAAGTTCGCATCGGACTACGTTTCCGATGCCGTAGCCGAAGCGGAAGGCGCGCGTTTCTTTTTCAAAGATGCCGCCTTCGTTGTCGATATAGGCGCGGACAAGACACATGTGCTGACACTTGAGGGAGATGGGGTCAAGGAAGTCGTCCTCAACCAAAAGTGCATGGCCGGCTTAGGCCTTTTGCTGGATGTCATGTCGCAACGGCTTGGGTATACCCTGGATGAAATCAGCAAGTTTGAGGCGGGCGCTGATAAAGGGACTTTCGTCAACGACGGATGCCCCGTCTTCGCGGAGCTGGATTCCCTGGAGGAACTCAACAAAGGCACGCCAAAAGAGCAGGTTATGGACGCCGTGATCAATACTGTAGTCGTCAGGCTCAGTTCCATCCTCCGCGACAAAATCATGCCGTCGAAGGACAAGACTGTCCTGCTAGGCGGCGTATCGAGAAACGCCGCAGTGATCAACAGGCTCAAAGCGCGCTCCGGCGTGGATTTCATTATCCCGGATGACGCCGTCTATGGCAGCGCCATAGGCTGCGCCCTCATATGCAAAGGATGACAAATCATTAACCAAGTAGACCGGAACTCTTTCGTTGCCGCCGACTTCATAAACAGCGGCGCTTGCAGCAGAAACCCCATCCTCAGCCGGGGTAAAAACAAAAACCCTGTCACCGTCATCGGAATAAACCTCAAACGGAACGGGCGTCATCCAGCAAGCAGCGGCAGGCAATGTGATCCAAAAACAGCCAACGCAATTGCAGCGCAAAGGCACAGAAATGATTTTATCATCTTGCAATACCTCCAAACAGTGTTAGATTCCAATCTATATAACTCATTTGACGGCTATGCAAGACAAACTGATACCTGGCTTTTTACAGTATAAGATATAACCCATCATATAAGCCACTACAAAAGAAAATCATCAAAAACCACTTGAAAATGCGCAGCCGCTATGATAATACCCGAGTTTGCCACTTGAAAAGCGAAAACGAAGCCCATCTAGGCTTCGTTTTCGCTTTTCAAGTGGCAAACTCGGGATGGTTTCGACGTCATGTGACCTGTACATATCTGCTCATTTACCTCAAAAATCGACCTCAATTTTTATGGAAAATGCTTTAGAACTGTGCTACAATAAATGCGAATTGTTGAGGAAAAAGAGGTATTGTCAAGATGAGTATGGATATTAATCAAGCACGGGCTATACTGGCAAAATGTAATAAGGAGCCGTTTCATTTGCGCCATAGTGAAGTTGTAAGCGGGGTATTGCGGTATTTTGCGGGAGAGTTCGATCCCGGACGCGAAGAGTTCTGGGCAATCGTCGGACTGCTGCATGATGTTGATTTTGAAATGTATCCGCAGGAACACTGCGTAAAAGGGGAGGAGTTACTGCGCGATGAAAACGTAAGCGAGGATATCATACGCTCCGCTATGTCGCACGGATGGAGCATGACCGGTACGCAACATGAACCAGAGCACATAATGGAAAAAATTCTATTTGCCTGCGATGAGTTGACAGGACTCATTGGAGCGACAACGCTCATGCGTCCGTCGAAATCAGTACAGGACCTGGAAGTGAGCAGCGTCAGAAAAAAATTCAAGGACAAGAAATTTGCCGCCGGATGCTCGCGGGAAGTGGTGCGTAAAGGTGCAGATATGCTGGGCTGGGAGCTGGACGAGCTGTTTACAAAAACGATTCTCGCCATGCGCGCAACCGAGGGGCCGGGTGAAACGGTGTGATAATGCCGATCGGAGAGTTTTCAAAGCTGTGCGCCGTTCCCATTACAACCCTTCGCTTCTGGGATAAAAAAGGCCTTTTGGCGCCGTCACACATAAACAAGCAATCGGGCTACCGATTTTACGACACCGACCTGCTTGAGCAGGTTCAGACCATAACAGCACTGCAAAGGTGCGGCCTGAGCATCGCCGAAATCAAACGTTGTATCACGCCTGTCGCAGATATGGAAATATACGCCACCAGGCTTTTTGAACTTAAACGAGCGCGGCAGCGGCTCGAGGAAGCGATCCGAAACATAAACTTCTATCTTGAAGACGCGGCGGGGCACAGCGCCGTCGTCCTTAAAAGCATACCCGAAATGCAATATCTCAGTTCGCGCAGACGGTTTTCCGACGCGTACGAAATGCATAAAGAGCTTGCAAGGATCGTGGACTACATAATACAGCGTAAAATCATTTCGCAGCAGCCATTTCAAACCATAGGCATCTACCGCGATATCGGTTTTAAAACAGCCGACTTCGAGTACGAATGCCTGGTTCGCGCAAAAGCCGTCCCACGGGACTGCCCATACACACTAAAGACACTTCCTTCGGTGGAAACCGCGGCGACAATAATTTACATAGGTAATTACGATGTCCCTCATAACTATCACAGTCTTCTCACAGCATGGATCGAACAACACGGCTACATAGTCTGCGGCCCTACCCGGATTTGGTTTGTAACCGACCCATATGACGGAAGAACCGAGGAAGGCCGCAATGTTTCCGAGTTGCAAATCCCTGTGGAAAGAAAGGATTGACGCTCAAACCGCGCCCGGACATTGTGCATAAGTGCTAATACAACACGCAAATCGTTAGACGTTTTGATGATTTCTTTTTTTTATATTGACTCTATACTTAACTATAGTGTTATGAAATATATACGCGGCACAGCAGGAAAAGGGGGAGGTTGTATTGGCGCATAGTTTGGAATTTTCCATGATAAATAAGGTATTCCCCGGCGTCCGCGCTCTTGACAAGGTGAGCCTGCGTGCCGAGGGAGGGAGAGTACTTGCTTTGCTCGGCGAAAACGGAGCAGGAAAGTCGACGCTTTTGAAGATAATTGCCGGAGACCTGCACGCCGATTCCGGCGAAATAACGCTCAACGGTGCAAAACAGCACTATTCCTCACCATTCAACGCGATAAAAGCAGGTGTGAGCGTGATATATCAGGAGCGGCAGATGATCCCCGCGATGAGTGTCATGGAAAATATCTTCGCCGGGGCGCTTCCACGCGGGAAACTGGGCCTTATCGACCATGCGAAACTCCGCAGGGACGCACAGGAAATAATAGACAAATTCAAGCTGCCGATAGACCCGCGCACACCTGTGGGGAAGCTGTCGGTCGCCTACCAGCAAATGGTGGAGATAATGAAAGCCTACCGCCGTAATTCGCTCGTCATTGCTTTCGATGAACCGACCTCAAGTCTGACCGAAACGGAGACGGTTATACTCTTTGAGATTATAGAGCAGATGAAGCAAGAGGGTAAAATCATCATCTATGTATCCCACCGCATTGCGGAAATATTCCGTATCACCGACGACATTGTCGTGCTAAAAGACGGCAGAGTATCCGGAAATTTCACGACGTCTCAGGTGACCGAAAGCGAACTTATTCAAGCAATGGTCGGACGCGACATTGGTGATACATATGCTGATCTACGCCGCAGCGACGCTCATGGCGACACGCTTCTTGAGGTCAAAAACCTTGTCACCGGAAAGATATATGACGTCAGTTTTTCGGTGCGTAAAGGCGAAGTCATAGGTTTTGCCGGGTTAGTTGGGGCTGGCCGGACCGAAGTTGTCCGAGCGGTTTTTGCGGCGGATCCGATAGAATCGGGGGAAATAATTTTTGAAGGAGAGCCGGTAGATTTCAAGACGCCGAAAGACGCGATCGACGCCGGAGTTGCCCTGTGCCCTGAGGACAGAAAGGAGCAAGGACTCGTGCTTCCGCGCTCCATCAGGGACAATGTGAGTATAACTGTCCTTGAAAAAGTAATCAAACGCTTCTTTCTTGATAACCGCGAGGAGGACGTGCTCGCCGAAGACGCCATCAGAAAATACGGGATAAAAACACCTGACGCGGACAAGAGGGTCATGGAGCTGTCCGGCGGTAATCAGCAAAAGGTCATTCTGGGGCGCTGGACGAACAATAAAATGCACACTAAGCTGCTTATCCTGGACGAGCCGACAAAGGGCATAGACGTGGGGACGAAAGCCGAAATTTATCAGATGGTTTGCGACTTTGCGCGACAGGGGATCGGAGTGATATTCATATCCAGCGAACTGACGGAGGTTATTAACGTTGCGGACACGATATACGTTATGCGCAACGGCAGGATCACCGGCAGGTTAGCGCGCGCCGAAGCAACTGAAGAAAGTGTTCTCGCGCTCGCCATGACAGAAAAGGAGGCGCTATGAATACAAAGACGCACGCAAAGCGCTTTTCGATCATCAAGCTCTTTTTGAAATCAAAGGTCTTTACATTGATTTTGTTTTTAGCGCTTTTGGTCATAGTCTTTTCGATTATGACAGGAGGCCGGTTTATAGCCCTTGTCAACATAAGGAATGTTCTCCAGACTACCTCGGTCATAGGCTTGCTCGCGGTCGGGGCGGGGGCGCTCATGATTGCCGGATTTGTAGACCTATCCGTAGGCGGAATCGGAACAATGTGCGCACTATTATGCGCTGTTATGCTCAGAGCCGGAATACCGTGGTGGATCAGCGTGATTGCCGCAATTGTTCTTGGAGGAATCGGCGGGTTAATCAACGCCTTTTTCATCAACAAGCTCAATTTTCAGCCGTTCATCGCCACACTTGCTATGGCTCAGATCGCCGAGGGGGTTTCGTTCATTATCTGCAACGCGAGGCCGATCCAGGTTACAGAGCCTGCGTTGAGGTTTATTGGCGGAGGGCGGTTGTTTACTTACATCCCGTATTCAGTTTTCATTGTCATGGTCGCCTTTGTCATATATGCGCTTCTCATGAATAAGACCCGCTTCGGCAGGAGCGTATATCTGATAGGCGCAAATCCCGAGGCATCCAGGCTTGCGGGGCTTCACCCAAAAAAAATTCTTACGATTCTGTTTGTCAACTCCGGGGCATTGGCGGCAATTTCCGGAATTCTTCTCATAGCGCGGCTTGGAACGGCGAACACAACAGGCATTACGAACAACCGGTTCTCGGGAATGACGGCTGCCGTACTTGGCGGAATATCTTTCGGAGGCGGTTCGGGTGGCATGGCGGGCGCGTTCGTAGGGCTGTTGATTTTGGGCAGCTTTAACATCGCAATGAATCTCCTGGGACTTGACGCATATTTGCAAACGACTGCGGCCGGCCTGCTGCTAATAGTTGCTTTGATTTTGGATTACTTCATAGTCAGACGCAGCACGCAGCGTGCTTTGAAATTAGCTGAGAAGATGGAAAGCGGTGATAGCATATGAAAAAAGAATCCGCGCTTATACGTATACTTAGATCAAAAAGCTCGACGCTTCTTGGCGCAATCGTAGTAATTATACTATTCTTTTACATTCTAAACCCAGCATATCTGAGCGGTAACAACATCCGTTCAATGATGAACGCTATGAGCCTGTCTGGGATGCTGTGTGTCGGAGTGGCCGTGTTGCTGATTTGCGGTGAAGTTGACCTCGCCACTGGTGCTGAAGCTATGTTCGGCGGCATCGTCTGCGGCATGTGCCTTGACGCCGGAATGCCTATAGTAGTGTCGATTCTCTTTGCCCTCGCTTTCGGAGCCTTGGCGGGGCTTATCAACGCCCTTCTGATAAATGTTCTGAATCTAATGAGCTTTATCGCGTCGATTGGAATGTCTTCAGTCTATACCGGTCTGGCGCTGTATCTGACTGCGGGAGTGGGAGTAAATGTGAGCGGCAGATTCTTGGTGCTGGGCACAACAGCGCTTTTCGGCGTCATCCCCACACCTTTTATTGTTATGATAGGGTTGATGTGTATATACGGGTTTATTCTCAGATATACAAACATCGGCAGAACCGCCTATATGGTCGGAGGCAACCGCGCGGCGGCGAGGTTGACGGGTATTAATCCGAAAAAGGTTACCACGATCATGTTTATTAACAACGGCATGATTGCGGCCCTCGCCGGGGTGCTGCTGGCTTCTCGTATGCATGCGGCAAGGCCGTCCGCGGCGGCGTCCGGCGCGCTGGACGCGATTACGGCTTCGGTGCTGGGCGGCGTATCCTTTGCAGGAGGAGTTGGCGGGATGGGTGGTTGCCTTATCGGTCTTTTGCTGATGAACACATTTGTAAACGGACTCATCGGAGCCGGTCTGTCGACATACTATCAACTCGTAGCTCAAGGCGTTCTTCTCATGATCGCGCTGAGTGTTGACTATTTCAACGAGCGGGCGCGGCAGCGCCGCTTGCTGGCCGAATCTTAACCCTGCATATTAATTTCGACAGGCTGATTTTACTATGCATTGTCAAAAACTAATATAAATTACATTGAAGAAATATTACCGGGAGGACAAAAAATGGGATTACTAAAATATCCGCACTTGTTTGAGCCGATAAAGCTTGGGAACACTATCTTCAGAAACAGGATATTCGCTTCGCCTACAGGCTTTCGGGACTTTACCAGCGAGGACTTTATTACGCAGGACGGCTTCGCTTATTATGAGCGCAAAGCTTTGGGGGGCGCAGCTTCCGTCAGCGTTGGCGAGACATGCGTTTCAAACGCGCTCGGAAAACACGGCGACCGGCATCTTGTCCTTGACAACCCAAAAGCCGCTGTCAGTCTTGGCCGCCTGTGCAGCATTGTTCAAAGGCATGGTGCTATCTGCTCCGCTGAGCTTCAGCATGCCGGCTGGGCGGCAAACCGCAATTGGAAAGAGCCGGGACCAGCCTATGCCCCCGTGGAGAGCGAGCACGATGGGCGAATCGTCCCCGCAATGTCTGAGGAAATGATTGAAGAAACCATTGAGCAATGGGGCCGCGCGGCAGGTTTTGCAAAAAAAGTCGGTTTTGGACTGGTAACGGTACACGCGGGACATGGATGGATGCTTCATCAGTGGTTGTCGCCGCTGACGAACACCCGCAAAGACAAATGGGGCGGCTCTTTTGAAAACCGTATGCGTTTGCCTGTCGCGGTTCTACAGTCGATCCGCAAACATGTCGGTCCGTATTATCCTGTCGAGGTTCGCATATCGGGTTCCGAGGCGTATGACGGAGGGTACGGCATAGACGAAGGCATACGTTTTGCCAAAGCATTTGAACCGTACATAGATCTGATTCACATTTCGACCGGTAACTACGACGTTGACGAAGTGTTCACCGTGACACACCCTAGTATGTTCCTTGCAGAGGGGGTCAACGTCCATTACGCGGCTGAGGTCAAAAAGCATGTTAAGATTCCGGTTGCTGCGATTGGCTCGCTAGGCTGCCCTGAGCAGATGGAAGAGATAATTGCATCAGGAAAAGCCGACGTGGTTCAAATGGCTCGTTCCGTTATTGCCGACCCCAATCTTCCAAACAAAGCCCGCGCGGGAAGAGAAGACGATATCCGGCCTTGCCTTCGCTGTCTCAACTGCTTTTCCGTGCTGCTGCCAACCGGATTTTATACCTGCGCAGTTAACCCGGAACAAGGTTTTGATGTCGAACTTCGCAGCGAAACAGCTAAACCTGCGAGGCAGCGCGTGCTGATAATCGGAGGAGGCCCCGCCGGAATGCAGGCTGCGCTGACCTGTGCCGAGCGCGGCCATGAGGTAGTTCTATGCGAAAAGGAACCGCGCCTCGGAGGTGTTTTGCGCTGTGAGAAAAAAGTTCCGTTTAAGTGGCGTGTAGACGCATATCTTAACTACATGGAGCGGCAGGTTGGCAAGGCTGCGATAGAGGTCCGGCTGAATACGAAGGTCGATCCTGAATACGCGAAAAAGGCCGCGGCGGACGTGGTGATAGTAGCGCTTGGGGGCAAACCCGCAAATCCGCCCATACCCGGAATAGAAGGCAAAAACGTAGTCGGGGTGACGGACGCCTACGCGGACGCGTCAAAAATCGGCGGCAGCGTCGTGATACTGGGCGGCGGCCTGGCCGGGACAGAGCTGGGCATTTATCTCGCGTCTCTCGGTAAGCGTGTCGATGTAATAGAAATGCTGGATAATATCAATGACGGCGGGAACTATCTGCATGTCATGGCATTGAATCTTGAAATCAAAAAGCACGGCGTAAGGCTTAACTTCGATATGGAAGCAGTGGAGATAACGCCATCAGGCGTCGTCTGCGTGAGCACAAAAGACGGTTCGAAAAAAGAGTTCACGGCGGATACGGTCATAAACGCTCTCGGAGTACAGCCAATGCAGGAAGAAGCTATGTCGTTCTTCGACTGTGCGCCGCAGTTTCATATCATAGGCGATTGCCGTGAGGCAAGAAATCTGGAAAGGGCAGTAAGCAACGCATTTCATACAGCCCGCACCGTAGGTATGTATTTCTGATTTAGGCTCTGACACTATGAGCAATAATAGTGAAGTAAATAAACAATTAAACTAAGGAGGAAAAATTATGAAGAAGATTATCGCAATCCTACTAGCAGCCCTTTTGCTTATGCCTGCGCTCGCAGCCTGCGGCGGAAATGGAGGCAATCAAGCGCCCGCGTCGTCGCCTCCGCCGGCAGCAGCGGATACCGGTTCGCAAAGCTCGCCGGCCGGCAGCGGTGGCGCTCAAACCCTCGGATGGTATCCCGATGCATACGAAGCATCATTAAACCGCGATAAATACACAATAGCGTTCATCACCATAACACTGAGCGACCAGCTTCACTCCGCCCTCAACGTTGCGCTGAGAGAATGGGCGGAAGCGCTTAACTGCGAATACGTATCTTTCGACGCGAGAGCTGACTATGATACGCTCATGTCCGGCATTGAGACTTACGCGTCAAACCCTGACATTGACGGGCTCATAATCGATACCGACGTGTCCGCGCAGGCTCGTGTTATAGAGATATGCGCAGAGAACAACGCGGTGTGGTATCCGGCCCTGTCCCCGTTTATGAATGCGGATCAGTCGGCTTATATATCGCCGGCAGCGGTTCTCGACGGTTATTCCTGCGGCCGTATTCAGGTCGACTGGATGTTTGACAACTATGCGTCTGAGCTTGGCGTTGATCCTGTAGACCCTTCGCAGATCGGCTATATATTCCTCGATTGGTCGCCGCATCCTGAGATTCATCTGCGAATACAGGGAGCTACAGCCCGCTATACGGAATTATACCCAAATCTGGTGAGTTCAAACTGGATTCCGATAGACGTACTTCCGGGCAGCCCGGCTAACATAGAAGGCGCTTTTGACCTCGTTTCCGCCTACCTGTCCACAAATGGCGACAATTTCGATTATTGGTTCATCGGTTCTTCGACGGATGAGTTCGCGATAGGCGCGACACGAGCCGTAGAACAACTGGGACTTGAGAGCAGGACAATGATCTCAGCAATAATGGGCGGCAGCGTCGTCGACGAATGGAACACAGGGAAAACAAGCGCATGGAGGTCACTGATCACGGTACCACTGGTGGTTCTTTCGGAGACGATGGTCTGCGGCCTGCTTGCCATCCTTGACGGACGCGCAACCCCCGAAGAGCTGTACCCCGAATTCTTTCCCCCTGGTGAGAACTATGGTATTGTAGAGTACCCGCCGCAAGTGTTCACATATGACAACAGAGGCGAATACTGGAACACCGTTGCAGACTGGGTTGCCTTCAAGTATGCGTAAATAAAGGTCATAAATAGAGTAACAGATCCGCCGACTGTCGGAAAAGGGGCTGCCGCACCAAGAAAGTGCGGCAGCCCCTGATTATGGAAGATGCAATAGTATGATCGATTAGCGGCATTTTCTTGCGTACGTCAATATGCCTTGCGCACACTTCTTCCTGCGATGAATCGGCTATGATTAAATAATCAATATCCGATTCATCGTCAAAGTCTCCTCTGGCATATGACCCATAAAGAATCACTTTGTCGAGCTTATCGCCAAATGTGTCCTTGGCAGCTTGTACCACACGACAACTTCGTCGGCTTATGTAGTAGAAAAGGTTGAGACTGCGCCAAATAATGCGACGCTTGCCGCCGCATATGAGGCGTATTATGATGAGTTGAGCGCGGTCGCGGATAATAATGGAATAGGCTTTGATATTGTAGAACGCGAGTATTATCCTAGTAGTTTTCTAGGTTTAGCTTATGCAGAATTAATTGATTTTGACAACGACGGCCTACCTGAATTATTGTATTTCGTCGGTGATGGAGCTAATAACACCTATGCCGTCTAAATCCCGGAAAGCGCAGTCTGACATTCGCACCCAATAATCAACCAAAGTGCTTTCTCCTAAGAGTTGACAGAGCCACTCTTGCGTCATGTAGTTGACCATCGGTAAGGAGTTCCGCTTCAGATTCGGAAATAGCTGTATCTGTTGCAGCAACATCCATCAGGGTTTCATAAGTCTCAATGCTCATAACCACTAAATCGCCATAACCGTTCTTTGTAATAAAAATAGGTTCGCAGACAGCGTGACAAATTTCGGAAATCTCGTTAGTATTCCTCAGGTCTGTTATCGGTCTGATATGCGGCAAGCCGACACCGCCTTCGCATTTGTACATCATTATAGCAGATTAATGTACAAAGCGCAAGAAAAATGCCATCACACATTGCTGAGATGATAAGCACTGATACCTAGCTTTTTACAGTATAAGATATAACCCATCATATAAGCCACTACAAAAGAAAATCATCAAAACCACTTGAAAATGCGCAGCCGCTATGATAATAATACCGCACATGAAAGGCCATAACGATGGCCGCAGCGACCGTGAGGTGTTGAGAGCACCGCACGGCGAATGTAGGGCAACAGTTAACTCGAACGCCTACAGACACGGAAAAGACCGCCGCTACGACGGGGATAGTATACCTGTTTTGACAGGTATTTTCAAGCAGATTCTGCCGTTTGTGCGGTTAGCGTTTTGCATGTGATGACGCTCAAAAAGCGATTTTTAAGCGCGTAGGCAAGGCAAGCATGCCCCTGCGCGCTTTTTGTTATGGCCATTCCAAACCACTGGCGGGCGGGTTCCGATGACTTCCCCGCCCGCCGGAGGCTTATTTTTAAGGGGGAGGGAATCATCATGTTTTGCAGTAACTGCGGCACTGAAAACGACTCAGACAGCAAATTTTGTAAAGGATGCGGAAGCATGTTGAGGGAAATTACGGAGGCTCCGGACATGATATCTGCTTCGCAGCACGCTCAAGCGCCGCGTTTGCCGGGGGCGTCTGCCTATCCGCCATCTAGCCAGTTACGACCGACGCGCGGTTTAATAGCTTTGATTGTTGGCATAGCGGGAATCGTGACTTCTTTGATTACAATAATTTCAGATATAATAGGTCATGGGTGGTTTGGCTATACATACAGTTCTCCTCTAACTGACCACGAAACTTTTATGATAACGGTTTTGATAATCTCAATTATCGTCACTATCATCGGCTGGAAGCAGGCCAAATGAATCATATAATTGACAGCAAGCATCGCATTGATCGGAAGAAACTACAAGAGCACGCAAGCTTCTGCCCCCAATGCGGAAAAGCGCTATTGTGGTTCACGCTCATCTCTCACCAAAATGTAACACAGCTATCGACTGTGCGGAAAAGAGGGAAGTGTTGGAGGGGTGATGTGTTTGCCCTCGGTATGGCTCGCTTCGCGAGCTGTTTTACTTTTGGTTTATACTGCACCAATACATAATTTGTGGCGTAGGCTAAATCAGTTTTTTATCTGAATCTTGACGTGCGTCCTGTACATCATATACATATATGGATCTGTCGACAATTTCAAAAACAATACGATATCTTTCTGAAAAGAGCAAGTAACGCAACTCTTCTTGAATATCGCTATTCGGTTTGTACAGCGGGCAACGCTGTGGGTTTACTTCCAGGGATTTCAAAGCCGTATGATAAGCATTCCGCAGCCGCCGTGCCGCCAGAACACTCACTTGGGCAAGAAATCTCGCATGTCTTGCCATTTTCGTTTTGGCAGCGTCATCAACCTTTACCGAATACTTAGATTGCTGCATGAGTTGCGCCTTCAGCAATGGCATCATCCATGTCTGATAAACACTCTTCGATAGAATAAAACCTATCGCCGGCTTTTCTCCGGGTTATTGCCTCCCGGATAGCAATATCCTGACCATTGCGGCGCTTTATGGGAAAAGGTATACCGCCTGCCTCCATACATGCCACTAAAAACATACGAACTGCCGTCGATGTGTCAAGCCCAAGAGATGAAAAGAGCAAGTCCGCCGAATCCTTGAGTTGATCATCCACACGAACTTGAATAGTTTTTGCCATAACAATAACCTCATTTCAAAATGTTTTCACTAGTATTCTATTGCGAATGCAATAACCTGTCAATGTTTTGCAATGAGTATATTACTTTTGTTTTTGACGAGCGCATCGCGGGAACACAAATAGCCGACAGGGTACAAGGCACTGAATGGTTAAAGAAAAACCTCAAAAACCACTTGAAAATGCGCAGCCGCTATGATAATATACCGCACATGAAAGGCCATAACGATGGCCGCAGCGACCGTGAGGTGTTGAGAGCACCGCACGGCGAATGTAGGGCAACAGTTAACTCGAACGCCTACAGACACGGAAAAGACCGCCGCTACGACG
>Ga0099364_10006504_pt1 | contig 17001 bp, 7 predicted proteins | sample TergutTh196P3_FD_73070 | JGI IMG/M metagenome (GOLD analysis project Ga0099364, IMG submission 73070) | Microcerotermes parvus P3 segment gut microbial communities from Pointe-Noire, Republic of the Congo - Th196 P3 | ecosystem: Host-associated > Arthropoda: Insects > Digestive system > Gut ... | reverse complement strand
GGGAAGGCGAAAGCCGTAATCTACAAGGGCAGTTTTCCGCGATCTGTCCCCTGCATACATTGCGCCTAACTGAGGGAGTGTTACGTGGCTTTCGTCTATAAAGGTTAAATGTCTTTTTGGAAGGTAATCTACAAGGGTATCCGGTGCCTCGCCTTTTTTTCTTCCGGCAAGGTGAGCGGAGTAGTTTTCTATTCCGGGGCAGTATCCCATTTCGCTTAACATTTCTATGTCGTATTCCACCCTGGTCTTAAGCCTCTCCGCCTCCATTATTTTCCCCGTGTTCATAAAAAATTCATAACGCTCTGCAAGTTCTTCTTTTATTGCGTCTAATGCATTAAGTATCATGTTCTGCGGCATAACAAACTGCTTTGCAGGGTATATCATGGCACGGTCAAGCTCTTCCATTGTTTCCCCTGTAATAGGATTTATGCGGCGTATTCTTTCTACCCTGTCCCAGTCCATGTCCACCCTGTAGGCTTCTTCAAGGTAGGCTGGATAAATTTCAAGGCTGTCTCCCCTGCGTCTAAAGCGTCCCCTGTCCAAAACCGCATCATTTCTTTCGTATTGCAGTTCTATAAAGCGGCGCATTAAACTATCCATATCCATTATGTCACCCTTGCTGAAGGTGGCTGTCATCTTTCTGTAAACTTCAGGTGTTGCAAGTCCGTAAATACAGGAAACAGTTGCAACAATAATTACATCCTCTCTTTCCATAAGGCTGCGTGTTGCAGAAAGCCTCATTCTTTCAATTTCGTCATTAATCGATGCATCTTTTTCTATGTACAGATCCCTGCTTGCAACATAAGCTTCAGGCTGGTAATAGTCATAGTAGGACACAAAATATTCAACTGCATTATGCGGGAAAAAGCCCTTAAACTCCCTGTAGAGCTGGGCTGCCAGTGTTTTATTGTGGCTTAATACCAGTGTAGGCATCTGCACGGCTTCTATAATCTTTGCCATGGTAAAGGTTTTACCTGAGCCGGTAACACCCTGTAGTACCTGAAACTGATCTCCCTTATCTATACCGGAAGAGAGAGCTTTTATTGCCTCTCCCTGATCTCCTGCAGGGGCGTATGGTGATATAACTTCAAATGCACGCATGGGCAATATTAGCATTTTACTATTGCTTAATATACATTGCAAAAAAGGTCTTTTTCCTGCTATAATAATAGGCACGACTGGGGGAGGGACCTGTGTCAAAGTACATCGCAAAAAATTCAGAACGAATTAAGAACTGGCCTGAGTGGGTCAGGGAATTTGCAGTAAAGTATGGCTCTAAAACTGCCAATTTATATATAGTTCATGGCAATATAAGGGATTTTCTCCCGAAAGAAAATGAAGAAGGAGAATTTATTTTTGCCCTTATTCAGCAGTACATTGCCGAAATTATCTTCGGTAACATAGATATTATTGCCTACTATGACAGATCAAACGGTGTTTCTTTTTGCACGGAGCAGATGGCACTGGAATATGAAACTGTCCTTTCCAACCGTTATCCACAGGAGGAAATGAGCGATTTTGTTTCTTCCAGCCCGGAAAAAAGTTTTTTTTACCTTGAAAAATATTTTTTAATGCGCATCCCAAAGGATAGAAAGATAGCTTCGCCCCGCATGGTATTAATTATTGACTATGCAGAAACATTAATTCCAAGCGGCGATCTGTTGCGCCTCTCCGATGCTGATCGCTACTGTCAGGTTACCTTAAGCCGCTGGGCAAATAATCCCGCCTTTACCGAAGGGGATGTTTCCATCATACTCCTAACAGAGAATCTTACAGACCTTTCTACAAGACTTTTAGCCTCTTCTTCCACAGTAAAAGTGGCAGTACCCTTTCCCGACGAAAACATACGTGCAAGTTTCCTGCGCTCAAAAGAGAGGGAAGGTTACCTTCAGCTTGAAAGAGGACTTACTCCTGAAAGAGTTGCATCCATTACAAGCGGCTTAAATTTAATGAATCTTGACAGAATGATACTTGAACGTTACGAAGAAAATCTTGCCATAGACATGGAATACCTAAGCCGCAAGAAGAAGGAGATGATAGAACACGAAGCCGCAGGCCTATTGGAATTTATGGATACCAATTTTACTCTTGATGCAATCTCCGGCCATGACTTTGTGAAAAAGCAGCTCCGTAACCATGCCAAGGCAATAAAAAAAGGACAAAGCGGCGTTATACCAATGGGTTACTTAATTTCCGGTCCCATAGGAACAGGGAAAAGTTTTATGGTAAGTGCCTTCGCAGGAGAAATAGGCATACCTATGGTAAAGTTCCGCAACTTCCGTTCCAAGTGGCAGGGCGAGTCAGAATCCAATCTGGAGAAGGTGCTTAACATACTGCGTTCCATGTCGCCTGTTGCGGTTATGATAGACGAAGCCGATGCTTTTTTGGGTGACAGGGATCAGGAGGGAGACTCCGGCACCAGTAACAGGGTCTTTGCACAAATTGCAAGCTTTATGGGAGATACATCCTACAGGGGACAGATAATCTGGTTTTTAATTACATGCCGCCCTGACCTCCTTCCCATAGACTTAAAAAGACAGGGCAGGGCAGAGGAACATTTTGCACTCTTTTATCCTGAAACTCACACAGAAAAAATTGCACTCTTTACAACACTTGTTAAAAAGTTAAAATTCGGCGTTCATACATTTTCTGTTTCCGACCTCTTTAAAAAATATACTCACGAAGTTTCAGGCGCAGAGATAGAGTCCATGCTCATACGCGCAATGCAGAAAGCCGTAATGGAAGGCCGCACTATGATAAGCAAGCAGGACATGGAAGAAGTTATGGAAGATTTTATACCGCCTCAATACCCTCATGCCATAAGGCTGCAAAACCTTGTGGCTGCCGTTGAATGTACCTCCAAAAAAATGGTACCTCAGCGTTTCCAGCTAAGTAATTCGCAAATGGTAAGAGAGATACAGGAATTAAAAACCCTTTTGGGAGAAAGATAATGAGTAAAAAAGAAAAAAAAGAATGGTTTAACGACGAAGAGTTTTGGCAGGTTTATGCCCCTGTTATGTTTGATGAGAAACGCTGGTCCGAAGTCGACTCCGTTTCAGATGCTGTGACCCGTCTTGCAGGACTTAAGCTTTACAAGAACCTTGGAAAAAGCAAGGGAAAAAAACCCGCCGCAGCAAAAAGCACAGCTACTACGAATTCCTTAAAACCAAAAGTATTGGATCTTTGCTGCGGCTTTGGAAGGATCACGCTGGAGCTTGCAAGAAGGGGTTTTAATGCCACAGGTGTAGACCTGTGTAAAAGTTACCTGGAAACAGGACGAGAAACTGCCTTACACGAAAAACTTAAAATTGACTTTATAGAGAATGATGTTAGGCGCTATAAAAGTAAAGATGTTTTTGATCTGGTAATAAATCTGTATAATTCATTCGGATATTTTGAAAACCCGGATGACGATTTTCTCCTTGTAAAAAATGCATTTAGTTCGTTAAAGCCAGGAGGAGCTTTTATTATTGATGTTTTGGGCAAGGAACTTGCGGTAAGAGACTACAATGAAGCCGAATGGTTTGAGAGGGCAGGTTATATGGTACTAACCGAAACCAATCCCATTGATTCCTGGTCTTCCATTTGGAATAGATGGATACTTATTAATAATAACAAACATTGGGAGAAGGAATTTACCCAAAGGCTTTATTCTGCCTCTGAGCTGCGTTCCCTTCTTTATAAGGCAGGTTTTGCCATAGTGGAAATTTACGGTAACTGGGATGAAGCAGAGTATAACCAGTATGCACAGTCCCTTATTGTTGTGGCAAGGAAGGCCCCCGCAGCAAAACCTAAAGCAGGCAAATAACGTACTTTTCTAAAATATTTTTTTGTGCTAAAGTGAGCTTTATGATGCGACATTAGCTCATCCGGATAGAGCAACAGCCTTCTAAGCTGTAGGTGGGACGTTCGAGTCGTCCATGTCGCAATGGCTAAATACATTCTTACCCTGGATCAGGGTACAAGCAGTTCCAGGGCCATTTTGTTCGATAAAAACCAAAACATTGTTTCCATGGAGCAAAGGGAATTCCCTCAAATTTACCCCCGCGAAGGCTGGGTAGAGCATGACCCCATGGAAATTTACTCTTCCCAGTACTCTGTAATGATGGAACTGCTTATCAAAAGGGACATTTCCCCCTCTGACATTGCGGCAATAGGTATTGCTAACCAAAGAGAGACCACATTAATATGGGATAAAAACACAGGCCGCCCTGTATACAATGCTATAGTGTGGCAGTGCCGTAGAACGGCAGAAATTGTGGAAGAACTTGTAAAAGATAAAGAGCTTGATAATTATATAAGAAAAACTACAGGCCTTGTTCCTGATGCATATTTTTCTGCCAGCAAAATAAAATGGATACTGGACTATGTAGAAGGAGCAAGGGGAGAAGCAGAGAGGGGAAATCTCCTATTTGGCACTGTAGACAGCTGGCTAATCTGGAAACTCACAGGCACCCACGCTACAGATTACACCAATGCAAGCCGTACCATGATTTTTGACATACATAAACTCTCTTGGGATGACAAGCTTCTTTCTGTTTTAAACATTCCTAAAGAAATACTGCCGCCTGTTCACCCCTCAGGTCATATTTTCGCCAAAGTTAATATACAGGGGAAGGAAATCCCCATTGCCGGAGTGGCAGGAGATCAGCAGGCTTCCCTTTTTGGACAGTGCTGCTTTGAGGAAGGAGACCTTAAAAACACTTACGGCACAGGCTGCTTCCTCTTAATGAACACAGGTTTTACTGCAAAGGAAAGCACCAATGGTCTTGTTAGTACCATTGCCGCAGGTTTTACAAACAAGGTTCAGTATGCGCTTGAAGGCTCTGTCTTTGTAGCAGGAGCAGTAATACAATGGCTAAGGGACGAAATGCGCTTTCTTGAAGAAAGTGCCGATTCTGAATATTTTGCAGGCAAAACTCCCGATACAGGCGGAGTATATGTTGTTCCTGCCTTTACAGGCCTGGGTGCTCCCTACTGGGATATGCACGCAAGGGGCTGCATTATTGGCATAACAAGGGGAACAAAAAGGCATCACATAATAAGAGCAGCCCAGGAATCCATTGCCTTTCAGAGCATGGACATAGTTTATGCCATGGAAAAAGACCTTGGCAAAAAAATTACAGAGCTAAAAGTAGACGGCGGTGCAAGTGCGAATAACTTTATCATGCAGTTTCAGTCAGACATCATTGGCTGTAAGATACTGCGCCCTGTAATAAAAGAAACAACGGCCTTAGGCGCAGCCTGCCTTGCAGGAATTAGCACTGGCTTTTGGAAAGATATAAACGAAGTTAAGGAAAAATGGCAGCTGGAAACTTCTTTTACCCCTCAAATGGATGAGGCACAGAAGACGCTTTTGGTTAATAATTGGCACAGGGCAGTAGGGCGAAGCAGAGACTGGGATAGATGAACTAAGCGCTTTTTATTTTCTCCAGTAACTCCATAAGAATTTTTTTTGCATTGCCATATTCAACCATCATAACTTCGTCTGATATTTGATCCAGAGCTTCCTTTATTATGGGATCAAAAGTCTGCTGCCGGGAAATAGCATTTATTTCTTTTATAATACGATTGATGTCATTTGCTTTCTCTGATTCCAGTGCTAGAGATAGATCTTCCAATAGAGAATGAGGAATAGAGAATTGTGAATTGTTCTTAGAAGATGGTTTTTCGTCTTCTTTTTTATCTAGGGCAGCTTTAATATTGCTTACCAGTTCTGCCAACTGTTCTGCGAAAGCCGGTAGTTTATCTTGGATTAAACTTAAGTCTTTGGCAAAGCCTGCACTTTCCAGTTCTCCTGCCATAGCTGACAATTTGGCAGCACCAATAGAAGAAGACGCGCTTTTTAGAGCGTGAACCTGGGTAATAAAATGAGTGAGAGATTCAAGTGAGGGTTGAGTATGCAATACTGACAGCCTGTCTTGCGCATCTTTACTGAATGTAGACAAGATGGAAAGGTAAGCTTCTTCGTTGCCGCCTGTCATGGCTATCCCGTGTTGTGTATCAAGTCCTTGAATTATTAACTGCTCCACATTTTGTTCCTTATTGATTACTATCTGCTGCATTTCTCCTCCGTCATTCTGTTTATCCCTTACCCATTGATTTAAAACTTCGTCAAGCTGAAAGATGTCTATTGGCTTGGGAAGAAAACCGTTAAAGCCTTTGGACAGGAACATCTCCATGTTACCTGTAAGTGCATTTGCAGTAAGAGCTACAATCGGAATTCTACGAATTCCGATTGTTTGGGAGTTTCCTTCGGAAACTCCACACATTATAAATTTTTCTTCTTCCCATGCTCTTATTTGTGCAGTAGCTTCTATGCCGTCCATTTCCGGCATCATGTGATCCATAAATACTATGTCATATTTTACGCCGCTTTTAATCAGCTCTATGGCCTTCTGCCCCGATTCTGCTGTGTCTATTGTAAGGCCGTATGGTTCAAGCAGCCCGCGGGCTACCTGAAGGTTTACAGGTAAATCGTCCACTATTAATACCTTGCCATATGGCATTAAGAAACGCTTTATATCTTCTTTCTTGTCTGCTTTTGTGTATTGAAAGCTTTTTAACAATTCTGCAGTTTCATCTCCTATACACGTGCAAAGACCATGGTCTTTCCCCGTGAGTGGTATTTCCTGTACGAGACTTACAGTGAAACATGAGCCTTTGCCATATTCGCTTTCTACACTAATGGTACCACCCATCATCTCAATAAGTTTTTTGGTTATTGAAAGACCAAGCCCTGTTCCTTCAATTTTACGGTTTGATTTTTTATCGAACTGTGTGTATTCAGAAAACAGGTGCTGGATATCATCCGGCCGTATTCCAATACCTGTATCGCTTACGGAAAAAGTGATAAGTGAAGAATCATTTTTCACTTCTAACTTGACACTTCCCTCGTTGGTGTACTTAATCGCATTGGAGAGTATATTGTTCAATACCTGCCTGATTCGCAGTTCATCTCCCTTAAGCAATCGAGGAAAATCACCTTTAATTTCCAGAATAAAGGTAATGGGTTTAGAGCCTATTCTTACCATGTTCAGGTTAACTGTATCGTTGATAAGTGAGGCGCTTTCGTATTCAACCGGGACAAGCTCAAAGCTGCCGGCTTCTATTTTTGAATTGTCAAGAATATCATTAATAATTCCCAACAGGGACGTACCCGAATGATGGATCTGCTGAATGTCATTTTTGCTTTCAGGAATGAGCTTGCCGCGGTTTAGCACTATATCCGAAAGCCCAATCACTGCGTTTAAGGGAGTGCGTATCTCGTGGCTTATGTTGGCAATAAAATTGCTTTTGGTCAAACTGGCATTTTCAGCAAGAATTGCTTCCCTGCGGAAATGGGCAAAACAGAAGAGGCCGCTGGCAAAAACAGCACATACCATAAGTAACTGCAAGACTGTTAGTATTCTTACCATTTGCATTGCTGTTACTATGGATTTATCTATAATATCTATTCCGGCTATGGCTCCAACTGTTCCGTCAGGACGAAATACAGGTGCATAGGATGTTAATAAACCATCCCATCCTACGGCGTAATTACCCAATCCGGCATGGACGGTATTCCCCTCTATCGCTATTTTTATCCAGGGTTCGTCATCCAGATTAAAGGGCTCAGTATCAAGCCCCACCCTCGTTTCCTCATCAAAATCATTGTCAATGATATAATACAGGTAATCACCTTCTTGCCTTATGTAATAGGCGTATAAAACGCCTGTTCGCTCGGTGAATTCATGCAGCATTAGGCGCAAATCATCGTATGAAGCTAATTCCATGTCTTCAACATCGCGGAACTGATCCAGTTCCTCAACACTGACCAATTCTGCCAGCCAATCAACAACTACATCCAATCGCCTTTCTATGTTGTATTCCATGGTATACAAGGAAAACCTTATCTGCCCATTTGCCCAATAGGAGACGAACAATACTATGCAAAAAGAAAGAAGGAAAAGGCTCAGAATAAGATACTTCACCCTCTTTTTGTTTTTCATAATCTGCTTGCTCCAATAAAATGTTTATCAACACTGGCTGCAAGATTTGCCGGGTCAAAGGGCTCTGTAAATAAGATAATCGAAATATCTTTAGGCAAGAGATCATCTCCAAATAAACAATCGTTAATCAGAATTAAATCCGGACATGAGTTTTCCAAAAGCTTGTACATTTTTTCCACCGAAGGGGAGGTAATAATATCGTACTTTTCTTCCAGTGCATTTATACCAAGCCGGAGATTATCACGATTGTCGTCTACAAGTAACACAAGCTTTTTTTCAGTTTCTGTATTATGTTTTTCTTTTGGTATCCAGCGGACAAGAGCTTCATCGAGTTTTGAAACATCAATGGGTTTGGCAAGAAAGTCATTAAAACCTTTTTCCAAAAACATTTCTTTCATGCCGGAAATGGCGTTTGCGGTTAAAGCAATAATCGGGACACCCTTATTAAACTCACGGATAACGGCAGTGGCTTCGATGCCGTCCATTTCGGGCATCATGTGATCCATAAATATCAGATCATAATCTTGATCCTTTACACGCTCTATGGATTCTGCACCAGTTAGGCAGGTTTCAACATTTGCCTTATATGGAGCTAATAAACCCTCGGCTACCCTAAGATTGGTGGCAATGTCGTCTACCACTAAAATCCTGGCGTCAGGAATGGTGAACCGCCTTACACTCTCTTTTCCATAATTTCCAGAATAATTCTGCTGCTTATCAAAATCTCCTATAACTTCGAAAGGTGCATCCGGGTCTATTTCTTGTGGAATGATCACCGTAAACTCACTGCCCATACCGTACTCACTCTTGACACTGATGTCTCCGCCCATGGCAAGGCATAATCGCTTTGTAATAGCAAGACCCAATCCCGTACCCTCAATGGTTCTGTTTTTCTTTGTATCTACCTGCGCAAAATCCGAGAAAAGTTTTTTCTGGTCTTCCGGTTTAATACCCCGCCCTGTATCGCTTATTGAAATCCGCAGCCATATTATAGCAGACTGCGTGGCAGTTTGGCCTTCATCTTCTGTTTTATCATTAGAGTCCGGCTCGTGCTGGGTAATTGACAGGCCAATATGCCCAGAGTCTGTAAACTTTGCCGCATTAGAAAGAAGGTTAATGATAACCTGCCGGAGCCGCACTTCGTCTCCGATGAGGTTGTTGGGGATATTACTGTCAATGTTGGTTAAAAACCGGACAGGCTTATCTGCAAGCCTTATATTGATGATATTCCCTGTATCTTTGACCAGGGACGAAAGTATATACCTGGCGGAGATGATTTCCAATTTGCCCGCCTCGATTTTGGAAAAATCCAGAATATCGTTAATGATAGATATAAGGTTTGAGGCCGCCTGTTTAATGTCCTGTACTTCCATCCGGGCATCATCGCTTAGATCCCTGCGCAAGAGCAGTTCGGACATTCCTGTGATGGCGTTCATAGGGGTGCGTATCTCATGACTCATGGCGGCCAGGAAATCGCCTTTAGCCTGGTTTGCATGTTCACTTTGAAGGGCTTTTTTACGGTATAACCAAATCCCAAGACATCCTGACATTACAGAAATTGTCAAAGATATAAAAAGTACAGTACGCATTACCCTGATATTGTTCCGTTGCGCTAAAATAATTTCATCTTCGAGGTCAACTCCTGCAGCGCAGTACACAGTACCATAGTCATCAAAGACGGGGGCAATGCCTGAAATTAGGCCGTCCCAAGTGGCAGTGTAATCCCCCAGATCCGAAGCCCAGGCATTTCCTGCCATTATATAGGGGACGGCCTCGGCAGTAGCAGGGTCTTCGTGTAAGTAATAAACCCACTCGGGTGTGACCATCCATTCTTCGTCTTCATCATTGTCTATGATGTACTGAATCCGTCCGTCCCCGGTGTAACGCCAGTAGTAGACGTAGAGCACATTGTGGTCTTCGGCAAATTGCTGTAACCTCAGTTTAATTGATTCCCATTCAGGCCTGTCCATGTCCTCGGCTGTATGGAAGAGATCCAGTTCTTCCACTGTCAGGAAAACAGAAGCCGCCTGGGCCGCAGACAATAGATGGTACTGGACACTTTCTTCTACTGCTCTTTCCATGCGGCTTATGTAGATCGAAACTACGACTGTTACCAGCAACATAAGAGTAGCAGAAATAAAGAACAGAGAAAAAACAAAATGTAAACGATCTGAAAAAGCTTTACGCATCTTAGTACGAGATGGCATTTTTACCTCCCTAATCCAATACTGCCCAGTCCGGCGGTGTATCAACTGCAGACAGGTAGGCAGCCGTAAAAGAGCTAGCAAACTTTGCCGCATGATTGCCGGTGTAATAAGCGTATGCAGTGCCTGTGCCTGCATATGAGGCTCTGATAATGCGGCCATCTGGAATATTTGGATTGCCGGATACATAGACCCCTGCTGTTTGTGTGGAATTACCAATTGTAGCAATATTTGCCGGTGTTCCAGTTGCAGCACCGGTAATTGTACCGCCGCTGATAATGAGATATCCGCTGTGTATCAGAATAGCTGGACTGCCGGGCCCGGCTGCTTTTGATACAGTACCGCTCATTATAAAGACTTTTGCAGTGGTACCGGTGGCTGTTATGATTGCATGGTTAGATGCATCACGGCTTCGCATCGCAATCGTTCCGCCGTTCACCACAAGAGTTGCTGTACTTTCAATTCTTATACCGTAAGAAGTTCGAATTTCATCATCATCGGTAGTAATTTCTCCCCCTGCACTCAGCGTAATCTTACCGGTAAAAGAAGAACTAGCTAATAAAACAGCCCCTGGTCCCGTTGGAGTGTTTTTTTCCAGTTTGCCGGTAAGTATAAAATTACCCGCACCGTTAAGGGTAATGGTGTCGTTAACACCGGAGCTGGTATAGTTTGCATTCCATATTACTGTTCTGCCTGCGGGGATTGCCAATGTCAGTGCTTCTGTTACGGATGCCGTGCCTGTAACAGTTACATCATTTCCGGCAGTTAATCTTGTTTCTATTGCAGTTTTAATAGCATTAACAGATAATCCGGTGATGTCAACTTCTCCTTCCTTTTCGCCGCATACGGTACATTCGCTGTCAACAAAGCTGTGTCCAGGTGCGGCAATCTGGCGTGTTTCAATATGTGTAGAGTCAAGAGAACAAGTTCTTGTTTCCACCCCTACTGTGGTGCAAGTTGCAGTTGAGTTCCCCCATTCCCCCCATGTGTGGGTGTGGATAGTTTCTCCGCCGTTAGGATCATCGGTTGAGGGGTCAACTTCTATACTACTTCCTGTGTCACAGGCTGTGTCTATTAATAATATACCTATTATTATGGCGATAAATGTCATTCTATATTTAATTTTCATAATCTTATGTCTCCTTTAAAATAATTTTCAATATTTCCAACAATTACTGATGGATCAAAGGGTTCACCAATCAAAATGATTTTACCAGGCAGTTTGTTATGTAAATGCTCAGATGACATAGCGGCATTCAACAATATTAAATCGGGATTATTATTTTCCAAAAGCTTGTATATTTTTTCCACTGAGGGCGCGGTAATTACATCGTACTGTGTCTCCAGCAATTCCATACCAAGTCGAAGATTCGCCGTATTGTCGTTTGCAAGTAAAACAAGCTTCTTTTCGTTTTCTGTGTTATGTTTTTCTTTCGGAATCCAGCGATCAAGTATTTCGTCGAGTTTAGAAACATCTATGGGTTTTGCCAGGAAATCATTAAACCCATTTTCCAAAAACATTTCTCTCATTCCTGATACTGCATTAGCAGTAAGGGCTATAATTGGAATCCGCTCACGCGGATTCCTTCGAGTTACGCCTTCGGCAAAACTCGCGGCCTTTTCTTCCAATTCTTCCTCCCAAGCCCTGATTGCGGCAGTAGTTTCAATTCCATCCATTTCCGGCATCATGTGATCCATGAAAACAAGGTCATAGTTTTCCTTCTGCATAGCCCGGCGTTTTATAAACTCCAAGGCTTCTGCTCCGCTTAGGCAGGTTTCAACTTTTGCACGATACGGGGCTAAGAGGCCCTCGGCTACTTTAAGATTTGTGGCGATGTCGTCTACAACTAAGATACTGGCGCCGGGAATGGCAAAGCGGGTTGTACCTCTTTCTGTGGAATTGTCATAATAATCCCGGCGGTCCGTTTTACCGTTCAGGGTATTTGCGATGGAAAGGGACTGCACCGGCAGAGAAACAAAACGTACATTGGGGATATAAGCTTCTGTTCCCAGCTCAATCATGAGAGCAAGGGGTGGTTTCTTACCCTTAAGATAGGCCGCATTTTCCATAACCGGCTTAATTCTATTGTAAAGGCCGTAACCGGAGAACACAAAAAACCATTCTTCGGCGCCCAGAGCTTCGGTAAAATCTTCTATGCTTGTTGTCATGGTATGGGGAACGCCAAGATTATCGAGAGACCAGCAGACTGATTGAGCATAGGCGAGCCGGCCTTCATAAATAAGCACCTTCTTTTCTTCCGCCTCTGTAACTTTGGCAAAGGGTGTTTCGCCTTCAATGGATTGAGGAAGAAGAATGCTGAACTCACTGCCCTTGCCATATTCGCTTTTTACGCTGATGTCCCCACCCATGGCAACGCAGAGCCGCTTGGTGATAGCCAGTCCCAGGCCTGTTCCCTCTATGCTTCGGTTCTTTTTGGTGTTCATCTGCATAAAGTCAAAAAAGAGTTTTTCCATGTCTTCCTCTTTAATTCCCTGCCCGGTGTCGCTAATGGTAATCTTGAGCCATATTTGATCTGCTGTCCGGCTATGGGTAACGATGGACATACTGATATTACCCTTGTCTGTAAACTTTGCCGCATTGGAAAGGAGGTTGAGAATTACTTGCCGCAGCCGCACTTCGTCCCCTATAAGGTTGTTGGGAATGTTTCCATCAATATTGGTAAAAAACCGTATGGGCTTTTCCATGATCCGCATACGGATGATGTTTACCGTGTCGTTGACCAGCGAAGAAAGCATATATTTAGTCGGAATAATTTCCAGCTTACCTGCTTCGATTTTAGAAAAATCAAGAATATCGTTGATAATGGAAATAAGGTTTGAGGCCGCCTGTTTAATATCCTGTACTTCATATCGGGCATAATCAGGAAGATCCCTGCGTAAAAGCAGTTCTGACATCCCTGCGATGGCGTTCATGGGGGTGCGAATTTCGTGGCTCATGTTTGCAAGGAAGCTGCTCTTGATGCGGCTTACCGCTTCTGCTTCCTTGTGTTCCAGTAATTTTTTATTTTGGATTTCTATCAAGCGATCTTTGGTTTTCCGGGTTGTTTCTATCACAATCATCACAGAGAAAACCAGGGCGTATGTTACCAGCATGTGGATAGGAACGTTGATATTATAGTTGAAATGCGATAGTCCCGGGACAAACATTAACAAGGAGACAACGCACATGATAACCAGTGAAAATATTACACCCAATTTCATCCCTAAAAGCATGATGGTAATTGAGGGATACATGTACATAAACAGGAAGTCCACGCCTTCTGCTTCTCCGAGCCAGGTAATAGCGATACATAACAGGCCGTAAAAAGACATAACCAAAATAGCCGGGACAATTTGAGGCACCTTTTTCATCCGGGATAAAACCAGGTTTATAATGGCGATTAGGAGCATGACAGAACAGGCTATTGCAGTGCCGTACTTTCCTTCGTTGTATCTCCAAATTATGAATCCCACCAAAAAGATACTGCCAAAGACGCTGATGAAGTTTAACAGTACATAGCGGATAAGGTAATCGGACATGCCGAACTGCCTTTGTCCTCTGTATCTGCCTGAGGTTCCGATATTGATAAAAAACCAGTATAGGAGTCTTTTAAATCTTTTTGTGTTCATTACTCAACCTTCTGTCAATTTCATCTATATCATTGTGTAAAACTATCATAGAGCAAATAAAAACCCACTGTCGGTATGCCGTGGTTTTCATACCACACTGCTGTTTTTTTCATACCACACTGCCGTTTTTTTCAACCTGCTCTGCCGTGGTATCTTTGTAGTCATTACGGTAAAATAGGATTAAGATAAAATATAATGGGGAAAAATAATTGAATACACGAGAAAGATTTACGGCTATTTTTACTACCGTGGTACTGGTAATGCTTATTTCCTGCAGTATGGACAGGGATAATGACCAAGACAGCCAGATGATACCATTTTCCTCGTTTCGGGATGTGCCAGGTGTGACGGAAGAAGAAATTGCCGCTGTCGAGGCGCTTCAACAGCAGGGTGTCTCTTTCGTATATGGAAATCTTCAAAGCACAGAATCATTCTATGATATTCATGGCGAAATTCAGGGCTTTACCGCCTTACTGTGCGAATGGCTGGGCACTCTGTTCGGCATTACCTTTGAACCAAGGATTTTTGAATGGAACGATTTACTGCATGGGCTTGAAACCGGCGAGATTGATTTTACCGGAGAGCTAACTGCATCGGAAGAACGTCGCAGAACCTATTTTATGACCGATGCCATTGCCAACCGTGCAGTTGCATACATTAGAATTGCCGAAAGCCCACCCCTTGCCTGGATTGCACGATCACGTCTATTGCGATATGGATTCCTGTCGGGTGCTTTCACTTATGACGATGTATTTACCCACAGTCTCCTCCCATTTGAACCATTTTTTGTTGATAACTATGATGAAGCCTATACCATGCTGAATAATGGAGAAATCGACGCATTCTTTGAAGAACACACATCAGAAGCATTTTTTGAACAATATACCAATCTGGTCATAGAAAATTTTTATCCCTTAATTTTATCGCCCGTCTCCCTGACAACCCAGAACACGGCAAACGAACCGGTAATTTCCATTGTGCAAAAAGCCCTGCAAAGCGGAGGGCTTCGCTATCTGACGGAACTGTACAACCAGGGGGATTATCAGTATACCAGCCATAAACTTTTTGCCCGGCTAACTGAAGAGGAACGCTCTTACCTGGAGGCTTATCAAGGAAGCCCGGATCACCCTTCGGTAAGATTTTTGGCTGAACATGATAATTATCCCATTAGTTTTTATAATGAACATGATAATGAATTCCAGGGGATATTCCGGGATATCCTCCACGAAATTGCATTGCTTACCGGGCTTTCTTTTGAACGTTTGAACGATCAGCAGGATGACTGGGCTGTCTTATACAGGATGCTTGAAGATGGACAAGCAGCCATGATTTCTGAGCTTATCCGTACTCCGGACCGCGAAGGGCGTTTTTTATGGCCGCAAAACGTGGTTATGACCGACTACCACGCCCTCCTGTCAAAAATAGAACACCCCAATATCAGAATTAACGAGATACCCTATATAAAGGTTGGTTTGGTAGTAGACAATGCCCACTCAGAAGTATTTAACCGGTGGTTTCCCGATCATCACTATGTTTATTTATACGATAATTATGATCAGGCTATTGACGCTTTAAGAAACGATGAAGTGGACATGATAATGGGAAGCCGTAATCAATTGCTTGTTATTACCCATTTCCACGAAATTCCGGGTTATAAGGTAAATATCGCATTTAATTATCCTTTTGAATCCACTTTTGGATTTAACCGGCATGAAGCCGTTCTCTGTTCCATTATTGATAAAGCGCTCACGGTGATTGACACCAATCGCATTGTAGATCATTGGACCCAGAGAACTTTTGATTACCAGGCCCAACTGGATCGTGCGCGTCTTCCCTGGCTGGTAGGAATGGCAGTGCTTCTTTTCTGCATATTGTGTTTGGCTTTTTTTCTCTATGTTATTAATTTGCAAAGAAAGGTTGACAGAGAGGCAAACAAAGCAAAGAGTGATTTTCTTGCGAAAATGAGCCATGAAATCCGTACTCCACTAAATGCGGTGATCGGTCTTTCGGAGATTGAATTGCGCGGTCATCAACTTCCGGAATCCAGCATGGAAAATATCGTTCAGATACATCAGTCAGGCTCCTCCCTTTTGGGAATTATTAATGATATTCTGGATATTTCAAAAGTCGAAGCAGGGGTATTTGAACTTACTCCGGCAGAATATGAGACTCCTTCACTGCTCAACGATGCGATTAATTTAAACAGGGTAAAACTTGGTTCAAAGCCCGTTAACTTTGTTTTGGAAATTAACGAAACCTTCCCCATGAAACTTGTGGGAGATGAACTGCGGGTCAGGCAGATATTGAACAATTTACTTTCAAATGCTGTAAAATTCACCGATGAAGGGACAATAAAGTTATCAGTGAACATTGAACGAATAGTTCACGAACAATCTACAGATAAAATCAAGGTCAGATTTAATATTAGCGATACCGGTATTGGGATACGCAGGGAAGATATAGATAAGCTATTTACCAGTTATACCCAGCTTGATTCCAGAGCCAACCGGAAAATCGAAGGAACCGGACTGGGTTTGGTGATCACCAAAAATCTAGTGGAGATGATGGGAGGCGTTATTTCTGCAGAAAGCGAATACGGCAAAGGTTCTGTCTTTTCCGTAGAGATAATTCAGGATGTACCTTACAAGGGGACAGACTACAGTCTGTCCCCTTGTATAGGAGAAGAAATAGCGGAAAAACTCCGTAACTTCACTTATGGGTCAGCAAAAAAAGATGAGGATCTAATCCGTTTTCAGATTCCAGACAGCAAAGTGCTGGTGGTGGACGATCTACCGGTAAACCTTCTGGTAGCAAGAGGGCTGCTAAAGCCCTACGGGCCCCAAATAGACACTGCCGCATCGGCGCAGGAAGCCATTGAACTGGTACGGCGGCAGCGCAGAGCCAGTGATAAGCAATATGACATCATATTCATGGATCACCTGATGCCCGAAATGGACGGTGTCGAAGCAGCCAAAGTTATCAGAGCCTGGGAAAATGAACGGCAAAAAAATAGTGGACAATCTACTATCCCAATTGTAGCACTCACTGCCAATGCCCTGCAGGGCATGAAAGAGTTTTATCAAAAACAAGGTTTTCAGGACTATATTACCAAACCGGTAAATCCGCAAGTATTGGACGATACGATAGACCGGCTAATACCTGATCACAAAAAAGTA
>Ga0099364_10006503_pt1 | contig 17001 bp, 19 predicted proteins | sample TergutTh196P3_FD_73070 | JGI IMG/M metagenome (GOLD analysis project Ga0099364, IMG submission 73070) | Microcerotermes parvus P3 segment gut microbial communities from Pointe-Noire, Republic of the Congo - Th196 P3 | ecosystem: Host-associated > Arthropoda: Insects > Digestive system > Gut ... | reverse complement strand
ATTGTCTACAGTCACAACAACAGGCCCGCCACCCCCAGCTAAAACCCTACCTTCCATCATGGGAATAGCAAAACCTGCCATCATTACTAGCAACATCGCCAGCGCAACGATTTTTCTTATCCTAATCCTCATTGGTATTCTCCTTTTCGCGCAACTGCGCAGTTTTTTTGTATGCCTTAGCACTCGCCGACTAGAACATCCAGCCAAGCTCAACAAAAGCATTTTCAATAGATTTACAGTATGTCAGAAACACGTACCCCGTACCAAGCCATTAAAAAAAGCCGCCCTAAGGCGGCATTCATTTTCATCGCATCATTTTCCTAAACCTCCCCCGACAACACCGGGTTCACGCTTTCGAGGTATCTGCATATATAGTCGTTAATAGCATATTCACAAACATCTTCCAACTTCATTCCCCTTTTATCCGCTGCTTCTTCAAGTTCAGCAAACTCTTTGTCACCAATATCTAACAGTATAGCAATATTAGTCTGTTCGGTCTCACACTCCGCATCCCAAGTCTTCCTGTCGGCAAAGACCATCTCTCGAAGTTTCTCCCTCTCATCTTTCGTTATAACTGCCCTATTGCTTGTCGAGTATCTCCGCTCAGCTACAAGATATCTATTGAGGGCTTGAAGACAAGACTCCTCAAGCGTGCTCCCATAATAATCAGCAACCCTTTTCATGCCTGCGTAGTCTTCTTGGTTTATAATCATTTCTAAAACAGCCATTATACACCCCTCATGATATTGTTTTGGACGCATTGTAGCACGCACATGCCCCTATGTCAATTTCTGTTTGGCTTTGCATCTTGGATTTTCCGGATTTTCACAACACTCACTTAGCGCTCTTTTCTGACACTTTTTCTCCAATTTTTGGGCAATCCTTCTCATGAAGTGGGCACTCCGACCCGCACAAAACCTTCTTATAAGCTTTCTGTGTTAGCTTTGATAAAAGCGCATCCACCCGGGTTGTGGTGCAATTTACCAACGAATTAGTGCGGCGATCAAATACAAGGTAGCGTACATTGCGCTTTGTTTTGGAAGGTTTGTTCTTCAGTGGAGCGTTTTCTGGCGGATTGCTTTCTGATGGGTTGTTTTCTGGCAACTTGCTTTCTGGCGTATCGTTTTTCGACACATCGCCCTCTGGTGGGTCATTTTTAGCCCATTCAAAAAAGTATTCACGGCAGTTTGGCTGGCATCTACCTGTATCAGAGCTTACGGTAGAGCCGGGGTTCGGATTCGCGGGACAAGCGACACAGTATGACTTTATCTTGCCCGATCTACTCTGAGTGTTACCTAATAGCTTATATAAGTCTTCTGCCGTAAATGATTCTTTCCATTTATCAAAATTGCTCATATTGCAATTCCTCCAACCGATTTCTGATGCGCGCAGACTCAGATTGCGCTTAACGCGCTCTGTCTGCCGACATTATACACATGCAACAGCCTTCTGACAATTATATTTTTGCTTTCCAAAAACACAAAACGCATAAGCAGCAAAAAAAAAGCCATCTTCCGACGACTTTTCTTTATCAGGCCAAACGCGGGGGTGAGGAGCAAAGACTAATCATCTTTCCGAAACGTCGGCATTGGGTTGGCTTTATGCCGGCTAATTTCGTGCAATCTGTCAATCTTTTCTTTTGTTTTCGCGCTGATGCAAATGCCCTCGCGGATATACTCATCCAACGTCTCGTAAGCGAATCCTAAGTTGTCCTCGTCGATTTTACCGCACAGCCCATCCTCCGGCACTTTATCGACATATTTTGTTTCTAGTCCAAGTTCATACCCAACGGCTTTGACTTCTGTGACCGTCAGGTCCCCAAGCGGGCTAAAGTCGCCAGCCGCATCACCGAACTTAGTCTCATAGCCGACCCACCCCTCGCTGAGGTTGCAGGTATTGGCTACCCTGCCGCCTACTATGCCGGAAATTGCGTAGAGCGTCGTCATACGGATGCGTGCCGGAGTATTAAAGATTGCGATATCGTTAAGTGTCAGCCCAGCTACCGTGATTCCATTATACAACGCCTGTACAGGTTCTTTAATATTAACTGCAACGCACTTGATACCGAGCGCAACGCAAAGTTCAAGGGCAATGTCGATGTCATGCTGCTTGCCCTGCGGCATAAGTACACCTAGCACCCGGTCTTTACCTAACGCCTTAACGCACAGCGCGGCTGTCACAGAACTGTCCTTGCCGCCACTGATGCCGATAACGGCCTTAGTCTCGGGCGCGCCGTTGTTCCGAAAATATTCAGCAATCCAGTCAATAATCTGTTGTGTTGTCTTTTTTGCATCAAACATGATATACCTCTTTTCTGTTGTTGGTCATGTATTGCGGGTTTCTCTCTGCTTGGCAGTTTGCTGAGAGAAAAACCCGGCAATTTCTGGCAACGCTAATCCCACCATGAATATAAGTTATCTTTTAACAGCTTTGCCAGCTTGTCGAAATCCTCATCAGAATCGGCTTCTGCCTGCCTGTAGGCGTCATTCACGTCTATATGATATTGCTTGACTTGAGCCAGCAGCCTGTCTGTTTCTTCTTGATCTGGGCTATCGGCCAACTCAAACCTGCCGTCCACAAACTCGAAATACCCCTCCCGCGGGTCCTTGCCAGCCTCTTTGCCGACCCATCCGTCGCCCTGTGCAATAAAGTCCCCGCTTGTGCTAACACCGCCCTCTGCGTAATGCGTGATTAAATGTTGATACTCCGGGTATTTCGCGTTAACTTCATCCCGACGCCGAAATAAATAGTCGTGGGGCTCTTTCATGCGCTCCAAAAGCTCGACCGTTTCTTTTGCCGTTGCAATCTTGCGTTGTTTGTATTCTTCGAGGGAGTGGCCGTACTTTTCTTCCGTTTCTATATAATCCCTCAGATGCATTTGCATAACGTTGATCATGCCATCAAACCCCGCCCACGAACGCAAGCCATTTATTGTTTTGCGCCATTTCCGGCGGTTACGCATGCCATGTTTTATGTCGTAATGCTTTTCCTTGATACGCCGCCACTTCCAGCCTATCCGCGTTGCAATTCCGATCTTTTTGTCGCTGTCAAAGAAGTCATCGAACAAATGCCCCATGTGTTGAGACACAATTGTTTCATCTCTTTTGAAGCTTTCTGGGTTTTGATTCTTTAGCTTTTCTGAAGTTGTTATGTTAAGGGGCTGTGACTGCATTAGCATTTATATACCCTCCTATCTTTTTCCGCTGCATCTCTTCTGAACTTTGCCGCTATTTCCGCGGTAAAAGCAGGTTATGCAGGCAGATACAGATATAGTTAATCGACATTGTACATCACTTCGCAGTCGCAGTACCCGTGCTTTGACTCCAGCCATGCAATCACCGATTCTGTGTCTATGTTTCTCGTCTTAAGAAATTCGCGTGTGTATGTATGGTCGTGGTCACAACCATTAACTCGCGTTTTTTCATAAATGAACTCTTTCAATTCCATAAGCGTGAGTTTATTAAGCATATTTGCAACCTCCTGTTATTATTTGCTCCGCCCTGACGGTCTATGGTTTAGTATGTCAGATTCTCGCAGCATACCTAAAACTTATTGTCGTGAAGTATTGCTCGGATTTCCTGCAATGACTGCTCCCTGACCATCTTACCATCACGAAACACGGGCTTCAATAGGTTCTCGCCTTCAAATGCTTCGATTTCGGCGGCGCTGTACCCATCCCGATAATCCAGTTCGCCTTCCTCGTTGTGGAAGACTACACACATCCCTTTTTGAGACTTCTTGAAATTTCCCATGTCAGTTTTCGGATCTTTGAATATCTGGATCGGGACTCCATTGACTTCGCAATATGTAGATTTTATCGCTACACCGAAAGTGTCCCTTGTAAATGGATTAAGTTGAGCCAATTCTAGCGCTTTTCTCACTTCGTCAAACTTATTCGCGTACACGCCGGCAGGCAATGCACCCTGAAGGAAATCAAGAGCTGCAAGAGCGCTGTTGTTTGATTCCTCCAAGCATTGCATTGAAAAGCTGCCGCTTGCCAGACTGACGTTATTGCAGGCAAACCCCGCTTTCGTTAACACGTCATAGATCGCTTTCAGGCGCTGTGGAGTTATGCTATCGCCATAAACAGCCTTAACATGCGGGTCTAGGACCTTATAGCCCTTGCTGTTCACCGTCCCACCGAAAGTCTTCCACAGGCTGAAAACAGTTTGCGTAGATATTTCTACTGGATCACCGCTATCACCCCTAATGCCAATAAACCCTTTATGAGCCAGTACCTCTCTCTTTGCCTGTGGAAGCAAATTATCAACAACGTTCCAGTAGTCATAGCTGTCGCTGACCATGTTGAAGCTGTTATTCGGGTATAATTTCGTCAAAAGACGCCTCAGCATGGTTATCTCATCGCCGTCAACGGCGTAGTTACTGCACATCACACTATGTTCCGTACTTGTCAACCCATATGCCACCGGCTCTATGTCGCTATTGGCATTATAGTATCGCTCAAAAAAAGGAACAACCGGCACGGTTGCCGTGTTTAGGAAACTGAGAGCAAACCCGGCGCTGGACTTAATTGCGCTCTCAACACTTTCTTGGCCCCTCATCGAAAAGTCACCCACTGCACTAGCCCTCGGGACATCGTCATCAACCGTTTTGTCATAATATTCGTTGACTATCTGTCTATACATATATCCGACGTTAGCAGAAAGCTGTGCATGCCAAAGCGTACAAGACAGCATAGTTTCAAGTGTGTTTACAAGCCATGCAAAATCCGGATGGGTATTTGCAATGCCAAACATCGGGACTTTTACCGGAACGCGGGTGCCTTCGGGGACCGATATGATTTCGATTGGCAGGTAGCCAAGCCTGTGTAGTTTGCGGATTTTCTCGCAGTTCACGACTCCTGCGCCAACCGTATTCGTCATCAATCGTTCGTACTCGTCCACTATCTCACTTTCGGGGCGGCTAAAGAAATTGTCATTGAAAGCTTCTATGAGGTATTCCTTGATAAAACCCTGAAGCTCGAAGTGAACTAGCTTGTTCTGCCCAATGAGGCGCGATATGCGTGGGGTGTAGTATGCCACTATCTTCGTAAGTTTTTCTTTGCCATGTAGTCCTCCGGGGTACATTTCAGCATGACAGGCTTTATAGAAATCTTTGAATAACAATGGATTAGTTTTCATGCCAAAACACCTACTTCCTCAAGTTTTTGCTGTGAGCTACCCAAGGCTTAAGCACCTGGGGTTTCCCGCTCACGTTTGCTAATCGTCAACGCTTCCTACAACTTCTATCAGTGGATGCTCCCCCTTATATATGCTGTTCGTCGTATATATCTTCTTAAGCAACCCGCTGTTTATAAGTTTGCCTTCCAGAATGGAGTTCTCGCAGTGTGTTATATACAGGTGTATTTCCCCCGCGCCAAGTTCCTTAAGTTTCTCTCCTGCAAAATAGAACGTGCCGCCATAACTGCAAATGTCATCCACCATCAGGATCGTTTTGCCGGCAATATCAATTTTGCTTGTACCGAGTATCTCCGTATCCAGTATTTCGCCGCTATCCCAGTCCCTGTCTTTATACCCGATTATGTGTGGGTGCCTGATAAGCCCCTCCAGCCTCTTCTGGCAGCCGTTGTCGGGATAATAAAGTAGATCCGGCTTAACCTTGCCTATAACCTTGTCAATAATCTTTTTGAACTGCTCATTATCAACAAACACCTTGTTTATCAACGCCGAAGCGACGGATGAATGCGGGTCGATTATGTAGACCCTGTAAAACCCAAGCTCATTGATGAACCGCGCAAAATACTTCAGCGTAAAAATCTCATCCGGATTTTGCGTCCGATCCATCCTGCCGTTAAGTACATACGACAGACGCAGGGTTATTTTAGCGCTTGGGTTTTTCTCTTGTATATGCCACACGAGGTTTTGCAGCACTACCTGCTCTGTCAAGTTTTCAAACAACCATGTGATTCGGTATTGGATTTCGTCCGTGTCCTCCTCTACCCCGTACTTCATAAGCAAAGTCCCGTCAGGGAAGAAACTGTATTCATAGTCTTTCCCGTTTACCTTAATCATCGCCCCCAGCTCCTTCCCCTATTACAATCACCTGACACATCTTCATGGTCGTCAGCGCCGCCCTGTGGCTTTCTTCCGTTACACCCGCGCAGCAGCTTGCGTCAACCTTGATCGGCGTCTCCGGCAGCCTTGCTTTAAGGATAAGCGCATTGGACACAACGCAGATGTCGGTGCATAGGCCGCAGAGCTCTATCTCGTCGCAGCCTTCCATGGCTGCTTTTTCAGCCAGTTCCAGAGAACCGAACGTGGGCTTGTCAAATTCTGCGAAATAGAAACCGCCTTCGTTCAGCCCGTCGGCAATCATATGCCCTTCCGTGCCGTCGATGCAATGCGGAACCGGGAGCATCTTCCCTTCCTGCGTTTCCATGTAATTGTCATAGTGCGTGTCCCTCGTAAAAATAACCTCGTCTCCGTTCGCCCTGTACTCCTCAATCTTGGTCTTCACGTTTGGAACAATTGCCTGCGCCTGCGCCGAGCCAAGCGAACCTGTTATAAAGTCGTTCTGCATGTCGATTACGATCAGTAGCTTTTTCATTTAATTTTCCTCCTGTTTTCTGATATATAGTTTAGCGGGCCGGTGCATGTCGCCGCTCGTGTGCTGGTCTGTTTCCTGTACCATATGCATTATTTTTCGGCGGAAGTTGGTTGCATAATCCTTCTCGTTGAGTATGGTTTCGTAAATACTTTGCAATTGCCCCAAGGTAAACTCATGTGGCAAGAGGTTAAGGGCGATGTCAGTGTAAAGAATTTTTGAGCGTAGCCTGTCCATGGCCGTATTGATTATGCTGTAATGGTCAAACCCGAAGTTCTGTTCCGTCAATTCAAACTCACCGTTTTCAAAGACAAATCTTTGTGTGCCGTTGGGTCGTACTGTGAACCAAACTGCCCTGTCTTTAAGCTTTGCCGATTCAGCTTCGCTCATAAGCCCCAGATATGCTATTGACACTACCCTTGCGCGTGGGTCCCTTTCTGTGCCACAGAACGTGTAAAGCTGTTCCAACCAACAGTTATCGACTTGCGACTTCTCTGACAGCTTTTTGCGGATGCAGTCTTCCGGCGTTTCATCAATGCTCAGAAAACCGCCCGGAAGGCACCATTTGTTCTGATAAGGTTCTGTTTCCCTTTTATACAGCAGTATCTTTAGGTTTGTCTTCGGCGACTTTCTGGAACTGTCCGAATCAATCGTTTCTATGGTAAAAACCACTGCGTCGGTGCAGACAAACGGATGTTCGTAGTTAAAAATACTGTCCACTGCAATTCCCCTTTATTATGGCCATTGTGATATTATCACTATGTTATTATCTTTTTGATATTATCATTGATACCATAACTAAACCTGCTTGTCAATACCTTTTCCAAAAATATTTTTCCGGTATGGGTATTTTTTTATGGGAAGGTGTTGTTTGCCTGCAAAATCTAACATACTAAGGACAAAGGCGGTGATTTTGTGGACAGGAAAGCTCTTCAGGAAGATATTCTGCGCTCATTTGCTTCGTTGTTAACGATTGAGAAGTTCAAGGGGTTCAAAGCCCATGTAGAGGGTCTAAGCGACTATGAGTTTTTTCAAGTCATTGCCGAGGCTAACGAGACAGCCGACGCTTCCGGATTATCTGAGCATGCTTGCGCGCATGCCTCGCTACATGCAAGCATTGAGGCCATTAAGAACGGCAACATCGACTATAGCAGTACAGCTATGCACAGTATATATGTCCGCTTCATGGATGAAGACTCAAACAATGCGCTATTGGAACGGTTGTCCAAATCAAAGCCAAGCGATGTGGTAAACTTGGATAGAGCCAGCGATCTCGCATTGATAAGGCTTTGGGAAGATTCTGCAAAAAGGCTATTACCAAGCAAAGGGGTTATGATCCCATCAGATTTATTTTTTGCGGGAACGGTCCCGCTGTTAGATTTTCACATCGTAATCGACGAACGTGGAGAAGAATACCCCGATGGGCAGATCGTCAATTACCGCGTTGTAGTATTTGAGGACTATCTGGATATCATCCAAGCTGCCAACGGGAACAATGCTATCGTCGGCGTAATTGTTAGGGACTACGAAATAAGCGGAGGCGCTTTGCTGCCGATAGTTGTAGTGGAGGGCATCGACTATCTCGTAATGGGACCGATTGGATATGCAAATATGAGCCCTAAGCACCGGGAGTTTGTTGAAAGCAGCATTCCGGTTCAGGATGTTGCGCGGACAGTTATTGCCCTTATGGAAACCTGGTATGGAATCCAGATTGCCCTCTTACACCCACAGGTAAAGGAAGTGTTTCTTAACCCGAAAACGGTGGTGGATAGCGTTATCAGTGGTAAAAGCAGTAAAAAGAAGAAAAACAAAGTCAAGTATATCAAGAAACATATAATTAATAAGGATGAGCTTGAAGTGCTGATCTACGGCGATGAACCGAAATCATTGAGAAGGCATACACTGGCATGGTATGTCATTGGACACTGGAGAGCAACGCAGAATGGGCGTAAAACATTTGTGCGCCCGCATTGGAAAGGGGCGCTAAGGCATGCCAAGATAATAAATGTTGAGAGGGAAAGAGTGATTGCGCAGGCTTCCGGGGAATAACACCGCCTCACACTTAGGTTTGCCAAAGTGGACGGTAAAGCCCAGGTGTTTTGGCCTTGAGCGGTTCACCCTAAAGGCGGCAAGAACAAACCAGGCAATTATTTGTGTTTCCGGGGCGAGGAAACTCGGTATTTCAATGCCGAGAGGAAAGCCCCGCTTAACATTCACCTAACGGCAAATCTACATTGCTTATTGCATGCAATTTATTGCAGATATCTAAGGCGTTTCCAGCCTAAACACTTGCATTAACACCGTAACTGTGGTATAATAAATACGTTGAAACCACACGATGCATTGGCATCAATTCCCTTAATACGGAGGTTGCATATGCAAGCCAAATCCAAAGATCTGAATTACGGTAGGACGTCCGTTTACTCATTGCAGTATCATCTGGTGCTTGTAACCAAATACCGCAGGGATGTCATTGCCGGTGACGTCAAAAACGCATTAAATGAAATCCTTGTATCCCTATGTGAAAAAATGTCGCTGGCTATAATAGCCATAGAACTTATGCCCGACCACGTACACCTGCTTATCGACGCCAAACCTACGATGGGTCCTATATCGCATATGGTCAAGGGGCTTAAAGGCGTGTCGGCCAAACTGCTGTTCGAGAAGCACCCAGAACTCAAAAGCAAGCTGTGGGGCGGGCACCTGTGGCAGCCAAGCTACTTTATCAGCACAGTAAGCGAGAGGTCGGAAGCTATGATAAAGGAGTATATCGAAAACCAGGAGGTGTGCGATGACGGTTAACGCCTTACCGATAAACACCCTGCCAGACAACGCCCTTCCGAATAAAGCCCCGACGGTCAAGATTCCATTAAACAGCAGCTATGACCGCACACGGAGGTTCCGGATAATACTTACCGACGAGCAGGCCCTTCAGCATGAACGCGGCATAGAAGCCCAGAACCGCCTGATGAACTTTGCGTTGAAGTACCTATACAGCAGGTTTGGACACAAATGCCTGCACATGGACATAAAGTTCCCTTTCAACGCCATCGGCAAGCTATACCTTGCAAAAGAGATCAAGGCCGCATACGCCAAGACCGATTCGGATGCCGGCAGGTGGGATTCCGGCAAGACCGGGCTGTATTCCCACGCCGCCGAGGTATTCTTAGTAACCCTCATAACCAACTTCGGCGAGTACCGCAAAAAGCTCATTGAGTCCTCCAAGTGGAGTGATGAGGAGAAAACCGCTTACAAGGAGAATAAGCACGGGAACAACCCCGGGGGCAAATCGTGGTTCAGGCGTGGCGCGCCGGGTTATATCCGTAGCGGTAGGACGACCAAGACGATTTCGTTCCCTGACAACGGCGGCGGCATAAAAATCCTATCCCCGCATGCTGTCAAGCTCCCATGGTTCGGGGTGATCGAAGCGTTCGACAACATAAGCTCCTACAAAGGGCAGGACATACAGTTAGCAAGGGTCAAACTGAAGGACGACGGCACCTATGAGTTGCAGCTGACCTTCCGGACGTCGAGGAAGAGGAAGCCAATAATAAACAAGGTTGGCGCAGACTGGAACATGAAGGACAATGAGGCCTTCTCCACCACCGGGGGCGAAACCATATCCGTCCTGCCTGAAGTTGTTGCCAAAGCCAACGCGCTTGAGGATAGAATCAATAAGCTAAAATCAAAACGCGACAGTTCAAAGCTTTCCGAAAAAGGCAGCCGGTACAGAAGGCTTGACAATAAAATACAATACCTGTTCGCGAAGAGGGCAAACATACTGAACGAGGAGTACCTGCGCATAGCGCACAAGCTTGTGGACAAATTCGACCTAATAGCCATCGAAAGCCTCAGCGCAAGGGACATGTACCTTGAGCAATCGGAATCCAAAAGGCATAACGGCAAAGGCAGCGGCATCAACAGGAGGCTCGCGACGTTAAAGCCTGCAACACTCTCGGGGCTTGTCGTGCAGGTGGCAAGCCGGCAAAGGAAGACCGTGATAAAGGTTGACCCCTACTGCACCACCCAGACCCACTACGGCACACACTTCAAGAACAACTGGCTGACTCCTGACGACAGGGTATATATATCGGAATACGACGGCACCCTCCTGTACAGGGACCACAACTCATCATGGAACATCCTCGCATGGGCGCTCAACCCAGAAGACCACCAAAAGATATTCGACCGTAACGCGCTGATCAAGCAGCAAAGCAAGATGTGCCCTCCACCCAAGAATCCTGCAAAGCCCATTAAGCCGGAATGGCTTGTATCGGTAAGATAGCGATGACGCTATATAAGCCAATCCTCCGTAGTACGCTAAACTATAAACATAAAACACACACCACGTACTAAGCGTTAAACACCAACTCCGCAGGCGGGACAGAACCATGCCGCCTTAAGCCTGTAAGCCGCGCAGTTTGCGTATCCATCGGATCTACCTCACGCTTGTGAAGATGGCGATTCTGCAATGGCTTGGGTATCGTTTTCGAGTATTGGGGATTATGTTATCTCTGACTCGAAGCTCGGTATTTCAATGCCGAGTAGTTCACAGGGGAGAGCTCTAAAACTTGACAAAACGTTCCGGATATGTTAATATATGAAAGTGATTTCATTTGTGTTCCAAAATTAATTAACTTTCGGGAAAAGTCGCCAGAAATGGCGTCTTTTCCCATATGCCCATTCCTCACCCTGCTCCGATGTAAATTCGCTCAAAACACCGCCGTTCAGGCTATGACTGTTTTTCCTGTCCCTGATATTTTTGCATAAGATATTTCATTCGACAAAACCTCATAAATCAAGCTCGTAATTGTTTGTAGGGGAGCTGCCCAAAACTTGACAAAACACCTCGATTATGCTACAATGCAAAAGTGGTTCTCATTAATCATTGGCATTTAACATAAGACCTCCATTGTAAGAAAAAGACACCGGAAACGGTGTCCTTTTCTTTTTCTGCATATCTTCTATTTTTCTTATGCAGTTATTGGCGGAGACTCGCCATCCGGTCTGAATTTATCCCCTCTGTTCATAACATTAATCAACTTCTGCAACGCTTCAAGCCCAATTTCCATCTCTCCCGCTATATCTGCCAAATTTGGAGATGTATTTCCCTCGCTTATCAGTTTTTTTACCGCAGCCCCATACTTCGCCACCATGGACTGATAATAAACAGCGGAACCAACTGATTCGTCGATGTAATCAGCAATGGCACGCTTTATGAAAGGTATTGCATACTCGGAGAGCGGGCCTTTCTCCGGATTATAATTTGGAAGGCTCTGAATCAGCCCCGTGCGCCCGGCGTTCAAAACATCGTTGTAGTCCGCCGTGCTTTGGGTTAGTTCAATATGCTCCCGCACAACCTGAGTTACAAACTCATCGCACAGTGCCACAAGTTCGTCCAGAGCGGCCATTGCCATATTCTTCTGTTCGGCTGTCGGCTTGGGCGTCGTTTCCGCTAAAGACTTGAACTTTTTTAACTTCGGGCTGTCATCAAGTTCTCTTTGCCGCTTGTTATTGATGGAATCAATCCTTCTGTTTGAGTATCCGGCAATGCGGGCATCGGTCAATTTGGCATCATACTCTTTGCTAATTTTAGCTACCTCTCCTTTGTACTCCTGATCCCAGTCAACGCCTGCTTTATAAGCGCCGACAAGCTTTGCAGCTTTGTTTTGATCTAACTCAAAACTGCTAGGTAAATCGTTGTTCTGCATAATAAAAGCTCCCCAATCTTTCTATATCGTATTTTTTGTAGTTTCTGATTTCAGGATTTTCGCTTTTAGAATCCGTTTTTGACGTTTTATTCACAACAGCCCCTTTCCTGTTATATAGCGCATGCGCAACAGTATTCCGAACACATGACGCAAGGAGTCATGATTCCGGACTCGCTGCCGGCTTAATCTTCGTTTGTGAAGTCTCCCAGCATACTATCCTTCAGCGTCCGCAATGCCTCCTTCCTTATCCTTATGATTTCGTCCTCGCTCACCGGCGTCAACTCGTTTTCGGGAGCGCCGAGGCTTCTAAGTTTTGCAATTTTGATACCAGCTTCCAGGTAATTGTCAGATTTATCGTTTCCCAGATACAAAGTGTCGATGATAAGTCTTTGTTCTGCGGACAGGTTTTTCAACGATTCCCCGAGTGTGTTCGCGATCATTCCGTCAAACACTTCTTCGGGGGCAAACTTTATCGGTTCTACCTGGTGCGCCGATACATCTCCCTCATCTTTTTCGGGTGGGATGGTTCTGGATATTCTGTTCAGCGCATTCTGCACTATCTCAAAGTCGTCCTCTATCCCGCTTGCGACTCCCGCTAGGCCTGTAGGTGTACCCTTTTCGTCTTTAAGTTTTTCAAGGGCTTTTGAGAAAACATTTTCGGCAGCGCCTTGGGAATGATGTCTGTGGGGTCCGTAATGATCCTCCAAATACTCAAACATGGCGCGTTCGATAAAAATAGAGGCATATTCATTAAAGTTGCCATTATTGCTATCGTACCCCGCAAGGCTTAGAAACAGGCCAAATTCCCCTGCAATAAAAAGGTCGTCATAAATCGAAGTGTCACTGCGCGCTTTGAAACGCTTTTTAATAACAGACTGGATAAGATCTTCACTTGATTCGATAATCTTGTTTGCTGCGGTTTCTGACCGGGCTTTCTGTTCTTCGGTTGGCATAGGTCTTTCTTTTGCAAGCGTTTCAAGCCTATGCAATTGAGAATCTGTGGCCAGCTTATTTTCCAAGCGCTTTGTTAAAATGCTGATCTTTCTCTCGAAAACTCCAATTACGCTTTCACGCTTTCGCTGATATAAAAGGCTATAATCAACACCACGCTGATATACACCGATCAGCTCTATAATTTCCTGTTCCGATAATTGTTCGTGTTCTGAGTTTTTACTGTCTGGCATTTGTTATTCCTCCAATCGTTGTATTTCAATTTTCTCCTTCACTACAATAGTTGTTACCTGCATAATTAGTATGTCAGATTTTTACGAAATCTGACCATTTTGTGAAATATTTTTTTATGGGGCAAACTGGCGGCAAATTGTTTTGCCGCCAATCAACCGATTTGAGAGGCGCAATTAAGACTTTCTAAGTGTTAAACGTCGTATTCCGAGCCGCATGTTGGACAAGGTTCCTTATACACGACGTCGTTGATATCAACCCATCTGGAGCCGCAATAATCGCAGACAGTTTCGTATGGGTTACATTTCAATGCCGCTTCAAATCCGCAGTCAAAGCAGTACCACGCAGACGACTCCAAAGACTTTTTAGCAGAAGCTATCCCATCATCCGTAACCTCAATTAGCTCTCCGGTTGCTGAGACAGTCCATGTTTGTTCAAGCATAACGCTTACAGTAAAAACGTCACCACATTTAATCGGGCAGCACCGTTCAGTGATATTTTCGCAGTCATCCTCAAAATAAGTTAAAACATCCATTTCTAATCCTCCAATAATCAATTTGTGAACCTTTAGTGTTAACCTTACTATGTTCCATATCCAATGAATTATCATTTTCGTTTCACTTCATTCTTCGTCTTCTGACATCACTACCACCTCGCTACGACATATTATTCCGTAATAATTCTCGTTTGTCTATTACCCCTCACCTTTCTAGGCTGTAGATTATCATTAATTTCGGAGTTTGTCAACATTTATTTTTATTGATTTCTTAATTATGACGAATTTAACTGCGAAAAAGCCACTGTAGATAATATTCCACAGTGGCTCTTACTTGTATTTGCAATGGTTTCAGGGTCAGATAATTTTATAACGCAAAAGCATGAGTGTTTATTTTTTGTTTTGCTGCACAACGCGAAGTGTTTCGATTTCAGCTATTGGAATTTGTGATTCCTCAAAGCATAGGTAGTGATCGGAATTAAATGGATGAATATTTATTGCAATATTCATAAGCCAGTTTGCGAAAAATTGTTGATTTTCGGTTTGCTTGTCAAATGTCAATGGATTTCCAAACAACTTACCATCTTGCAACATGATATAGCTTATGAGGTTTAAACTTGCCTCATTCCCTGTTTTTATACTCGTCTCCACTCTGCAAACCTCAAGAGTCTCTATGTCTCTTTCGCTAAGAACTGTCCGAAATGCGTAAAGCCTCAGGCTATTTGTTGACCGTAGTCTGTCAAACAGGGTGGATTCCCAATTGTCGAAGTCAGTAAACGAGTATTTGATGCGCGATATAAGCACTTGCAAAGTCTTACTTTCTGTTACCGGGATGTCTTTCTCTGCTTCAGTAACTGCTATTTTCATATTTCCTTCTGAGTCAACCTCAATGACTTCAATACCTACAGTGTCATGTTCGCCCTTAAATTGATAACGCCAATTAACCAACCACGCAAACATTGGGATTTGGTCTTTTGCTAGTTTATTCAGGTCAATGTCTAAAAAGTGCGCAATAGTAAGTAGCTCTTCAGCATCAATACTTCCTCTTTTAAGCTTCCCTGAAAACGTTTTCTCATCTATATTTAGTTTAGTGGCAAGCCAGCGTTGCGTTCTATCTCTTTTCTTTAAGAAATCTCGAATTACTTCTCCAATTTTCATGCATTTACCTCCGGTCCCGTAACAATGATAAAACATCTTCTGTATTATTGTCAAGATATTGATTTTGTTATTGTGTTTTGAGAAATATTAAGGAGTTAACCTTTCTTTACATACTATTTTCTCAAGCTTTTGCGAATAACTCTTACAATGTATCTTTACTCAGTCCAACATCTGCACTTTTTCCCCAACTTCTGCTTCAATGGTGTCCACAAGCTTCCAAACCTCAAAATACACTCTCTCAACCGCTCCAGCGCTATCGAGAGTCTTGTTTGTACTTGCAGCCACGTCGCGTGTGTTGAAGTATTCGTACCCGCGGGTTTTCGAGTGATTATACTGTCTCAGCATGTTTTTCATCGCCATGCACTTATCACTGTTGAATTGAAGCTTAAGCTTACTGCCATTGCCAAAAACTAGAACACCTCGATACTTTTTGCTTGCCATGTCGTGTTTCCTTTCGCACTGTCCGTCACTGATGTTAATTACTTTCCTTTATTCCGATTCTAATAATCTGCCAACACATCATAATCTTTCTCCCTAAGTTGCAGTATAACTCACTACGGCCAAGGCTCAACATCTATTATTTTCAAATACACAACTATTATCACAATGGACTCAATGAAGGCAATAATGAAGGACACAATCCAAGGCCAATACATATAGTTAATGTTAGTAACTATAACTATGCCAATGATATATGCAATTATTTGAAATAGACAACTTTCCACATTGACAATTATTACTGCAAAAATCGCCCATGCAACAATACCACCTATAATCACCCCATTATCCTTTTCTCCTTTCTAAAGCATATGTATATGTCCCATAGATTCAACCGCTTCTCTTACTTTCACTTTGCCCCAGCATCAATTTTCTATTACCACTGCCTACCAAACTCATCCGACAACCGCTTTGCGAGCCCCGTGTTTCTCTTATATGTATTGGCATTTTTTACGGCGCGGCCAATAGCCTTTTTCGATCCAATCAGTATAACAACCTTCTTCGCCCTCGTAATACCGGTATATAGAAGGTTCCGCTGCAACATCTTATAAAACTGCATGGTGAACGGCATTATAACGATGGGGTACTCCGACCCCTGCGACTTATGGATGGTTACTGCATAGCTCAATACAAGCTCGTCAAGCTCCGATGCCTCATACGAGACATTGCTGCCGTCAAAACATACATTCATAGTCCTGTCTTCCATGTTGATTGATGATATCACGCCTATGTCGCCGTTGTATACGGCTTTATCGTAATTGTTTTTTATCTGCATAACTTTGTCGCCTAGCCTGTACTCGGTGCCACCGCGCTTCAGCAATGTCGTACTGGGGTTCAACACCGCCTGCAAAACCATGTTCAGATTGGATGCCCCGTTTTCGCTACGGTTCATGGGACAGAGCACTTGGATGTCCTGTATGGGGTTCACGCCGTAGTAGCTAGGCAGCCTTTTTGAGCAGAGCTCCGCAATCGTCTGCGGGATAAGCGTGTTGTCCTCCTGCTCTACAAAGAAGAAGTCCGACGTCTTGCTGTTGCTCAGCGATGGGAACGTGCCTTTGTTTATACGGTGGGCATTCTTTATTATGTCGCTACCCTGCGCCTGCCGGAATATCGTGTTCAGCTTAATGACTGGCACAGTGTCGGAGGCAATAATATCCGCTAGGACGTTTCCAGCGCCAACCGACGGAAGCTGGTCAACGTCGCCAACGAGAATTATCTTCATCCCGTCAGGCACTGCCCTTAACAGGTTGTTCATCAGTGTCACGTCGATCATGGAACTCTCGTCAACTATAAGTACGTCACCTACAAGCGGGTTCTTGGCGTTATGCTCATATCCGTTCGGGGGTTTATAGCCAAGCATCCTATGTATCGTCTTTGCCTCAGCGCCGCAGG
>Ga0099364_10006502_pt1 | contig 17005 bp, 10 predicted proteins | sample TergutTh196P3_FD_73070 | JGI IMG/M metagenome (GOLD analysis project Ga0099364, IMG submission 73070) | Microcerotermes parvus P3 segment gut microbial communities from Pointe-Noire, Republic of the Congo - Th196 P3 | ecosystem: Host-associated > Arthropoda: Insects > Digestive system > Gut ... | reverse complement strand
TCGGGGCGTTTTTTTTTTTTTTTATCCATATTCAGTTATTTTTTTTTAAAAAAAAAAACCCAAAATTAAATATTTTTTTTTTATAATCGGTTTTTTTTTTTTTTTTTTTTTTTTTTTTTCATTGAAATAATTTCAGAACTAGTATTCAGTTTTTGGTATTCAGTATCTTGTATTTAGTATTCATTATCTTGTATCTAGCAATCAAGAAATAATTATTGCAAATTATTCTATGAAGAAACCCTTATTTCACAAAAGTACCCTTAGTAGAAATGAACAACCCAAAAACTTTTGTAAAATTTAAGTTGAATAAGGAAATTAGAGAGGACAGATATCTTAAATATATTATGCTATTAAAGTTTTTTCGAAATTAGGGGTTTTGACAGGTTTGTTTATTGACAACTCCTTAGTATCTGGTATTCAATAGATAGAATAAATGCAAGATACTGAATACTGAATACTAAATACTGAATACTAAATACTGAATACTGAATACAAAATACTGAATACAAAATACTGAATACAAAATACTGAATACTGAATACTGAATACTGAATACTGAATACTGAATACTGAATACTTAATACTTAATACTTAATACTGAATACTGAATACTGAATACTGAATACTGAATACTGAATACTGAATACTGAATACTGAAAACTACCGCGCCCATTCAAAAAGTTCTGAAATTGTATAACATTTTGTTAAGTTTGTAATTTTCAGTTGGTTAGTAATTTTGATTATAAAATTAAAAAATTTTCGCAAAAATTTATATAATTTGGGACTGATTTTTAATATTTTGAACTCGAGTAAAATGCCCCTTCCAATTTTGTGTTCTTTATCTACTGTAATGTTTCTAATTTGTTTTGCTTTTGAATAAAAATAATTTTTATCAAAAAACTTGGGGCGCACAATGATATTTCTTAATAAATGAATGCCGAGATAAATTGTCATATACTTCACAAATGGTAATGCTTCTTTATATTCTGGATATTTGGCAGTAAATGAGTATCTATCACAATAAGCATCACTAAAATCGCTAATTTTTTTCATTTCGGCTGATAGACTCTTATTTCTAATTATGCTGTCGTTTCTTTGCAGATAATAATAGTAATCATACTGAATATAAACACTTTGCGAAATTTTATGAAACAGATAATGAGAAATATAATCTTCTGCAAAACCTCTTGCTTTTGGAAATTCAATATCGTTGAACAAGTGCTTTTTATAAATTTTTGTTCCAAAGCTGGAGTTTGAGTTTTTATCTTCAAGAATTGTCAAAACGCCTTGAATACGATCAACTATTTCGTAAGTTTTAGGATTATTTGTATTATTGTGAGAATGAACAATTTGACCATCCTCGTGAGCATAACAAATGCCGCCTTGAGCAATATCTGAATTAGTTGTCAAAAGGGCATTCATTAAGTCTGAGTACATATTAAGGTCAATCCAATCATCTGCGTCTAAAAAAGTAACAAATTGTGCGGTAGTGTTTTCTATGCCTGTTTTTCGGGCAAAAGCTAAACCTTCATTTTGCTTATGAATTACTTTGATACGATTGTCGCGCTGTTGCCATAAATCACAAATATTCCCCGTATTGTCGCAGCTGCCATCGTTTATTAATAAAATTTCCAAATTAGTATAAGTTTGATTAACAATTGAATCGATTGATTTATCTATCTGTTTTTCAACATTATAACAAGGAACTATTACGGTTAGAAGTGGTTGCATAACAATTATAAAATAGTTTTCAGTTTTCAGTTTTCAGTTTTCAATTTTCAGTTTTCAGTTATTTTTTGTGTTCTTTTGTGGTTAATAGATATTTTCATTTCTTATGAATAACGCAAGTTAAAATCTTTTATTCTTAAAATAGTAAAAGAAAAACCTAATTCCAATGGGAATATGAAATAAAACAGTAGAAAAAACTCCATAGTATTTACACATAATTTTAAAACGTTCTTTAAGTCCTTTTATGATGTTCTTTTTGGTAAGTCCACCGTCTAAAAATTTTGAAAGAATCATGTTTGTATTCACAATTTTAGCAGAGTTTTTTAATACGAGCAGCACCCATTCATAATCGGCTGAAAATTTGTAATTTATATTATAAAAGTCTGACTTATTTTTTGCAACAATAATCGATTGATGACTGATTAACATACCATTACGTAAACTTTTCCATGTCAGTTTTTTGGGGGGAGTAAGTCGGCGTTTGCCAATTATTTGATTGTTACGGTTTATCATAATAGTTTCACCGTAATAAACATCGGCAAACTCCTGATTTTCAAATATTTTTTGAGTAGTTTCAATTTCAGCAATTTCATCACCGGAATTAATAAACCATAAATAGTCGCCCGATGCAATTTTTAAACCTTTGTTCATTGCGTCATAAAGCCCGTTATCGGGTTCGCTTATTATTGTTGAAACGCGGGATTCATATTTTTTTAACAAATCTTGAGTACCATCATTACTTCCGCCATCGATAATAATATATTCAATATTGTTATATGTTTGATTAATAACGCTTTCAATGGTGCGTTCTATTGTCTCAATCCCGTTAAGAACTACTGTAATTACTGAAATTGTTGGTTGTATGTTCATTTCACTTTTTCAATATTTTATTATACAATGATTCATATTGCTTTGCAATGATTCGAGGTTGATATGTTGTTTCGACCTTATTTCTGGCATTTATTCGAAATTGTTGAATATTTTCATTATCAATAATATACTCAATTCCTTTGGCAAGTTCTTTTTCGTTTATTTCTGATGCGAGATATCCATTTATTGCATGGGTAATCATTTCGGGAACTCCTCCAATTTGAAATGCGACAACAGGAAGTCCGCACGAAAGTGCCTCCATTACTGTATTTGGCAAATTATCTTCCAATGATGGTAACACAAAAACATCGGCAGCATTGTAAAAATCTACAATCATCTCACTGTTTGATATATAATTGAAAATGTGAACAGGCAAAGGCATTTTATCTACCAATAATTCAGAGGTTTTTCCAAAAACAACCAATTCAATATCATGCTTTTCGCGATTATTTGCTAATAATTGCAACGCATTAATTAACAGTGTAATACCCTTTCTACTATCTGAAATATTAGCCGCACCAAACAAAAGCAGTTTTTTATCGTGGGGTAATTTTAACCTTTGTCTCGCTTCAATTTGATTACATGGTTTAAATTGTTCAATATCAATGGGATTAGGAATAGACATTATAAGTTGGTTTTGCAATAATTCCGATTGTTTTGCTACTTCGCAAAGCCAATCACTACACGTAACAACAAAAAGAGGCGCATTGGCAAATAATTTTTTCTTTTTATGAAATAGCATCGCTGATTTGTCATTAATTTTCGGTTTTTTAAGAAAATGACAATTACCGCACTCTTTGGTATAATTTGAACAATTTCCTGCATAATGACAAATACCTGTAAAACCCCACATATCGTGCATTGTCCAAACAATTGGTTTCCTTAGTGCAAATATTTTTTTTAAACTTTTTAACGATAAAAATCCTTGATTAATCCAATGTAAATGAATAATATCGGCTTCTTTTACTAACTTATGCCCGCTTACATCAAATCCAACATTTGCAATGGAAATTTTAAATAAATTTTTACGACTTAAACGGTTGATTATAAAAATAATAAACCTCTCCCAAAGAAAATATAAAAGTGCAAGTTTCTGTATGACAAAAGAAGTTTTAACAGAAAAAACATTTTTATTTTCACTATTTTTATCTAATACTAATAAATTAACATCTATTCCGCTGTCAATCAGAGCATTCATCAATCTTTTAGCAGCAATTGCCGCACCACCTGAAGTATCAGAACTGTTTAAAAATAGTACTTTCATTGGAATCTTTCTTTTATTTTTTTTACGATAAAATCTTTTTCAAATTTATTTAATCCAACAAGCCAAATAACTGTACCTGTGGAAATAAAACATACAACTATTGAAACACATACCCAATAAATTGATGAATCCGCCAAAATATAGATTATTATTGGTAATACAACAGACAAGAGAGTCGTACAAACTAATCTTAAAGTAACATCAGACAAAAATTTTCTGACGGGGAAATTTAAGGTTTTTTTAATTTCATACAAACGGGCAAAAAAAGCGAGAACGGACATTATTATTGTAATAATAAAAGCAGCGTAAACGGGAAATCCTATTTTATAAAAAAGTGCCGTAAAACAAAATACAGATAAAAAATTCAAAGAAACAATAATCTGATACTTCTTAATTTTTGCCGAAGCCTGAGATAAAATGCCCATTGACACAAATGAAGCCTGAACGAGCAAATCAACAATTATAAGTTGTACAAAAATCCGTAGATATTCGGGTACTTCTGTGAGCCATAAACCCAAAAAAAAGTCGGCTTGAAAAAAAAAGGGCAATGTTATGAAATATAATAGAAAAAAAGAGAATTTTGACGAGCTGAAAACTAATTTATACAAAAAAGAAGTATCATTTTGAGAATATGATTTCACTATTTGCGGTTTAACGGCTGTCATTAGGTTGGAAATCAACATATAAACCCCTTCTTGGATTTTTCCTGCCAAAAGTTTTGTTGCATTGTAAACAGGACCGAAAAAAATATTTATTAAGATATTTACTCCTTGCTCACTTAATGTATCAGCCGAGGCACCTGCTGTCATCCAACCCGAAAATGTAAATAATTTTATTAAACGAGATTTATTCCATGAAAGCCTGAAATTCAACTCTTTATATTTTGTGCGGCAATAATATACGTAATAACCGTTTGATAATAGTGATACAACTGATAAAAGTAGAACATACAAAATTAACTTATCGCCCGCAAAGTATTGAATAACAAACACAACAGCAAGTTTTAACAATACATCCACAATTGAAACATAAGTAAAAATGTTCATTTTTTCGTGCGCAAGAATTAAAGCGTTAAACGGTGAAGCAATTATAAAGAAAACCATGTACGCTAAATATAATTGATAAATCCATAGTGCCGCCGACATTCTCTCTTCGGGAATATTTAAAACATTAATTACAAACCATAAACCTGCTGTTTCGGCTATAATAACCAATAAAATTGCAACGATTAAGTGGCAAGTTAAAGTAGTAGCAAAAATTTCTTTTACATTCCCTTTTTCCCCAAGCCCAATTTCGTAATTAATAAATCGTTGGGTAGAAGTGGTCATGGACTTGTTAAAAAATGAAATCAAAATAATTACTCCCGACAAAATTCCAAAAACTCCAAAATCTTCAGCACCTAATACAGACAATAAAACTCGGATGGTATAAAAAGTTACGACAATGGTTATCAATGTGCGAAAATAGAGCAAAAGAGTATTCTTTGCAATAAGATGACTTCGGTCAATTGCTGCCAATTTTTATAGTTTAATGTTTGAAAAACAATTAATTAATAGACAAAAAGATAGAGATTCAAAGTTCAAAAATATAAAATTAAACATTATAAACCAAAGAAATATAAATTTAAGATGCATTATTTGTCAGCATAACGATTTATTTTTATCTACCCTGCCGCAATAGGTGAAATAAGAAATTTTTTTTGTTTGGAATAAGAAACATATTATGCTATTCAGGGTGTTTCGTTGTATTTATTTGCAACTGAATATCTAATCATTTACTCATTTTTCTACCAATATTTCATCCCTAACGGGATACATTTTGCATTCATTTACTCATTTACTTATTCACTCATTTCTACTAAGGGGGCTAATAAAAAAATAAGGGTTATTATTTCTTATTCACTCATTCACTTATTCACTTATTCACTCATTCACCAAAAACTGATAACTGATAACTGATAACTTGTCAATAACTCACCAAAAACTTTTAATAAAAAAATTTGATTTTATCAAAAACTTCTTTATTGGAAAATAAAAAAGATTAATTCTAATTATTTTTGCTATCTTTTCAAAAAGTTATTAACAAGTTTTTAACATAAAATTTTGACATAAAATATACTTTCATTGGAGTTTATCCGTTTTGTTTACAAAATTAACAATCATGTATCATAATTATATTTTAATTAAAAAATAAATAATAATAATAATAGAATGTTAAAAACGGACAAAGTTCAAGATGAAAAATCTTTGAAAGATGAAATAAAACAATTAAAAGTCCAAAAAAATGCAATTATTTTAGCACATTTTTATCAAAATAGTGAAATACAGGATATTGCAGATTATATTGGAGACAGTTTAGCGTTAGCACAATGGGCAAAAGAAACCGATGCGGCAATAATTTTGCTTGCGGGAGTTTATTTTATGGGTGAAACCGCCAAAATTTTATCACCTCAAAAAAAGGTACTCGTTCCCGATACAAATGCTGGTTGTTCCCTTGCTGATAGTTGCCCAGCCCTTAAATTTGAAAAATTTGTAAAAAAGCATAAAAATCATTTAGTAGTTACTTATGTTAACACAACTGCTGCCGTTAAAGCCCTTTCTGATATTGTTGTTACAAGCACAAATGCCACCAAAATCATCAAATCAATACCAAAAAATCAACCTGTTATTTTCGGACCTGATAAAAATTTAGGAAATTATATTAATGGACTAACGGGACGTGATATGCTTCTTTGGGACGGTGCTTGCCACGTGCACGAAAAATTTTCATTAGAAAAAATTTTAGCATTAAAGAAACAATATCCGAATGCTAAACTATTAGCTCATCCCGAATGCAAAAGACCTATTCTTATGATTTCAGATTTTATCGGAAGCACATCAAGTTTGTTGAATTATTCACAAACTACTAAAACAAAACAATTTATTGTTGCTACTGAATCGGGCATATTACATGAGATGCAGAAAAAATCACCACACAAAACATTTATTCCCGCACCTCCAATTGATTCAACATGCGGCTGTAACGATTGTGAATATATGAAATTAAATACATTAGAAAAGATTTATCTTGCTTTAAGAGATGAAAACCCAGAGGTTCAAATTGATGATCAACTTAGAATCAATGCATTGAAACCTATTGAAAGGATGTTGGAATTAAGTAAATAAGTTGTTTTACACCTCATTATTTACTTTTAGTGCATTAAGACTTTAATTTTGTTTCCTAAAATTTTCCTGCATTTTAGATACAGAACAATTAATTTCATCATAATATTTTCTCAACTCTTCCTGTTGTTCTGGTGTAACATATCCATTTTCACATACCGTTCGCACCAGACACAGAAATTTTGCGAATTCCATAGGTTGAACATCGCTGAATGTGTACGTTTTTGTTTCAAAATTAGGTTCTACTTTCATATTATTTTTTAGTGTTCTTTTTACTGTCTATTTGCTTTATTTTCTTACTTTTTGATTTCAGATCTTTTTTAACTATCACAATATCACTACTTTTAGGTAGGTTTTCAGGGGCAACTTTGCTAATTCTCATCATTGTACCTCTAACTTCTTTTCCGGCATTTTCTGCCGTTATTTCAAGGCATGATTGTCCTTTTATGTTTTCGTTTTTGATTTTTAATTCAGTCTGTGTGATACGAAATAAGTTCGCAGCAAGTTCTTCTTTACCCATAAAATCAAGTGGCGACCTTTTGTCAGGTATGTCTCTTATTTCTCTTAACTTGGTGATATTCATATTGTACATCCCTCTGTATCCAGCAGATTGAAAATAAGCGTAACTTTCAATTCCTGCTTTTTTGGCTACTCCAGATAAACTATTTTCGCGGTCGGTTATTTCATTGCGAATAATTATCCTTTCAACATTATTTGCCTCTTCCAAATAATTAGTTACCGCCCCCGCCAAGGCTGCAAAGTATGCCTGAGCTTGCGCTACTTCTGGTTTCCTGTTATCTGCATTCATGGCGATTAGATAGCAAGCAAATCTCGATAACTTGAAATCTGTTATTGTTTTGCCATCAACTGTGGATAGAATTTGCTCAAAGTTATCAAGAATAGGAATCGTAAGTGTGTTGCAAGTAGTCATTGCTTTATTTATTGCTTTGCTAAATGAAATCATCGACTCGTAACCCAATAAAGACATAAGTCGTGAAGCATACCAATAAGTATATCCATTATCCCTACTCTGTTCTTCAAAAGCCTCGCCACTAAAGTGACCGTTAAATAATGATAGTACTGACATATTTAATTTTTTCTAACTAGAAACTTACTTTTTCTCAATATAATTTTAAACGTACAAAAATACGAATTATTTTTTTATTCATCAAAAAAAAACGGTTTTTTTCATTTTCAATACACTAAATTTTTATAAGAGAAAGGATGCAGTCGCAATTATTAGTGTAAATTTTTTTGAGATGTTATTTGGCGATCCGGGCGGGACTCGAACCCACGACCCACAGCTTAGAAGGCTGTTGCTCTATCCAACTGAGCTACCGGACCTTTTTTCGGCGGTGCAAAAGTAGATAAATTTTTGAAATTTCAAGCTTCATGTTCTTATTATTAAAAAAATTTTTTTCTTTTACCTTTAAATTTCATTATTCAAAAGAAATGCAAATATCTTATAACCACAAAGAAACACAAAGGTTTCACAAAGGACACAATTTCTCTTTTTTACCACATTATTTTTCGCTTCTTCTTCTTTGCATTTTTAATAAATCCGAAATATGTTTAATTTTTGTTATTTCGAAAATATTATATACTTTTGCAAAAAAATTTATAACAAACAATTTAACATGCATTATTCATAAGAAATGAAACTATTTTTCAACCACAATTGAACGCAAAGATTTCATAAAGGACACAATTTTCCTTTTTTAACCACACTATTTTTGCGTTCTTTGCGTTCTCAACTTTGCGACTTTGCGCTAAAATAAATAATACAGTTTAATTAATAGATTCGATATGATAAAAAAAACAATTTTTACGATAATTTTTATAATTATCAGTTTTAACTTGTTGCAGGCTAATGAGTTAGACTCAATAATTAATCAGGGAAAAGCACTTTTTGCGGAACGACACTATTCCGAGGTTATAGATTTTCTGAAAACTAACGAAACACATTTTGAGAATATTGACGACGACATTAAAGCACTATTTTTTGGATTGATAGGAAGAGCAAATTTACAAATAGGAAATAATTCCGAAGCCGAACAGTATCTTCTAAAAGCACTCTTAATTTCAACAAATAAAGAAACAGAAGACTATATAAATATTACAAATAGTCTGGGCAATATTTATTACACTATTGGTGATTATGAAAAAGCAGAGACAGTTTGGATTGAAACTAAAGAGTTACGAGAAAGGGTAATTGGAAGAGAGCATCCCGATTTTGCCAATTCCATAAGCAATTTGGGACTATTGTATTGGGCAGCAGGCAATAATGAAAAAGCAATTTTTTATTGGGAAGAAACAAAAATTCTTCGTGAAAACATTTATGGTAAAGAACATCATAATTACGCCCGCTCTCTAAATAATTTAGGACTTATTTATAGTAATATTGGAGATTATTCAAAATCTGAATTGTTCCATTTAGAAGCAAAAGAAGTTTTCGAAAAGGTTTTAGGAAAAGAACATCAAGACTACGCGGGCTCTTTAAATAATTTAGGAATATTGTATCATAATATGGGCGATTATCAAAAAGCAGAAACATATTATTTAGAAGCATTAACAATCAGAGAAATGATTTCTGGTAAGGAGCATCTCCATTATGCTCAATCACTTAATAATTTAGGTGCTTTATACTACAATCTAAACGATTTTAAAAATGCAGAAATCTATTGGTTAGAAACAAATAAAATTTACGAAAATTTGTTAGGAAAAGAGCATCCTGTCAACGCCGGAAGTTTATGCAATTTGGGAATTTTATACAATAGTATGGGTTTTTATTCAAAAGCAGAATCTTATTTGATGGAATCAAAAGATATTCGTGAAAGAGTTTTGGGAAATGATAATTTTGATTTTGCAAGAACTATTTTCAATATAGGAACTCTGTACCATAACATAGGAGATTATCAAAAAGCAGAAACATTCTTTTTAGAATCTAAAAATATAAGAGAGAAGTCTTTGGGTAATCTACATTCGCATTATGCATATTCTTTAAACGCATTGGCAATCTTATATAAAGATATTGGTGATTATCAAAAAGCTGACAAATACTTCGCTGAAACGATTGCGGTTTTTGAAATGGTTTTGGGAAAAGAAAATATGGACTATGCACTTGCTCTAAGTGAATTTGGAAAGTTAAAATTTATTACTCATAATTATATTTTTGGGGAGACCTTGATAACAGAGGCTGATAACATTCTTAAACGTCAAGTCGATAACAACTTCTCATTTATGTCAGAACGTCAAAGAGTGATTTTTTGGGACACGTACAAAGAAAATTTTGAAAGAAGTTATGATTTCACTAATACATATCCTTACAGTGCCCTTACTCTCAATGCATACGACAACACTCTTTTTTCCAAAGGTCTTTTGCTGCGTACCACAAACCGAATAAGAGATGCAATTTATCTTTCAAACAATGACATTTTAATCGCACAATATGACTTTTTAAGAAGTAACCGCCTATCATTAACGGCATTAAAACAGCAAGAAAATCCAAACTTGGAGATGATTTCAATTTTAGAAAATCGGGTAGATAGTCTTGATAAAGAGTTGACGCGAGCATCGACTGTTTATAAAGATTTTAACCAAGAAACATCCATAAAATGGCAAAATATACGCGATCTTTTACAACATGACGAAGCCGCAATTGAATTTGTTCATTTCAGGTTACTTGATGACAAAGCAAATTTCACTGATACTGTTTTATATTGCGCACTATTGCTAAAAAAAGATATCGATACACCCGCTTGGATACCTCTTTTCAAAGAAAAAGATTTGCAAGAGTTAACAAAACGCGACAATAAAATTTCTGATTTGGAATATACACAACAACTTTATTCTGAAAATGGTCAAAACCTCTACGACCTTATTTGGCAACCGTTAGAAAAAGAGTTGCAGGATATTAACACTATTTATTATGCACCATCTGGTATGTTGCATCAAATATCTTTTGTTGCTATTCCGGCTTCCTTTGACCACAAAGGCACACAAACTGATGTCACAAATGCACACAAAGAAGTTTCAGAATTATTATCAGACAAATACAATTTACAATTATTGTCAAGCACTCGCGAAATATTTAGACTTAAAAAAGAAACAACAGCAAATTTAAATGATAAAACTGCTGCAATTTATGGTGGTTTATTTTACGAAACGGAACAATCCACATTATCTTCTCAAAATATCTCAAACAACAACTATTCATCCTTTGGTCGTGCCGGAGAAGGCGAGCGGGGCTTTGGAATACGGCAACGTTTTCTACCTGGTACAGAAAAAGAGGCAGAACTAATAATGAAATATTTGAACGACAATCAATTTGATATCCGTCTATTTCTTTATTCTGAGGGTAAAGAGGAGACTTTTAAACAATTAAGTGGCTCCCAAACAGATATAATTCATATCTCAACTCATGGTTTCTTTTTTGAAGATATTGACGAAATAAATAATGACGATTTTTCTAATTTGTTCGACGCTGAAAATCGCACTACTAAAATCAAAAATCCTCTTTTACGTTCGGGTTTATTACTTTCAGGTTCCAATCGTGCCTGGACAAGCGCAGCCCTCATAGACGGCATCGAAGATGGTATCTTAACCGCAGAGGAAATATCACAAATGAACCTAATAAAAACAGAATTAGTAGTTCTTTCTGCCTGCGAAACAGGACTTGGCGAGGCTAAAACTGCAGAAGGTGTGTTTGGTTTACAACGAGCTTTCAAACTTGCAGGCGTAGAAACACTTATAATGAGCCTCTGGAAAGTACCCGACAGCGCAACCGCTGATTTAATGACAACATTTTACCAACTTTGGCTTTCAGATAAAACAATTGATGGAGAGCCCCGCCTTACCAAAAAAGAAGCCTTTGCAGCAGCACAACAACAAATGCGTGAAAAATATAACGATGTCTATTTTTGGGCTGGATTTGTCATGCTTGATTAAAATTAGTGAATTAGTGAATTAGTGAATTAGTGAATTAGTGAATGAGTGAATTAGTGAATGAGAGAATTAGTTAATTAGAGAATGAGATATGCAATTATAAAATTGTTCCACGTGGAACAATTGATAAAAAAATTCAAAACCATTGAAAATAAATAATTCGTGTTCGTTAGTGTAATTAGTGGCTCAAAAATCATCTATTATAAAATTGTTTCACGTGGAACAATTGTCATATAGAAATACAACCAAGGCAAAAATAATAATTCGTGTTCATTCGTGTAATTAGTGGCTAAAAAAATTAAAGATGTACTATAAAATTGTTCCACGTGGAACAATTGACAGATAAAATTTAAAAAACCAATGTTTAAAAAATAATTCGTGTTCATTCGTGTAATTAGTGAAAAAAAATCATCTATTATAAAATTGTTCCACGTGGAACAATTTACATATAAAATTTAAGAACCATTGATTTGAAAAAATAATCAATCATTGTTAAAAATTTAATTCGTGTTCATTTGTGTAATTAGTGGCTAACAAATCATCTATTATAAAATTGTTCCACGTGGAACAATTGTCATATAGAAATACAACCAAGGCAAAAATAATAATTCGTGTTCATTCGTGTAATTAGTGGCTAAAAAAATTAAAGATGTACTATACAATTGTTCCACGTGGAACAATTGACATATAAAAATTCAAAACCATTGTTTAAAAATTAATTCGTGTTCATTCGTGTAATTAGTGGCTAACAAATCATCTATTATAAAATTGTTCCACGTGGAACAATTGAAAAAATCATTTTAAAAAGATAATTCGTGTTCATTCGTGTAATTAGTGGCTAAAAAAATTAGATATCTATTATAAAATTGTTCCACGTGGAACAATTGCCCTATAAAATTTAAAAACCATTGTTTAAAATTAATTCGTGTTCATTCGTGTAATTAGTGGCTAAAATAATTAAAAGTAGACTGTTTAACAATAAAAATAATTTAAAAACGTTTAAAGAGATTATTAGTGTTCATTCATGTAATTAGTTGCTTAAACAATATGATTAAAAATAAATTTTCAGTAAAAGGAAAAATAGTTGATTTATTTAACAGAGTAATATATTCTGGTGAAGTGTTCGTTGAAGACGGCATTATAGTTAAAATCAACAAAATTGCAAATGCTCCGAACCAATACATCCTGCCCGGATTTGTTGATTCGCACGTTCATGTCGAAAGTTCGGCATTGATACCTGCACATTTTGCAGAGATGATTGTTCCACGTGGAACAATCGCCGTCATCTCAGACCCACACGAAATTGCAAACGTTCTGGGTCAAAAAGGAATTGAGTTTATGATTGAAAACGCAAAAACTACTCCTTTAAAATTTTTCTTTGGCGCTCCTTCCTGCGTTCCTGCAACAAATTTTGAAACAGCAGGCACAGTTTTAGACGCAGAGCAGGTCAAAAAACTTCTACATGATAAAGACATCTTCTACCTGTCTGAAATGATGAACTATCCCGGAGTAATTTTTGACGACCCAGAAGTTAAAGCAAAGATTGAAGCAGCATTAAAATCCAAAAAAAAAATTGATGGTCACGCACCCGGTTTAAGTGGTGAAAATCTTAAGAAATACGCAAACGCTGGCATAACAACCGACCACGAATGCTCTACATTAGAAGAAGCAATCGAAAAAATTAAACTCGGTATGAAAATTCAAATCCGAGAAGGTAGTGCCGCAAAAAATTTTCATAATTTAGCACCACTATTTGAAAATTATCCCGACTCACTTATGCTATGCACTGACGACTGCCACCCCGACGAAATTGAAACAGAAGGGCATATCGACAAAATAATTCAAATGGGACTAAAATTAAATATTGACATTTTTGATCTACTTAGAGCTGCATCAGTTATCCCAATTCAACATTATAATTTGCCCGTAGGTTTATGTAGAGAAGTAGACAAAGCAGATTTTATTGTTGTTAAAGATTTAATAAAATTCAAAGTACTTAAAAGTTTTATTGACGGTAAGTTATGTTATGATATTCAAAAAGGAAACCTGTTTAAAGCAACCAAAGTAAAACCATTAAATAATTTTCGCAATTCTAAAATAGAACTATCGCAATTACAAATTCAATTACCCGAAAATAAAACCAAAATTAAAGTAATTGAAGTAATAAAGGACGAATTAATTACGTCAAAATTTTTGTGGCAGCCGGCGGTAAAAAATGATAGAATTGTAGAAACCGATTTGAAAAATGACATTTTAAAAATAGTTGTGTTAAATCGCTATGAAGAAGTGAAACCAACCGTTGGATTTATAAAAAATTTCGGTTTAAAGCAAGGTGCATTAGCAAGTTCTGTAGCACACGACAGCCATAATATTGTTGCAGTAGGTACAGATGATACTTCTATAACAAAAGCAATTAATCTTTTGATACAAACTAAAGGAGGGATTTGCGCTGTTGACGATAGTAGTTGTGAAATACTCGAACTCCCCGTTGCAGGACTTATGAGTTTAAATAAAGGAGAAGAGGTTGCCATTCAATACAAAAAAATTAACGAAAAAGCACACGAAATGGGAACAAACCTCAAAGCACCTTTTATGACAATGGCATTTATGCCTCTGCTTGTTATTCCTAAATTAAAAATTAGCGACAAAGGACTTTTTGATGTCGAAAAATTTGAAATTACATCTTTGTTTACAGAATAATCTAACTTACATTATTCATAAAAGAAACTTGTGAAGGAATTAAAAAATGTTTTGGAATTAACAAAAAACGCAATAAAAATAACAATTGAGAAAGCCCGCATTAAACCATTTATTTGCGCCCTTTGCGTTCTAACATTTGCGACTTTGCGTTAAAATCATTAAAATTGCAAATCATGCCAAAAAAATCAAAAAAATTTGAAATAAATTTGGTTAATAACATAAAAAGCCTTTTCTTTGCATTTTGAAATTTTTAAAAATAATAATAATATGAAACAGAATTTTCGAAACTTAATGTTTGTTTTTATCCTTTTGTGTGCGAATATTTCTTATTCGCAAATCTATAATTCATACCAAAATAACGGTTTTGACCCTATAACCCGAAATAGTTACAATCCGGGTATGAATCTGCATACGTCTGTTAAACCATACAGACTCGACGAAATTGAAAACCATTATTCAACTGATTCGTTGGTACAAAGAGACCTCTATAAACCTTATGGGAAACTCAATATTTTTCAAAGGTTCGTTCATGATGACTTGTTTAGGTGGGAAGATAAAGAGGATATAATTATGGTGAGAGTTAATCCTCTCTTTAATTTTGAATTTGGAAAGGAGTTATCCGAAGAGAGAAACCTGTGGGTAAACACCCGAGGAATTATGATTGAAGGGCAATTAGGAAAAAATGTTGCTTTTTTTGCAGATTTTTATGAAAATCAAGCAGTTTTCCCTCAATATATCGACGACTATATTAGTGATAAATCAAACCCAAGTTTTCCTCGCGGAAGATATGTTGTGCCCGGACAAGGAAGTACTATAAAAAGGTTTAAAGAAACTGGTTGGGATTATTATCAATCAACAGGTTATGTTTCTTATAATGCAGGTCAATACATAAATTTTCACCTTGGCTACGGAAAAAACTTTCTCGGAGACGGATATAGAAGCCTTTTATTATCCGACAATGCAACCGCTTATACTCATTTTAAGATGACTACAACATTTTGGAAAGTCAAATATTGGTGGATGATTGCGCAATTTCAGCATAGAAACTATGATGAAATTGGTGAATTAACACGCTATCCCTACAAATATGGCGCTTTTCATTATTTAACATGGAATATCGGCAAAAGGCTCTCCTTTGGTCTTTTTGAAAGTGTTATTTGGGCAGAAAAGGATAAAGAAGGACACAGAGGCATTGACCTTAACTATATTAATCCTTTTCTGTTTTATAGACCCGTAGAAAATGCAATCGGTTCGCCAGATAATATGTTTTTAGGTGCTAATATAAAACTGATTATTGCAAAAGGAACAGCACTCTATAGTCAATTTATTATTAACGAATTTAAATTAGACGAACTAAAAGCCCGAAACGGCTGGTGGGCTAATAAATGGGGAGTGCAAGTCGGCGCTAAATCATATAATATTTTTAGAATCAATAATTTAGACATTCAATCTGAAATTAATATTGTAAGACCATTTACTTATACTTGGTATAATCCGATTAATAACTACGGTCATGCCACACAACCACTTGCGCACCCATTAGGAGCTAATTTCCGCGAAAATGTTTCTATTATTAGATATAGATGGAAAAGATGGCACATCGAAATGCAAAGTATGATTGCTATTAAAGGCGAAGATAAAAATATTGTGGAAGCATTGGAAATGAGACCTAACGATTTTGAAAACAGAGTTGTGAGCTATGGTGGAGATATCTACAAATCTAACCAAGAACGATTTGGTTCTCACGGACATAACATTGGACAAGGTTATAAAACGGATATCAGAAACCTATCAGCAGAACTTTCATGGCTCATTAATCCTAAAAATAATATGAACATCGCTATTGGCGGCAGATATAGAACATATTCCAACGAAAAAGGAGAAAACGTTAATAAAATATTTTATGTTACCCTCAGAACGTCGCTTAGAAATATTTATTACGACTTTTAGTACAATTAAAAAACCAATGAATCAACACCGAAAGTTATATTACTTTACCACAAAGGTTACAAAGTGATTAGAGAACATTTTTAGTAAAAAAATTAATAAAATTAATTTTGTCATTATAATAAAACATATTATTTTTGCAAAAAAAATAATTGCGAAAAATATGGAAAGAACAATAATTTCATTTGATTACGCCATCAAAAATGTTTTGCGCGACAAGGCAAATTTTGATATTTTGAGTGGATTTTTAACCGAATTGCTTGAAAAGCCCGTCACGGTGCAAGAAGTTTTAGAAAGCGAAATCAATCCTACCATCCCTGCAACAATAGATAAAAAAACAGGAAAAACAGGGAAAGTAAGAAATGTAAAAAATACCGGTAAAGTCAGTCGG
>Ga0099364_10006501_pt1 | contig 17005 bp, 18 predicted proteins | sample TergutTh196P3_FD_73070 | JGI IMG/M metagenome (GOLD analysis project Ga0099364, IMG submission 73070) | Microcerotermes parvus P3 segment gut microbial communities from Pointe-Noire, Republic of the Congo - Th196 P3 | ecosystem: Host-associated > Arthropoda: Insects > Digestive system > Gut ... | reverse complement strand
TTCAGATTGCCTGGGTGCGCGGACGTCCCGTCCGCATTGTGCGGGCGAGACGCCCGCGCACCCAGTTTTTTTATATAGAAAATAGCCGGAAAAATATTTTTCCCTTTCCCCCTTTTCCCCCTTTTTCCACCTTAGAAGAAGTTTTTTTTGAAAAAAAGTCGAAATTTGCGTTTATAGTTATACCTTTGCAACCAGAATATATAACAAATTAAAAAATACAACATGAAAAAGAAAGGATTAATTGCAGGATTATGGTTGCTTTGTAGCATTATATCAATGCGTGCACAAGAAAATACGAATGTCGAAGGCTTCACTTTTACTACTGTTAAAGAGCTAACTATCACACCAGTAAAAAACCAAAGCCGCTCCGGTACCTGTTGGTCTTTCTCCGGCGTAGCGATGATTGAGGCCGAATTATTACGCATGGGTAAAGGCGAATTCGACCTGTCAGAAATGTTTGTCGTGAATAAATCGTATATCGACAAGGCGGATAAATACGTGCGTTTGCACGGATTTTTGAATTATGCTCAGGGAGGTTCGTTTGCGGATGTACTGTATGTTTTCAAACATTACGGAGCTATTCCGGGGGAAGTATACCGCGGACTTCAATATGACGATACAATTCATGTACACGGGGAAATGGAACAATCGTCTTTCGCCTTTGTAAAAGCGATCGTCGCCAATCCGAACGGAAAATTAACGCCCGTATGGAAAAACGCGCACAAGGCGATTATTGAATCATATCTCGGGAAAATACCCGAAACATTCACCTATAAAGGGAAGGATTTTACACCGTTAAGTTTCGGACGGTCTCTGGGTCTGAACATGGACGATTATGTCTCGCTTACCTCCTATACCCACGAGCCGTTTTATACCTCCTTTGCCTTGGAGATACAGGATAACTGGCGATGGGCGCTGTCGTACAACCTGCCATTAGACGAGTTGATGCAGGTTTTTGATAATGCTATCCAAAAAGGTTATACGGTAGCGTGGGGGTCGGATGTGAGCGAAAGAGGTTTTACCCGTGATGGCATTGCGGTCATGCCGGATATCGAATACGAGGAAACAAAAGGCTCCGAAATGGAGAAATGGGTAGGACTAAGCCGCACCGACCGGGATGCTAAAATACGGGAATTAGTGAAAAAACCCTGTAAAGAAATCGAGGTGACACAGGAAATGCGTCAGAAAGCATACGATAATTATGAAACAACCGACGACCATGGCATGTTAATTTACGGTATCGCAAACGATCAGACAGGAAAGAAATTTTATATGGTTAAAAACTCATGGGGTACGGAAAGTATGTATAAGGGAATATGGTATGCTTCGGAATCTTTCGTTGCCTACAAGACGATGAATATCGTCGTACATAAGGACGCACTTCCTGCCGCTATAAAGACTAAGCTAAGTATTAAATAAGATGGAATCTTTATTGGAAAAATCGAACATCGCCCGCCAGAAAGGGCGATATTGGCGAAAAATAAGGAATATTGTTTTTCTGGTTTTGCTTTTCGGATTTTTCTGTTGGGGCGCTATCAAGTATTATTATCCGTATGAAGAAGGAGTTGAAATTGGTAAACTGAATTATGTCGTCTACAAGGGGTTTGTATTCAAGACTTACGAAGGTAAACTGATACGGACGGAGGAAAAAATTTCCGAAGAAGGTGATGTGCTGTCAAGTGAGTTTGAGTTTTCAATAGCAAAAAAGAGTGTTGCCGAAAAACTGATGCACGCAGGAGGTAAGACAGTCGAACTTCACTATACCAAATACCTCGGAGCAATACCCTGGCGCGGATGTTCCCGTTTTGTCGTAGATAGAATCGTCGGTATTTCGGAAGAAAAGGAACCATACGAAATAGAACTTATAGCTCATCATTAATCATTAATCATTAATCATTATTTTTATGTTTCGAATAGGATGTCATTTATCGATTTCAAATGGCTATGTAGCGCTGGCTAATGATGCGTTAGCGGTCGGGGCGAATACATTTCAGTTTTTCACACGCAACCCGCGCGGAGGAAGCGCTAAGGCTATTGATAAAGAAGATATCAGAAAATTTTTGGCCTTAGCGAAAGAGCATGATTTCGCCTTTTTTCTCGCACATGCTCCCTATACTATGAATATATGCGCAGCAGACCCCGGTATTCGGCAGTTTGCACGCGATATGTTCGACGACGATTTGCAACGAATGGAATATCTTCCCGGAAGTTTGTATAATTTTCATCCCGGAAGTCATGTGCAACAAGGTGTTGAAACAGGAATACAGCTGATAATCGAAACCTTGAATGACGTGCTGAAACCCGAATTAACCACCACTGTCTTATTGGAGACAATGGCCGGAAAGGGAAGTGAAATCGGACGGTCGTTTGAAGAGTTGCGAACGATCATTGATGGTGTGAAACTGCAGGAGAAGATGGGAGTTTGCATGGATACATGCCACATCTATGACGCTGGATATGATATCGTAAATAACCTTGATGGTGTATTGGACGAGTTTGACAGGGTTATCGGATTGGAACGGCTGAAAGCGATTCACCTGAACGACAGCAAAAATCCGTTTAACAGTCATAAAGACCGCCATGAAACGATAGGTTACGGTTTCCTTGGACTCAACGCATTGACACGTGTTATCAACCATCCAAAGTTGAAACAACTGCCGTTTTATTTGGAAACACCTAATGAACTCCCCGGTTACGCCGAGGAAATAATGTTGTTGAAATCGCGTTATGAAGCATAGTAAGAGAATGAAAGTACTATGAGTTATTCGAATTTTTATCCTGCTTCCGGAATGTTTCATGCTTCACTACCCTTATTGATGGGTACGCGGATAGATGTTTTGTTATTTGGTGATGACAATTCCCGGTTGGAACATGTTTGGAAAGGTATGGAAAAAGAAGCGAGGATGTTGGAAAAGAAGCTGAACCGGTTTGACCCTTCGAGCGAAGTAGCGAAAGTGAATGATAATGCACAGCTTGCAACAGTTCAACTTTCGGACGAATTATGGGCGATTATGCTCGATTGCCGCAGGTACTTTGAACAGACGGAGGGTTATTTTGACATCACAAGGACGGGTTTCGATAAAATCGTCTTCATGGAAGATACGCACAGTATACAGTTCGATAACTATGGAATGACGCTCGACTTTGGAGGATATGCCAAAGGTTATGTGCTGAAATGTATGCACAATCGATTGAATGAAGCCGGTATCAGCCGCGCACTGATAAATTTCGGAAACAGTTCGGTGTTGGCTTTGGGCGGTCATCCGTATGGCGACAGTTGGCCGGTCAGTATCGAGGAACTGTCGGAAGGCCTTCATCTTTGTAATGAATCTCTGTCGGTTTCGGGAAATTTACCTTCCCGTAAGGCGCATATTATTAATCCGAAAACCGCTGAACCGGTTACCGGCGAACAAATGGTTGCAGTAGTCGCCGATGACCCTGTCGATGCTGAAGCGCTAACAACGGCATGGATCGCTTCCTGCGAAAATAATCCGCCTGACTGGTTTAAGAATTTTAATACGAATAAAAAATATAGAATAAAATGATAGAAGAGTTTGACCTAAGTAATTTTAATCGAAGGGATTTTTTTAAATTAGTAGGGAGTAGCAGCTTAGTGGCGCTGTTCCCTTGGCTACAGTCCTGTACGAAGGAAGCTTCGGATGCGGTCGCCGGCGAGAAAATACGTATTGGCTTAATCGGTACCGGGTCGCGCGGGATGTATCATCTGAACAACATACCCACGATAACGCAGGCGGAAATTGTTGCACTATGCGATGATTATGAACCGCATCTGCAACAAGCCGCCGACTTGTTCCCGCAAGCGAAACGGTATAATGACTACCGCAAGCTGCTTGATGATAAAAATGTACAGGCTGTTATCATCACAACGCCGCTGAATGAGCACGAACAAATGACACTCGATGCGTTTTCTGCCGGTAAACATGTCTTTTGCGAGAAATCCATGTCGTTGACGTTAGAGGGTTGCAGTAAGATGTATGATGCCTATCGACAATCAGGCAAAGTATTATATATCGGACAGCAACGTTTGTTCGACCCGAAATATATCCGCGCAATGGAGATGATACACAGCGGATTAATAGGAACAATCACCGGTATGCGCGCCTATTGGTACCGTAATAACGACTGGCGTCGTCCGGTGCCGTCGCCCGAATTGGAGAAACGGATAAACTGGCGGCTCTACCGCCGGTCGTCTGCCGGATTAGTGACGGAGTTAGCCGCACATCAGTTGCAGGTAGGCGATTGGGCGATAGGATTGCGTCCGGAGAGTGTCATGGGATGTGGCGATATCGTCTATTGGAAAGACGGACGCGAGGTGTATGATAATATCAGCCTCATCTACCGTTATCCCAATGGCGTAAAAATGTCGTATGAATCGGTTATCTCCAACAAGTTTTTAGGTCTCGAAGAACTGATTCTGGGCGATAAGGGCAGTATGGAATTAGAGAAAGGCAAATATTATTTTGAGGAAGCAAAACCGGCTCCGGGTATTCTGCAACTCATCAATAAGATTGAACATGGGATTTTTGATAACATCAAATTTGCAGGTCCCAGCTGGGTGCCTGAAACAGCCTCCCTTAACAAAGGCTATTTTGTCATGGACAAAGTCAGCACGACAAGCGGAGCTTCGTCCGTAGGCGCAGACGCCGACGGTTCGGAAGAACTGCTTGCCGCTTTCTGTAACTCAGCTATCACCGGACAACCGAATGAGACCTTGGCCACCGAAGCCTATTATTCGTCAGTATACGCCTTGCTCGGCTTACAGGCGATGGAAGAGAACCGTATCGTTAACTTCCCGGAGGAATTAGTTCGATAGGTATTCTCCATTCCGTGATCTGACGCTCCGAATCGTCAATGGCCAGACCGATACAAATAGCCTCCGAAAAGGGTTTTGCGTAATTGTTATCTTCGATTTGCCGGAGCGCTTCGTCGGCTTTTTTGGCAGGGTCATCACCCTTGTAGGCTACCTTCATTTCGATGACCCATGCGACTCCTCTGTGTAAAATCACTAAATCGGCCCGTCCCAGATTGGAATGTACCTCCGGATTGACTTCCACGCCGCAACCGTGCAACAGGGAAAGGATGGATGTGCGGTAAAGCCATTCCTGCGCCGGAAATTTGAATTCGTCAAACTGGACATTCTGTTGGATGGCTTTGGTATAATCATCGTAGGGTATTCTTGCCAGCAGGCGATTAAACACGAGAACCAATTTTTTAACGTCTTTATCATTCAAGGCGATCAGTAAAGCGTTTTGAAAATTATCAAAAGCATTCCCTGTGACAATATTTTCGGTAAACAGTTTCGACATCGAATGGAGCACCTCCGTATTGGGATAATCTAACGAAAGTTGGTTGGTCGTTCCCGGACGTAATGTCAGATAACCGCTTTGATGCAAAAAGCCATAAGGAGGCGTCGTATCCATGTCGCCCGGGTTTTTGGCGAAATCTCCTGAAATCGGAAAATGGCGAAATTGTTCTACTGTCAAATATCGGTTTTTCAAGTATTCCGCAATCATTTTTGACCTGCCTGTATCTATCCAATAATTATACCATTTTTTCTGTGCAAAAAATGAAAGAGTTGAATAGGGATTGTAAAGCCTTGCTTTTATTTCATCATCGAACGTAAAACCATTGTAATACTCCCTCATTCTATTGATTAACTCTTCCGTTGTTATTTTCATACGGTTTGCCGTTTCTTCGAGATAATCGGGGAAATACTGAATGAGTTCTTCTTCCGTATAACCGCAAATTTCTGCATATTCCGGCATCAACGAAATGTCTAATGGCGTATTGAGGGTAGAGAATACGCCGAATTTTGCAAATTTGGATATACCGGTGATGAAAGTGAAACGGATATATTCGTCATTGGCTTTGATTTGCACGTAAAAACTTCTCAACAGGTTACGGACTTTTTCGGCCATGACAGGGTCGTTGACGAAATCGGTATAGGGCTTGTCGTACTCATCAATCAGGATGACGACTTTTCGGTCGTATTTATTGGATGTTTGGATGATCAATTTTCTTAACATATCACTTTCAGGCAAATCTGCGGGAACATCGACTTTCAATTTGTCTGCGAGTTCCAGGGTGATTTGTTGGATTGATTTTTTGAGCGCATCTATCCCATAGTCGGTGGTAACTTTGCTCATGTCCAACCGGATGACGGGATTTGGCGCAAAATCCGGTCGGTTCAGGAACTCTTCGGCGTAAAGTCCTTTGAACAGATGCTTCTTTCCCGAAAAAAGCGCGTCGAAAGTGGTAACGGTCAGTGATTTTCCAAATCTGCGCGGACGGGCAAGGAAACAAATATCAACATTGTCAATCAAGTAGACAAGGTATTTTGTTTTGTCGACATACACGCCGTTCCTTTCACGCAACTTCTCGAATGTCTGTATGCCTATCGGCAATTTTAATCTTTTGATTTCCATATAATAACTATCCGTTGCACAATTTTTTGCAAAATTAGCTGATTTTTTTGATTTATCCAAGCGTATGGGATGAAAAAACGTTTTATACCCTGCTAAATAGCATTGTCAATGAAAAGTTGAAAAAAATAATAGGATAAAATTGTTTGTTTGTAAAATAACGCCTACTTTTGCATTTGAAAACGAAGAATAGATTTAATTTTCAACTAAAATGAGGGATTTTCTTTTCACAGCCAAACGTCAGAGAGCCGAAATAATTTGGTTTATAGCATGTTTTTGCGTCGCCTTACTAATGAATGTTTTTTCTATCATCTTTTATCAGACTTCCTGGAAGGAACTGTACACGCAAATGCTATGGGTCGCGATCATAACTTGCGCCTTATATGCGGTCTCCGTAGTGATAAGAGTGTGCATTTATCTGATTAAAAGATTTTTGGTTCGTCGATGACAGTTGGAATGGACAGACGAGTTACAACGGACAAAGGCCTTGGGAACCAACTTGACGGATTTTTATTATCAAAAATAAAAACCGATTTCTGTGCATAATACTCTTTTTCCTGAAACGGCTTATGAATAGACAAAAGTCAACACGAAGCAGGATTTGAAGAAAAATAAGCAGACAGATTTTTTTGCAGTAATATACGGCTAATATAAAAAAAAGCCGTATATTTGCGCAAAAATTCTAAAATGGACTATAAAATGGCAGAAATATCAAGGGTTGAAGGTGAATTTTTGAAAACCAATGCATTCACCAAGCGTAACCAATGGTATGAACTGAAAAAAATGGTAGAACAGGGGTTAGCGACAAGAGTAAAACGAGCAAAAAATACACTTGCCTGCATACCCTCCTGTAAAACTTTTTTACTGGATAGATAAATATTATTTGCTTGGAATGACTGAAATAAGCATCGACAACTACCCCGTCAAAATCTACGATTTGGAACGATCAGTCTGCGATGCAGTGCGTTTTCGCAACAAAGTAGGTATAGATATGATGTCGGAGATACTCAAAAATTACCTCAAACGGCAGGATAAAAATTTAAATAAACTGGCGCATTATGCCAAGCAATTGAGAATAGAATCAGTAGTAACAGAACTAATAACCGTCATGATATGAAAGCAGGTAACCCCATGTCCACCCTTTACATTCACATCCCTTTTTGTGCGAAACGTTGCATTTATTGCGACTTTTTTTCCTCTACCCGATTGGAAAATAAAGACGCCTATCTTGCTGCGTTGTTGCGTGAGATGGAAATCAGGCGGGAAAGTTGGCGGGATGAAGTTTTTGAGACCATTTATTTCGGCGGCGGCACGCCTTCCTTACTGAAGGCGCATGAACTGAAGAGAGTGATTGATGCGGTTTACCGTCTTTTTACTGTCTCGGAGCATCCGGAGATAACGCTGGAGGCTAATCCGGATGATTTGTCGGACAATTATGTGTCTTCATTAAAAACCCTTCCTGTCAACCGGATAAGTATCGGGATTCAAAGTTTCGACGATAGAGACTTGCGTTTGTTGAACCGTCGGCACACGGCTCGGGAGGCTATTGAAGCGGTAAAGCGATGCAGAGAGGCCGGATATGATAATATCAGTATTGATTTAATGTACGGTTTGCCGGAGCAAACAGTCGTGAACTGGTCGCGTACCATTGATAAAGCCATTGAACTGGATATTTCGCATATTTCGGCCTATCATCTTACCTACGAGGAAGATACCGCCATTTTTCGGATGGTGGAAAACAGGGAAGTCCGTCCGGTGGAGGAGGATGTAAGCGAAGCGTTTTTTCGCTTGTTGATTGAAAAACTTACAGTAGCCGGTTTTGTTCATTATGAAATATCCAATTTCGCCCGTAGTTCAGCCGGTTATCCTTCCGGGCGGATATCGCTTCATAATTCATCCTACTGGAACGGGACGCATTATTTAGGGCTTGGGGCGTCCGCTCATTCGTATGACGGCGTGAGCCGTTCATGGAACGCATCCTCCCTCTCCGGATATATTCGCGCAATTCACGAAGACGCGGGGTCATCGTATGAAACCGAATTATTAGATGTACGCGCGCGATACAATGATTATATCATAACCCGTTTGCGAACCATGTGGGGGGTCTCGTTAAGCGAGCTTCGAACCGAGTTCGGAAAAGACCTCGAAGGCCGTTTTATTAAAAAAATAGAGGACTTAATATATAGAAAAAAGTTAAAAATACAGGGTGATAATGTTAAAGTTTCTTTAGAAGGACTTTTTATTTCCGACGCCATAATGAGAGAACTCATAGTGTAATAGGGTTTTGAGTACGAAAGCATATTTTTAGAGGACGAAATCGGAGAAATATTGTATATCTTTTGTTTTGCAGATAAAAAAATTGTTTTTACATTTGCACCGTAAAATGTTGAAAGATGTGCCGAATTTATACATAATATCGGGATGCAACGGTGCAGGTAAGACGACGGCTTCCTACACCATATTGCCGGAGATGTTGCATTGCAGGGAGTTTGTCAATTCAGACGAGATAGCGAAGGGGATTTCGCCGTTTAATGCCGACACCATGGCAGTTGCAGTCGAATCGAGCCGGATCATGTATAAAAGAATCAGAGAGCTGATAGCTTCGGCTAAGACATTTGCATTAGAGACTACGTTGGCAAGTCGGTCGATAGCCAACCTGATCAAAGATGCACAAGAAAAAGGCTATTACGTTACCTTACTGTTTTTTTGGCTTAATACGCCGGACTTAGCGGTCGAAAGAGTCAAAAACAGGGTAGAAGCAGGAGGACATCATGTGAGTGAGCCGACTATAAGGCGACGTTACCGGACGGGAATCAGAAATTTGTTTGATTTATATATGCCGATATGCGATTACTGGATGATAACAGACAATTCGTTATCGCCGATGAAAGTGATAGCCAAAGGATTTAGAAATGGAGAAAGATTTGTGAATAATGTAATTGTATTTAATAAGTTGAAAAACTATGAATGAACGTGAACTTCGTAAATTTGAAGAACTAGTCGTGAAAGGCGCACATTTGGCGTTCCAACGCTTGGTAAAGGAACGCAAAAAATCAGGGGGCGAGCTTGTTTTTGCACGTAATGGACGTGTATTTAAAGTGAAAGCCTCAGAGTTAGATTAATTTTATTCGTATGTTGAAGGAAATTTTGTCAGTATCGGGTAAACCGGGTTTGTATAAGCTAATATCAAAAGGGAGTAATATGACTATTATCGAATCCCTTCTTGATCAGAAGAGAATCCCGGTATACATGCGCGACAAGGTAGTTTCGCTTGGCGAGATATTTATTTACACGACCGAAGGCGAGGCGTCTCTTAGTGAGATCTTGACTTCTATAAAAGAAAAGGAAGAAGGTAAAAATGTTTCGATAGATTTGACGAAAGCCGGTCAGGACGAACTGCGCGCGTATCTGGCGGAGCTTCTTCCGAATTTTGACCGCGAACGTGTTTATCCAAGCGATATCAAGAAATTATTGAAATGGTATGACCTGCTGATTACCAACGGAATTACAGATTTTTCCGTCAAAAAAGAAGAGACAGACGTTGAGGAGGTGGAAGAAGAAAACGAACCTTCGGAAGATGAAAAGGAAGCTCAAAAATCAACCGCTACAACCAATACGCCATTAGCTGCGAAGTCGGCCTCAGCCTCAGCCCCAACAAAACGAAAAGACATATCCATGACGTCCGTTAAATCAGCAAAGACCCCTAAGCCCAAACCAATGGGCGCTATACCGAAAAAAAGTATTGTTGGCTCTAAAAGAGGAAGTTAAAGTTTTTCGCCCATATTTTGATATTAAAAGACAAGGACTACGCTATTCAGTGTAGTCCTTGTTTTTTACTTTTTCTCCATTCCGTGATCTGACGCTCCGAATCGTCAATAGCCTGACCGATACAAATAGCCTCCGTTAAATATTAATTTTTCAGGATTGGAGTCAGAATGATGTTCCGAAATGATACCTTCCCGTGATCTCCCTGCAAATAAATAGGTCCTGATTTATTAACATCAGCATGCATGGCGCCTCCTGTAGGCCCATAAATCGGTTTGTTATCAATAGTTTTTATTCCGTTCAATACAACTGTTAAGTGTCTGTCGCAAAGTATTATTTCCATGGTTTGCCATTCACCGGTTCTTTTTTCAGCTGATTCGGATGGAATAATACGGCCGAATAATGCACCCATTGTGTGCGGATCAAGTTTTTTCCCGTAGGAATCAGCTACCTGTACCTCGTATATTCCACGTAGATAAACTCCACTATTGCTGCTTGCGGGTATACTCACCTCAAGTGTAAGTTTAAAATCGTCAAACTCATTATCCGTTCTTATATTACCAAAACTTATGCGTTGGCCTTCGGGACTTACAGGGTCATTGATGAGTTCGCCGTTTTCAACTTTAAAACCATTAGTTTGATTGGGATTTATTAGTCTCCAACCCGTCAAGTCTTTTCCATTAAAGAGTCTGATAGGCGCTCCGTATTTCACTTTCGATAAATCCGGCGCCGGACTCGGATCGGATAATCGCCAGCCAGTAAATTTTCTTGTTGAAACACTCAGCCCGTCACGGCTGGGAGTTGTCAAAGTTCCTGTCAGTTTGTCGCCTGTTCTTTCAAAAGTAAGCGTTTGAACCGATACTTGTGTCCGGCTGTCACTACGCTTCAGGTTACCGGTTCTGTAAACCACAAGCGTATGGTCGTCTTTGAAATATAGGCCTGAAACAGGCACAATTGTTCCTCCCTGCCATAATAAATCGGCGTCTAAAAAACCTTTATCTTCGTTTACGCCGATCCACCCTACTGAACCGTCTTCAATATCGAGTGTCCACATTCCATAAAATTCTTTTTTTACATCCTGCGCAGCAACCATCAGCGCAGTTGAAAAAAACACAACAAATAAAAAAATACTACGTTTCATAATCTAAAGTTTTATTTAATAAATATATAATGAATCAAGGCATATCTACTAATTTATAGCCGTTATGATAGGTGTGTTTGATGAGTTCGCTTGCAAACGCAAGGGCATTTACCGTTTCATTGGCATTGCCGGTTCTGATAGTCTCTTCCGCATTGATGTTTGTGAATCTCATGTTAGGCTGATCCCATTTCAATGTTCTATCCAGATTTTGTAAGCGAACGGCGGCGACACCCGCAACGATCATTTCATTTAGCGGGCCTACTTCTCCGAAATCAGATACCGGCTTGATGCGGTTGTCGGCGCTTTCCTTACAGGCGCGTACCCAATCCATTTCATGCGTTACTTCAATGACCCGCTGTTGTGAAGGTGCGTTCATCTCTCTTCCTGACAACAGACGTCCGCCGACTATCGTATCTTTTGTTCCATAATAGATAGTGCCGTTTGCTCCCAGTCGCATGTTATCCGGCATATTTTTGGGTCGAAGGGCTTTTAATCCGCCGTCGTACCAGTCTAATGTCATTTCGGGTAGCGCCACATTAGCGCTTCCGATTGTACCGCGAGCCGGGAAGGTATAACGCACCCGTTCGGCATGTGGCGCGCAATCCGGAAGGAGGGCAGTCGAGCTGGATTGAATTGTTTCCGGTGCGCCCAACCGTAAGGCATGATATATCGGATGGATGCTATGACAGGCTATATCGCCTAAGGCTCCTGTTCCATAATCCCACCAACCGCGCCAGTTAAACGGATGATAGATTTTGTTATAGGGACGCATTGGGGCCGGGCCGACATATAAGTCCCATTTGAGCGTCGAAGGAACAACATCTTCTTCTTTCGGACGAGCGATCCCTTGCGGCCAGATAGGACGGTCGGTAAACACTTCGACGGCGGTTACTTCGCCAATCATACCCGACCAGATGACGTCGGCTACCTGCCTGAAGCCCCTTTGGGAAGCGCCTTCGTTGCCCATTTGGGTACATACCTTGTATTTCTCCGCCAGTTTGGTGAGCAAACGCGATTCATAAACAGAGTGTGTCAGGGGTTTTTGCAGATAGACATGTTTGCCCATTACGATTGCTTGGGACGCTATCAATGCGTGCATATGGTCGGGAGTGGCTATCACGACACCATCGATCTCCTTTCCAATTTTGTCATACATCTCCCTGTAATCATAGAATTTCTTTGCATTTGGATACTCTTCAAAGATTTTTGCGCACAGCGTCCAGTCTACATCGCATATAGCAACGATGTTTTCTGACTTCAGATTACGAAGGTTCACAATACCTTTGCCTCCCACGCCGATTCCTGCAATATTCATCTTATCGGAGGGAGCCGTTTGACCTGCCATTTTCCCTAAAACGCTACTGGGTACGATAGTAAGTCCCGCAACCATCATTGCGTTCTTTTGGAGGAAATTCCTCCGTGTAATTTCCTTTTTCATACTACAAAATTTTAAAGTGTTTATTATCAATTTATAAAATCATTTTACTACAATTTCATCACAGAACATAAGAACCGGATTCCCTGCCATCACGTGCCAGTTAGGTTGTCTTAAAATACTCTCGGCATGTACTTTGATATATCTCGCCCTACGGATCGTATAGGTGGTATAAGACTGAATATAAATATCTCTCGGCATATTATCAAATTCTTCTTCCATCGGATCAATCGGGGTCATAACTTTTATTTCATTTCCGAAATTTTCACCGTCTGAAGAAAACGTATAGCTCACATATTTAGGTAAATTCATTTGGAAATAGGTATCTCTTGCGTCATAAAAATCCATATTGATATACCTGATACTCCTTACCGAATCCAGATCAAGAATAAATGTCATGTGGGTACCATTGACGCCAACCCAGTTGTCATTTCGGGCGTCACGCCAGTTTTCGAGGGAGCCGAACATGCCGTCGGTCAATGCTTCTACGCCTTTATGGCGTCGGGAGAATTCGGAAATCGGCGTAATTTTCTTTTTCAATGAAATGGCATCCCTGGCATCTTCCGTATTATAAAAAATTCGATTGTAGGCAGCCAGATATTCACTGATTCTGACTTCGCGTTCTCTTAGTTGTGTCATTCCCGCTATTTTTATCGTTTCAACAAACGAATTTAACAGCGGCGGGATTTCAGGGTCAATAAAAAGTCTGCCGTTTTCATCATGTTTATACAAACTTCGAGGCGTATCAACCTCTGTACGGCTGATTTGAATCTGTGCATACATAATAGGCAAACGGGTTATTTTTACGCGTTCAAGAAGTACCGGATCGTTTTGAACGGCTTTTTCCGCATCATCGAAGATTTGTTTGTATTCTTTTATCAATGCTTCGGTTAAATAACTCTCTTTTGCCTCTTCGGGAGAACCGAAAATGCCTAATCTAAAGCCGCTCTCCAGCAAAGCATCGCGCATTGTGTCGATATATTTCCGGATATAAGGACCTGCTTTTCCATAATATCCGTTACAAAAATCATCAATTATCGCCTCAAAATCCGCTTTGGGATTCCAAAGAAGTTTGCTGATAAGATAGGGTCTCAGTTCGGCCATCTCTCCTCCAAAAGAACTGCTTGACTGCATATAGAAAGCATTGACGCCGTTTTCGGTAAAGAAATCCAGGTTAGGTCCTATCACATGGAGATTGGGGAACGGGCTTACCATGTTGCTGAATTGAATGTTATAATCCCAGATCAAGATGTCCTGTGAAATTTTTCCCCAGTTGGTCAGATGTCTTGAGAAAGCGGAATCCACCTCAAAAATGGGTCTGTGGCGTCGGCTGTCTATGTTGCAAAGCATGATATTGACGTTAGGCTCGGGGATAATATTGTCCGGAGCCGGCAGTGTATACCAATAAGCTAATGTAGAAATCATTTTATCGGGGAAAGCCTTAGCGACCTGATTGACAAACCAAATCATCGCTCCACTGTTCCTCCGTTCGTCGCCTCCATATATTCTGTTTAACTCTAAACATTTGTCGCACATACAACTTTGGGCATTGTCTTCTTGGCTTACAGACCAGTATCTTGCCGTCGGGTTCTTGTCGACGGCCGCTTGAAGGTCTTTGATACATGCCGTTAATACGCCCGGGTTAGACAAGCATAACTGGGTGGGTAAACGTTGTCCGTTACGTAAGGCAAAATACTCGGGATGCGTTTTTAAATATTCCGCCGGCGTAACTAAATTTCTGATAAAAGTATGCACAAACGCAGAAGAAACCGCATTGGTAACCGGATTAACAAATGTACCCCAATAATCGCTTTGCGCAGATACTTTTTGCCATTCGTCATACTCGCGGTTATCTTCCGGATTAACGACAAGATTACTTCTTCTGCCGCCAAAACCGGTAGCAGTAGTGCGATAAACGATGCGTGGAATAAAAACGGTATCGTTGGGCAGACTTAGCGATTTTTTTTTGGGGATGTAGGTTGCTATCGGCGTATATTTCCTGCATCCGAAAAATTCAAGCAAGTCGTAAGTCCCATAAAGCGTTCCCTTCTTTTCGCCTCCGATGACCACAAAGTTCTTTCCGACGGATTTATAGATATAACCGTCGTCTTGTAATTGATCAAGGGGTAAATCCAAAGCTTTTGCATACGCCGTACGCCCGATAAACAAGGCATTCTTTCCGGCAAAATCTTTTTCCCCTACAATGGGAATCTCCGTATTGGACATTTCAAACAAATAGCGTTGAAGCTGTTTTGAGGCTCTTATTTCAATAGAATCGGCCTGGTTCGGGATGACTATTTGATAATCGGCTATTCCGTTTATCTTTAACCCGGTATTGCATCCGAACAATAACAGGATAGACAGGATGGTAAAATAATTAATCAGTGATCTCATAATTTAAATTTTTAAAATATAACTCAGATAGAATTTAATAATAAGGTTGCAGTTGTAATTAATAAACGACTAATTTGTAGGCAAAAATAAAACCTCTTTTATTCTTTGCAAGAACTTTCACGTAGCGCGCCGTTTTTTTAATTTCTCCTGAACCTTGAATGAATATAGGCGACTGCGGGTCGATCGGATAGGGAATTATTGAAAAATCATGCTGTCCTATGACAGAAATTGCTATGCATATCCAGATAAGGCTAAATCCAACTGTTTTTCTCATAATGCTTCGATCTTTTATATATAACACGCGAAAAGAAAAATCCGCTAGTTAAAAAACGATTTTTTTCTGTATATTAACATTTCCGGTCATTCCTCGTTAATTGTTTTGAATGGATAAAAAACACAAATCTAAGGAAACAGCCGTTTATTGCACTTCAATTGTTTCGACGTGCCGGATAATTTTACCATTGTTCGATATCCCCTCTATTACAACGGAATAGGTTGTCCGGGAATCGGAAAATAAAAGATACGTCCGTTTAATAACTTATTTTCAATTGTCATTTATTAACCAGCTGTTAAAAAAGTAGTGAACTGCATAAGCCTCTTGTAGGCAATTTTCCAATTCCTCATTTTTTGCTCCCATTCTCAATCGCCTGGCCTGCATCACATCGAATGGAGTAACAAACTTGTCTGGTATAAGGAAAACTGAAGATTTTTCTTCTTCCGTCGCCTGTTCGTACAAATCGATCAGATTCCAGGGACCGGTAGTTTTCCATACGCATACGTCTTTTGAGACGTCCCTGAATCCGACAATTTCATCCGAAAAGACCCGTTGGATGATTTTTTTCATAAAAGGGTGTTCGGGAATACAGGCCATCAACGCATTATTAAACATGACTTCTCTTTTGAATATGCGGCAATGGGATTGGGGTTCCATGGCAAAACAACAGGTTTTCCCCGCAAGTAAAGCGTCAATCGGCTCCAGGCTTTCGTAGTCAAAGTCAATGTACATACCGCCCGTCTTGTCTAAAATTAGATAGCGGATAGCATCCCAGCGCTGTACATTATAAGGATAGCGGTTATAGGCGTCCCAATATTCCGGAAAATACGCCTTAACGAAACCGTTCATCCGATTATTGTCCCAAAATTCGTAATTCCATTCGGGATAATGTTCTTTCCATGTTTCACCCAGTATACGGAAAAATTCGGGCAATGGCTCGTCAATTCCCGACCATATCTGATGAATTATTTTGGGGATACGCATCATGAGCATTATTTTTATTAAGTTTCGGCGCAAAGGTAAAATTTTTTGATTGATTTACCAAAAAAAATTGTTTTTCTCCCTATCGGGACGGTTATTTGAAAAAAATGTTATATATTTGTCGAGAATTGTAGCCGGTTTTCTTTCATTGTTGGCACAACATATCGGAAGCGTGAAGGGAAAACGATCTTTTAATTAATTAAAAAACAGTGCAAATGTGCGATTATAACTTTATAGAGTTGTCTGTCATCATTCCGCTATACAATGCGGAAAATTTTTTGCCGGAATGTATTGATTCATTGATGCGTCAAGGAGATTTGCGTCTCGAAATCATTGTAGTAGATGACGGTTCGACGGATCGCTCAGGTTCTATTGTCGCGGATTTTGCGCAACGGGATAGCAGGATAAAAGTGATTCATCAAGAAAACCGGGGTACTTCAGCTGCAAGAAATACCGGTTTGAAAATAGCGAAAGGCGAATTCATCGCTTTTGTCGACAACGATGACTGGGTAAAAGAAGATTCATACATCGAATTGTACCGTGAGGCCGTTAAACATCAAGCCGATGTGGTG